>Ga0207828_100266_pt1 | contig 27787 bp, 27 predicted proteins | sample TtaePargueraPR_11_FD_187276 | JGI IMG/M metagenome (GOLD analysis project Ga0207828, IMG submission 187276) | Aerobic enrichment media microbial communities from Bioluminiscent Bay, La Parguera, Puerto Rico - Tt and P2 (3) (SPAdes) | ecosystem: Environmental > Aquatic > Marine > Unclassified ...
GGTTGTCGGAGGTGACGGTGAAGACACGTCCGCCATTCACGGTGGGAGCCGCACGGTAGGGCACGCCTGCGCTGGTGCGCCAGATCTCTTCGCCCGTCTTTGCATCAAGCGCAATGGCGTCACCAAAGCCAGTGGTCACGAAAATGCGGCCATCGGCATAGGCTGCCCCGCCGCCGCGGCCTGCGCTTGTGCTTTCATCTTCCGGCACCAGATCGGCGTCCCAGACTTCCTTGCCCGAGTCCGCATCGAAGGCACGGATTTCGGTGTCGGCATCCAGCACGAAAACCTTGCCGTCCGCCAGAATGGGCGCTGTGGCCAGCGGCGTCGAGCTGCTGGAGCCGCTGCCCGCGCTGATGTCCCAGATCCGGTCGAGCGGGCCGGGCGCGGAAAGATGGTGCAGCACGTTGTCGGCAAACCCGCCAGGCTGGGCCCATTCATCGTTTTCATAAGGCTTGGGCAAAACGACAGTCATGTCCTGCAGCCGCGGGTCGGCTTCAAGACTCTGCTCGAGCGACATGATGGAAATACGCTCACCGGGCAGGCGGTCTTCATCATCATCGCTGGAAGAGAACCAGCCGCCCACGGTTTCACAGCCGGCAAGGCCGATCCCCATCACGGCGATTACCGCCCATTTACCCAACCGGAAAGATCCCCAACGAGACGTCATATGCGGCTTCCAATCCTTGAACTATTCGCTCTTTGCCATTTCTCTGCGGGCAAACCCATTTTCCCCTGCCCGCGCTCAGTCCGCGTCTGCCTCAGTCTGCGCCGACTCTGCGTCTTCTTCCGGCGCAGGCACCGCTTCATCCTCTGTTTCCCCGGCCGCGTCACCGGCGAGCGCCACATGCGGCGCGATCATGGCCAGCATCACATGCGCGCGGTCGCGCAGGCCAGGTGTGGCGGCGGCATCATTGGTGATTTCTTCGAAATGAGCCTGCGACTCTTCATAGCGCCCCGCTTCGTAAGCGCTGAGGCCCAGAAGCTCCCGCGCGAAGTTGCGCCAGGGCAGCCCCTCGCCCGCCAGCGGACCGAGCCGCAATTGCATGTCGTCATAACTCGTTTCGCTCATGACGAGAGCGGCAGCTTTGATCTGCGCAAGGCCGGTGAGCAGCGCGTCAGACCCGCTGGCGGCCAGCTCTTCATAAGCTGCCACGGCCTTGTCCGTTTCGCCTGCCTCAGCCAAAGCCGCGGCTTCCTGCAGACGGGCAAGCGCCGCATAGCCTGCGGGGCTCTTTTCGGCGATATCCGCAAAGAGGTCTGCGGCGGCGCCCTCATCGGCCTGCGCGGCGGCCAGCGCCTCTTCATAGGCGGCGGAGGCCTTTTCGGCCTGGTTTTCGCTATAGGCGCGCCAGCCCACCACGGCGGCGGTTGCCAGCACGATGCCGGCGGCGAGGCCCAGCACGTAGATGCCGTATTTATCCCAGAGGCCGCGCAGCTGCTCGCGGCGCAGGTCTTCTTCTACTTCACGGAAAATATCGCTCAAGAGGTGTCTCCGGCGCGCAGGGTCCCATCCCACGGCGGGCGCCGCGGGCCAATTGCGCCGTAAGTTACAGGCCTTTCAAGGGCTTGGCAAACCTCGTCCGCAGGAATCCGCTCCGGCGCCGCGCCTTATTTGCTCGGCGCCGGAATGGCGGAAAATCAGGCCTCGCCGTCGACCTTTTTCATCTTGTAGGTATGTTCCGGGCCGGGGAATGCGCGGGCCCGCACATCCTCGGCATAGGCCTCGGCGGCCCCGGCGATGGCGGCGCCCATAGTGGCGTATTCCTTGACGAATTTCGGCGGCTTGGGCGAAAGGCCCAGCATGTCCTCAAGCACCAGGATCTGGCCGTCACAGGCCGGCGAGGCGCCGATGCCGACAGTCGGAATGGGGATCTGTTTGGTGATGCGCTCGGCCAGCGGCTCGGCCACCCCTTCCACAACGACGGAGAAGGCACCTGCCTCTGCCACGGCGCGGGCATCTTCCTCAATGGCGGCCCAGTCTTCCTTTACGCGGCCTTGCGCCTTGAAGCCGCCCATCACCTGAATGGACTGGGGCGTGAGGCCGATATGCGCCATGACCGGGATGCCGCGGTCCACCACATAGCGGATGGTTTCGGCAAGGCGCGCGCCGCCTTCCATCTTCACGGCGGTGCAGCCAGTTTCCTTGATGATGCGCACAGCATTACGGAAGGCGACTTCCGGGGATTCTTCATAGGTGCCGAAGGGCATGTCGACGACGACCAGCGCGCGCTCGGTGCCGCGCACCACGGCGGAGCCATGGGCGATCATCATGTCGAGGGTCACACCGAGCGTGGTTTCCATGCCGTACATGACCATGCCAAGGCTGTCGCCCACGAGAATGAGATCGACATAGGGATCGATGTAGCGCGCCGTATGCGCGTGATAGGAGGTCAGCGAGACAACGGGCTGGGCTCCCTTGCGGGCGCGGATTTCAGGAACAGTGATGCGCTTGACCTTGGCGTGCGTGGACATGGACTCTGTCTCCTTTTTTCGGCCCTCGGGATACATGGAACTCTGTTCCGGGGGTCTTCCGGGGCCGGTCGCCGCATGCCTACTAGATAGGTGCGGCAAGGGTCACTGCAAGACGCTGCAGCGGGTCAAAAAGTCTAAATTTTCCAGATAGTTAGAATGCGCGCCCGGTGACGCGCCCAATCTCTTTCGTCACTGCCGAAAGGAACTTAGCCCGGCGCCCCCCGGAATGCAAATGGCGGGGTCAAGCCCCGCCCTGCCTTCAATTGTCCGCTGCGTCCGCCTGCGGCGTGTAGCCGGCATTCATGCCCGAGAGGTCCCGGTAAGCGATCGAAAGAATGGCGACGGAGGTGATCTGGTAAACAATGATCACTAGTGCCTGGAGCGCATAATTTAGAAACTCTAGTCCCGGCACCATGAGAAAGATGACCGCTACAAAACTCACCAGAATGGAAATGCCGATCAGGATCAGGGCGTTGAGTAAATGAATGCCGAACAGGCGCCAGAAATTGCCGCGCGTAATGTCGAGAATGTAACGCGCGTTGAGCGGCTCACCGATCGCGACGGCGGGCAGCAGCAATAAAAGACGAATACTGTAATAGGCCGCGGCGACGAGCAGCACGATGGCCAGAACCGACAGAATGAGCGCGATGCCGGCACCGCCTGCCTCGCCAACCCCCGCTGCCGTGAAGATCAGGATCAGGCTCGGCAGATTGAGCAGCGCAATAAAAATCGAGGTCAGAAGGAACACCGCCTCCCGCCTGCCGAAATGAAAATTGACGGCGCTCTGCCCTCTATCTCCCAGCAGCACGAAACGGTGCCAGGCGACGGCAATCATCGGCCAGGTGAAAAGCGCCACGAGCATCAGCAGCACGACAGGCCAAGTGAATGTCTGCGCCATAGCGAGCATGGGATCGGCGTTTGGATCAAGCGCTGCCATTTGCGCCTGCATGAATTCCTGCTGCGCGATATTCGCGACGATATAGATCAGCACCGGCAGCCAAACGAGACGCACCAGATCGAAGAAATGTGAATACGCGCCGCGATAAGCTTCCATGACGGTGGCGACGACATCCAGTTTGCGCATTATTGGGGCCCTGCCTTGCTCTTGTATTCGTCGTTTTCCGGATCGAGTTCATAGGCCTTGGCGAAATCCTGCGCGGCTTTCGCGTCCTGCCCCTGCGCTTCATAAATGGCGCCGCGCACATAATAAGACGCGGCCCGCTCCGGCGCGAGGCTGAGGGCGCGCTCGATATCGGTCAGCGCCTTGTCGAGTTCGCCAAGTTCCCGGTAGGCATTGGCGCGGTTGGCGAGGATGAGCGCATCATCCGGCGAGAGCTTCAGGGCGGAGGTGTAATCGATCACCGCCATTTGCAAATTGCCGCTCATCTTGTGCGCCACCCCGCGGTTCAAAAGCGCGGTGATGAGGTCCGCATCCGCAAGATCGCCGGATTCGATGGCGCGGCTGCAATAATAGATCGCCAGGCGCTCGTCGCCGCCTTCCTTGAACTGTTCGTAACAGGCGAGATTGTCTTCATTGCCGTCCGCCCAGGCGGGCGTTGCGGCGGCGGCGCACAGGAGCGCTGCTGCAAGCGGCGCGCGGAGATGGCGAATCATCGATGCCCCGTTCCTCTGGTCATTCATTCAAGGCAGCGTAACGGGTTCACCCGCGCGTGGGAACAGCCATGATGCATAAGACAAAGGCACAGGCTTTGCCTTTCCTCATTTTTCATAGCGCAGGCGGAAAACCACACCGTCCAGTGCAATGAAGGCGTGCTGCGAGGCTTCGTCCGTTATCATGCGCAGCTCCGCGCCGGATTCCTCGCAGGTGATTTCGTGCTCGAAGAGCCTGCCGCCACCAAGTCCCGCTTCCGAGTAAACGCGGTTTTCGGGATCGCTCATGAATTCCGCCACATCACGCACCTCATATCCCGCGCTGAGCCCCTGGAACTCGCAGGCAAAGAACGGGCCTTGGGCAAAGCCGCGCTCAAAATACTGCTCCTTGCCGAGATAGGCATCGGCGGCTTCCGCATCCATGGCGGTGATGGGGAAGAAACTGTAGCCTTCGACAGTCCAGGCGCCGTCCAGAGCGGGCAACGTGCCGCCGGCATGGACCGGCGCGCAGGCCATGAGCGCGAGCGCGAAAACCCCCCGGTAAATCCCTTTGTGGCATTGCCGCATTCCGTGACCTCTCCCTGACAACACTCTCCGAAGTTTAAGCACGGCCCCTGCCCTGCGCAGTTTTTTTCTTGGCAACCGTTTCTTCATAAGCGGCTTGCAGCCTGCCGCGGACGGAAAGCCCTTTGCGTTTGGGGGCGGGCACGCCCAGGTGTTCTTCGCGCAGCTCTTCCATGAAGCGGTCCCAGAGTTTGGGGCCGCCTTCTTCGAGAAGCTGTGCGCGGATTGCGAGTTCTTCCGTCACGGGCAAATAGCGCCTGCCCCAGGCGCCCATGTGCGCCAGGAGCGGCACGAGGTCGATGGCCTGCTCCGTCAGGGAGTAGATCGCCTTCTGCTTGTGGCTCGGGTCATCCGCTTTGGTGAGCATGCCTTCGGCGAGGAGCATCTTCAGCCGGTCCGCCAGAATGTTGGAGGAGATGCCCTCCTGAATCTTGAGCAATTCACGGAAATGGCGGCTGCCGCCGAAAATGATCTCCCGCAGGATGAGCAAGCTCCATTTATCGCCCAGCACTTCGAGCGTGAGATTGATGGGACAGCCTGAACGGCGGTCATCGGTCATGCGTCATATCCTTCAAAAAACCGCTTGCATTTTGGCATCAGTTTTCCGATCCTACAACTGGTTGCAATATACAATCAGATGAGGCGCCATGACCCCGCAGGAAATTTCGACGGCCGTGAGAACCTATTTCCGGGCCTATGAGACAAATGACAGAAACCTTATGGAAGGCCTGCTGGCTGCGGACTTCACTTTTTCGAGCCCCTATGACGATCACATCAGCAGGGACGTTTATTTCGAGAGGTGCTGGCCGAACGCCGAGCGCATCCGTTCTTATACATTCGAGAACATCGCCGCGGACGGGTCTCAGGCCTTCATCCGCTACGTTCTCACCCTGAAAGACGGGCCGCAGTTCCACAACACAGAACTCTTCACGTTGAAAGACGGCAAGATTTCAAGCGTGGAAGTTTATTTCGGCTCTTTTCGCACGGGCGGAGAGATAGAAAAGGAAATTAGCCACGTCGTGGCGGCGCGGGCAGACGCCATACGGCAGAAGGACCCGGAGGCGCTGCTCGCCCTATATGCGGCGGAGATCGTGTCCTTCGATGTGATCGACCCGCTGTTCAACAAAGGGCTGGGCGAAATCGGCGCGCGGCTGGAGAACTGGCTTTCCGCCTATGAGGGTCCGTTCGGCTGCGAGGTGCGCGATTTGCAGATTCACGCCTATGGCACGGCAGGCTTTGCGCATAGTCTTCACCGCTTTTACGGCACGATGAAAGACGGCACCAAAATCGACATGTGGGTGCGCGACACGCTTGGCCTGCGCAACGATGGCGGCAGTTGGAAGATCGTGCATGAGCACATGTCCGAGCCCTTCAACCCCGAGACGGGGCTGGCTTCACTCGGGCTCAAACCGGCAGCGTGAAAGCAGGCGGCGGATTACTCCGCCGCCTTAACTTCGCTTGCCCCTTCAACGTTCGTCACGAATTCGGTTTCGATGATGATCTCCACCTCGTCGCCGACGCCCATGTTCGAGCCGGGTTCCGGCACGCCATAATCAACGCCGAAAGCCGAGCGGGAGAGCGTGCCCGTGGCAGAGAAGCCCATGCGGGCGCCCATCGGGTCCCATTCATTTTCCGGCCAGCCGCCATTGAAGGTGACATCCAGCGTGACGGGCTTCGTTACGCCGTGCATCGTCAAATCGCCCGTGACCTTGGCGGTGCTGTCTCCCGTGCGTTCGATCTTCTTCGAGACGTAGGTCATCTCGGGATACTTCTCGACATCCAGCCAGTCTTCACCGCGTAAGACGGCGTTGAAGTCTAGGCCGTTAAACTCTTCTACTGGAAAGTGCGTTTCGATGGAGGCCGGGTTGATCTCCACATTCAGCGATGCCTCTTCCGGCTTCTCCGGGTCGATCTTCAATTCCGCCTCAACTTGCGTGAAGCGGGCCGTGTACATGGAAAAGCCGAGATGGCTCACACGGAAGATAAGGCTCGTGTGGCTGCGGTCGATATTGTAGGTGCCGGCGGGCAGCGTGGCGGCCACGTTTTCCTGCGCCGTTGCAGAAAGCGGCGGGAGAACAAGAGCCAGCGCGAGGAAGGCCGGTGCCAGTTTCAAGCGGTTCATTGCTGTCTTTCCCATTTTTTCAGCTTATTCGGGTGTCTGCGTACTGACGAACCATCGCGTGCCGTAGCGATCCGTCAGCATGCCGAAGCACGGAGAGAAGGGCGTTTCCTGGAGCGGCATATCGATCTGCCCGCCTTCGGCCAATGCCTCAAAAACGCGTTTCGATTCATCCGCGCTGTTGCCAGTGAAGCAGACACGGGATCCTTTCGGCGCTTCATAATTGTCCGCCCCCTCGTCGGAGGCCATGAGGAGCATGCCGTTCACCTCCAGGCAGATATGCGCAAGCTTGCCTTTCATTTCAGGCGAGGGTGCGCCGCCCGGCATGTCGTCATAAGCCACAATATTGACGATCTTGCCGCCGAAAGCCTTTTCATAAAGCGCGAACGCCTCGCGGGCGTCGCCTTTGAAAAACAGATAAGGGTTGAGCGCCATTTAAACCTCCAGGTGTCTGGCTAGGGGATTAATTTTCGGAGATTGATTTCAGATTGGCGAGGCCCGTTTCAAATTCGCTGCCAACCATTTTGTCCATATCCATGACGGATGACATTACCTTGCCGATAAAGGGCTGCGGCCCATACATCGCCCAGGTCACCTCCGTCATGTCGCCGTCCCGCTCCATGCGGAACTCGGCCATGTTGTGCGCTTCCATAGGCTTGAGGAAATCGAGCTTCATTCGGATGCGCGATGGCGGCACGGCCTCCACGATCTCCATACGGCCGGATCCAATGTCGCCGTTTCCGTGCCACTCATAGATGGCGCCCTTGCCGATGGACGCGCCGGTATAGATGCGCTTCATGTCCGGGTCCTTCATTTCGAAGGGCGACCAGGCCGTCCAGTTCTGGAAGTCGTTGACGAGGGCAAAGATCTTTTCCGGCGGTGCTTCGATGCGGGCGGTGCGCTCGATGCGAAACGTGTCGGGCTTCGTGGCAGCATAGACAAGCAATGCCGCGAGCGGCAGGCAGATGAAAACCGCAACGAGAAGAGCGATGGTCTTGAGCATGGGATGTTCCTGTTTGCGGCGGCGGGTGGCGGCTTACTCAGACGCGCCGCTCTCCCCGTCCGTTTTTGCGAGATAGGCGTCAAGCTTGTTGAGACTCTGGTCCCAAAAGATGCGGTAGCTTTCGAGCCAGGCGTCCACCTGCCTTAAAGGGCCCGGCTCAAGGCGGCACGGACGCCATTGTGCCTCCCGCCCGCGGGTGATGAGTCCCGCGCGCTCCAGCACCTTGAGGTGCTTGGAAATGGCGGGCTGGCTCATCTCGAAAGGTTCGGCCAGTTCGTTCACGCTCGCCTGGCCAAGCGTCAGCCGGGCCAGAATGGCGCGGCGGGTCGGGTCTGCCAGCGCAGCCAGGGTTTGGCTTAAAGGGTCCGAATGCATGGCCTTCCATAACCAATATATTATTTAACTTATTAGTTATATACTGCGGCGTTCGTGTGCAGTCAAGACAGGTCTGCTGCATTGCGGCAAATTCCTGATAACTGCGGCAAAATGTTTATTGAGAGGCACTCGCAATTGCGGATAGATCATGTTAGGACACTGCCGCCCTTCAGCGGGGAAACGGTCTTTTCCATTTAGGACATGCGAGATATGGCGGGATATGAGTGGCGTTTGGCGCGCGGGATTGCGCCTGCATTGATGCTAGCAGCTTTGCTTGCGGTTGGCTCCGGCGCAGCGGATCAGGCTGCGGCACAGGAAGAAGCACCGGTGGCGCAGAGCGCGCAGGAAACGCCCCTGACCGCTCCGGCGGATGAAGACACGGCGGCGGCCAATCAGGACGCCGACAGCACAGTCGTGGATGCAGCCGTGGATTCTGGCGCCATCGATGTTGAAGGCACAGAAGAGCTGATCGCCACGGAAGCGGAAACGGACGCACTACCGGTCCATAATCTGTCGCCCTGGGGCATGTTCATGCAGGCCGACATCGTGGTGAAGCTCGTCATGATCGGCCTCGTTTTCTGTTCGATCCTCACCTGGACAGTCTGGATGGCCAAGAAAGCGGAACTCGGCCGGGCGCGGCGCCGGGCCAGTGCGGGCATGGCTGCACTGCTCGAGGCGCGCACCGTCGACGCCGCACTGGACAACCTCAAAAAGCAGTCCGGCCCGGTTCTTCTTCTGGCTGCAAGCGCCCAGGAAGAAATGCAGCTTTCCGGCAAGGGGGCTGACAAGGAAGGTGTGAAAGAACGTATCGCCTGGCAGTTCCAGCGTATCGAAGCCAATGCGGCCCTTTCCATCGGCAAGGGCACGGGCATTCTGGCCACGATCGGCTCCACCGCACCCTTTATCGGCCTCTTCGGCACGGTCTGGGGCATCATGAACAGCTTTATCGGCATTGCGGAATCGCAGACGACCAATCTGGCCGTCGTCGCGCCCGGCATTGCCGAAGCGCTGCTGGCAACCGGGCTCGGCCTCGTTGCCGCCATTCCCGCGGTGATGATCTATAACAGCTTTGCACGGGCCATTGCGCGCTACCGGGCGCAGATTGCCGATGCCTCCGCCCAAGTGATGCGCCTTGTGAGCCGCGATCTTGACGGCGCTTCGCGCGGCGCACGCACCTCAATGGCGGCGGAGTAATACCTCATGGCTGCGAAACTCGGGTCCGATACAGACGAGATCATCGAGACGCATGAGATCAACGTCACGCCGTTCATCGACGTCATTCTCGTGTTGCTCATCGTCTTCATGATTGCGGCGCCGCTGGCGACGGTGGAGGTGCCGGTCGATCTGCCCTCGGCTGCCGCAGAACCGCAGCCTAAACCGCAAGAGCCGATTTTTCTCTCCGTGCAGGAAGATCTGACGCTCTCACTCGGCGAGAACACGGTCGAGCGCGATGCGCTGGGCGCGGCGCTGGACAAACTGACGGACGGCAACAAGGAAGAGCGTATTTTTCTGCGGGCCGATAAGAGCGTCGATTACGGCGATCTGATGGAGGTGATGAACACGCTCCGCCGGGACGGCTATCTGAAGATCGCACTGGTGGGGCTTGAGGAAACGGCAGGAGCGGCACCCGCCCCATGAGCGCCAAGACCCACGTCAATCCGTTCGGGTTCAACTTCGCCTCGCGCCGCCTTTGGGTGAGCGCCGGGGTTGGCGCTTTTCTGCTGCATGCCTCGGCGGCCGGCACCTTCGCCTTCTGGCCCGAGAGCACACCGCCCTCCAATGAAATGCCGGCCGCCATTGCCATCGACCTTGCGCCGATGATGACCTCGGCACCCCAAACCATGGATGCGCAACCCGCGCCGCAGGAACCGGAGCCGATTGAAGAAATCATCGAGCCGGAGCCGGAGCCCGAACCGGAGCCGCAAAAGGCCGAGGTGCATCTTCCAAAGCCCGTGCCGGAGCGCAAGCCCAAGCCGCCAAAGCCGGAGCCGGAAGAAGCCGAAAAGAAAGAGCCGGACGAACAGAAATCCGTCGCCCGGGTCTCCTCCCAGGCACCGGTGGAGCAGCGCACGACAGCCCCCATCGATGCGCGCGCAAATGCCCGCGCGCAGGCCGCGCTTCTCAGCTATCAGCAATTGCTGCTGGCCCATCTGGAACGGCATAAGGAATATCCGCGCCGGGCCCGGCGGGCGCGGATGGAAGGCGTGGTGCAGCTCCGGCTGAAGATCGACCCGCAAGGCAATGTCATCTCTTACAGCCTTGATGCGCCGTCCGATTACGCGCTTCTCAATGAAGAAGTGCTTGAAATGGTGGCGCGGGCCGACCCCATGCCGGCCATCCCGCAGGAGATGGATCAGACGAAAGTCGACTTCATCGTCCCGGTACGTTTCAACCTGCGCTAACGATCATTACAAAAGAAACGGGCGCGGCTCCTGAAGGAAACCGCGCCCCTATTCATTTGCACTTTGTTACCTGTTCTATGGCCGCCCGTTACTGCCCGACGTAAAGACGCTGGGACGCGCTTTTTGCGGAAATCGAGGCGCCGAGCACATCCTGCGGCGAAGGCTCGAAGGTTTCCGGGCGCTCATAATCGGCGAAGGCAGTTTCCAGCAGCGCAAGCGCCTCGCTGAGCCGTTCCGCCGCTTCCGCATCTGCAGCTGCAACTGCTTCAAGATTCTTTTCTGCATAGCCGGATGCGGCGCGCTGGAGGCCGTAGCCGTCCAGCCAGGCTTCCCCTTCCGCATCCTGCCCTTCTGCAAAGGCATACTGCATGGCAGCGCGGTCGATCATGTCACCCAGCACACCGGCATGGATGGCTGCCTCGCTGAGACCCGGCTGTTCGGGAGCCACCGCCAGGCTCTGATCGAGGAGCGCCAGAATTTCATTCCCGGCTTCCTTGATGTCCTCGTCGGAGGCGTCTTCGCTATAGAACATGCCGACTGCGTTGTTGAGCTTGTCGCTCATCTCCGGGCCGCCAAGCTCCGCAATGACAGGCTCGAGATCCACATAGATTTCGGAAATCGGGTGCGCGAACATTTCGGCGCCCGCTTCCTTGTCGCCCGCTTCAAGGGCTGCAAGACCTGCAATGTAATGGGCCCGCATCACCTCAAGGGCGGTGCTGTAAACCACAGGGTTCTTGGCCGCGGCCTGAGGGTCGATGCCGCCCTCACCGCCTTCGCCCCCTGCTTCCCCGCCGGACTCGCCGCCCGATTCCCCGCCGCTTTCACCGCCCGAGCCGGCATAGTAAGGTTCGGCAGGCGTTTCGGCCGCTGCATCCGGGGCGCTGGCCTCAGGTGCTGCGGTTTCGGGCGCGGCGCTTTCCGTTGCAGGTGCGCTGCCTTCGTTTTTTCCATTCTCCTGATTGTCGCAAGCGACGAGCGTGCCCACGGCAAGAGCGGCAACGCAGGTGTGGGTCCAGAAGCGCGGCGTACGGCGAATGGTCATGACAGTTGATCCCGGCCTTGAGTTGGAACTAAGTATTCAGGCGGGAAGGTATCGGGAATGAAACTTACTTGCAACAAGGAACCCGCAAAGGATCCGGACTCATGATTTACCGGCTTTCAGGCGTGCTGACGGCGGAAGAACGGCGCAAACTCGACATTCTGAGCGGCGACATTTCCGCTTTTGCCGACGGCACGGCAACGGCCGGATGGGCCGCGCGGGAGGTGAAAGCCAATCAGCAGCTCGGCCGCGGCACCCGGCTCGATGAGGCACGGAAGATCGTGAGCACAGCAATGATGCGCCATCCGGTTTTTGCCTCTGCTGCCCTTCCCCGCAAGCTCGTCTCCATCATGGTAAGCCGCTATGAACCCGGCATGGCGTATGGCGCGCATGTGGATGACGCACTGATGGGCGGCGAACGGACCGATCTTTCCTTCACGCTCTTTCTGAACGCCCCCGCCTCCTATGACGGGGGCGCGCTTGTCATTCATTCCAGCGAGGGGGCGACGGAGATCAAACTCGATGCGGGGGACGCAGTGCTTTATGCAACTGGCCTCGTGCACGAGGTCGAACCCGTCTCCTCCGGTGTGCGGCTCGCCGCCGTGGGCTGGGTGCGTTCGCATGTTCGGGCGGCGGAGCAACGCGAGGTCCTATTCGATCTTGATCTTGCCGCCCGCGCCACCTTTCAGAAGGACGGCAATTGCGAGACCTTCAAGCAGATTCAGAAGTCCCGTGCCAATCTCCTGCGCATGTGGGCGGACTGAGAGCTTACCCAATCGGGACATGCTTACCGGAAGGGCACATGCTAGCCTTCTGACTTGCCCCTGCCTTCGAACGAGGAAAGGAGTCTTGCATGGACATCCATATCGATCTGGAAGAAGAGAAAGAGACCAAAGGGCGCTATGTTTACCGCGCGGACGGCCATGAGGCGGAGATGACCTTCTCCAAGGCCGGGCCGAAGCTCATCATCATCGACCACACCGGCGTGCCCGACGCCTTCAAGGGCCAAGGCATCGGCAAGCAGCTTGTGGAACGGGCCGTTGCAGATGCACGCACGGCGGGCCAAAAGATTGTGCCCCTTTGCCCCTTTGCCGCGGCGCAATTCGACAAGCATCCGGAATGGGCAGATGTGCTGCAGCCCAAAAAAGAAAACCGGGGCTGAGCGCGCATGGCAGTTGAAAGCGCGGCAAGCAATCTCGGGCCCGTGGTCGCGCTTCTTGGCGCGGGTGTTCTAGCCGTTCCGCTTTTCAAGAAGCTGGGGCTCGGCTCCGTGCTCGGCTATTTCACAGCGGGGCTCATCATCGGCCCCTTCGGCTTGAAGGTTTTCACCGAACCTTCGGCGATCCTGCATGTGGCGGAGCTTGGCGTGGTGATGTTTCTCTTCATCATCGGGCTTGAGATGCGCCCTTCCCGCCTCTGGAATCTCAGGCGGGAGATTTTCGGTCTGGGCGCGGCGCAGGTCGCGCTCTGCTCCGCCTTGCTGACCGGCGCAGGCCTTGCGCTCGGCCTTTCCCCCGCCATTGCCTTTGTGGCGGGGGCCGGTTTCGTGCTTTCCTCCACGGCCGTGGTCATGCAGATCCTCAGCGAACGGGGGGAAACCTCCACCCCTGCAGGCCAGCAGGCGATTTCCATTCTGCTGCTCGAAGATCTTGCCATTGTGCCGCTTCTTGCGCTTGTTGCCTTCATCGCGCCGCAGAACGGTGCCGGCAGCGCCGCGCACTGGCAGGAAATTCTGATCGCCTGCGGCGCATTGGCTGCGCTGCTCGTCACCGGGCGCTGGCTGCTTAATCCGATGTTTGCGGTGCTTGCCGCCGCCCGTGCGCGGGAAGTGATGACGGCTGCGGCGCTGCTCGTCGTGCTCGGGTCTGCCCTGCTCATGGACCTCAGCGGCCTTTCCATGGCGATGGGCGCGTTCCTCGCCGGTGTGCTTCTTTCCGAATCCAGTTTCCGCCATCAGCTGGAGGCGGATGTCGAACCCTTCAAGGGCATTCTGCTCGGGCTTTTCTTCCTGGCGGTCGGCATGTCGCTCGACCTCGCGGTCGTCTTTCAGGAATGGCGTTTCATTCTGCTGGCGACGGGCTTTTTCATCGCAGCGAAATCCGTTGGCATTTTCGCCGTGGCCCGGCTTTTCGGCGCGTCTTCCAGCGGCGGGCTGGCCCGTGTCGCTTTCTTCGCGCAAGGGGGCGAGTTCGCCTTTGTGCTTTATGCGGCAGCCACCGCGGAGGGTATTTTCGACACACAGACCAATGCCATTTTCACCGCAACCATCATTCTTTCCATGGCATTGACGCCCTTCATCATCATAGCGGCGGACAAGCTGCTGCCCAAAGGCCCCGCGCAGCCGCTCGATGTCGACGAGGCGGACGGGCTGAGCGGCAATGTGCTGCTGATCGGCTTCGGGCGTTTTGGCCAGATCGCAAGCCAGGCGCTGCTGGCGCGCGGCATCGAGGTTTCGATCATCGAGAACGACGCGCAGCGGATCAAGGAAGCGGCGAAGTTCGGCTTCAAGGTCTATTTCGGGGACGGCACGCGGCTCGATGTGCTGCATGCCTCGGGCGCCGACAAGGCGGATGCCGTGCTCGTCTGCATCGACAAGCGGGCCGATGCGACGCATATCGCCGCGCTCATCAAGGCGGAGTTTCCGCTCGCCAAGCTCCTTGCGCGCTCCTATGACCGGGGCCATGCCATCGATCTGGCGCGGCTTGGTGTTGATTATGAAATCCGCGAGACCTTCGAATCGGCCCTCGCCTTCAGCGGCGCCGCCTTGAAGGAACTCGGTGTGCCGGAGGATGAACGCGGCGACCTCATCGCCGACATCAGGCGGCGCGACGGCGAGCGGCTGGACCTTCAAATTGCAGAGGGCATGTATGCGGGCACCGACCTGATGTTCGGCAATGCGCCGGTGCCTGAACCGCTGACGGAGCCGCGCAAAAAGACGGGCAAGATGAAGACACCGATTCTCGGCTGAGCCACCGCCTTTGGGAAAGGGTGCACGGGAGGGCAGAATCTAGTATCAGAGGATGTCTTTTCACCCTCCAATGCAAAGTCCTGCGTGCCCACCGATCCGCTGCATATCCTCAAGACCGTTTTCGGCTATGACGCATTTCGCGGGCGGCAGGCCGAGATCATCTCGCATGTCATAGACGGCAATGACGCCTTCGTGCTGATGCCGACGGGCGGGGGCAAATCGCTTTGCTATCAGATCCCCGCCCTTTGCCGGCCCGGCCTCGCGCTCATCATCTCCCCGCTTATCGCGCTGATGGAAGACCAGGTTGCCGCGCTCACTCAGGCCGGGGTGAAGGCCGCTGCGCTCAATTCACGCCTGCAGGGGCCAGAAAAGGATTTTCTCTGGCGGGAGGCTTCGGAAGGCGGGCTCGATCTTCTTTATATGGCGCCCGAAACACTGCTTAGAAACGGCACGGTGGAGCGGTTGAAGCGCTTGCCCCTCTCCCTCATCGCCATTGACGAGGCGCATTGTCTTTCGCAGTGGGGGCATGATTTCCGGCCCGAATACCGCGCGCTCGACATGCTGGCGGAGGCCTTTCCCGGCGTGCCCCGCCTTGCGCTCACGGCAACGGCAGACGAGCCCACGCGGGCGGAGATCGTCTCCCATCTCCATATCGGCGAGGAAAACGCCTTCATTGCCGGATTCGACCGGCCCAATATCCGCTATAGCGCGGCGGAGAAGGTGAGCGCCAATCAGCAGATGCTCTCCTTTCTGGACTCGCGCAAAGGGCAAAGCGGCATCGTCTATTGCCTTTCCAAGCGCAAGACGGAAGAGGTGGCGGCGACTCTGAACGAGAAGGGCTTCACCGCCCTTCCCTATCATGCGGGCCTTGATATGCGGGAACGGGAGCGCAACCAGCGGCGCTTTCAGCTTGAAGACGGCATCATCATGGTGGCGACCATCGCCTTCGGCATGGGCATCGACAAGCCGGATGTGCGCTTCGTGCTGCATCTCGATCTGCCTTCCAGCATCGAGGCCTATTATCAGGAAACGGGCCGCGCGGGGCGCGACGGGCTGCCGAGCGAGGCCTTGATGCTGTACGGCGCCTCGGACATGGCACAGCGGCGGCGCTTCATCGACAATTCAGATGCGCCGGATGCGCGCAAACGCATGGAGCATCAAAAGCTCGATGCGCTGCTCGGTTTTGCGGAGGCGACGGGCTGCCGCCGCCAATCCCTCCTCCATTATTTCGGCGATGAATGCGCGCCTTGCGGCAATTGCGACACCTGCCTTGAACCTCCGGAAACGTTCGACGGCACGGTGGCGGCGCAGAAACTGCTCTCCTGCATCTACCGGACGGGCGAGCGGTTCGGCCAGGCGCACATCGTCAATGTGCTTCTGGGCAAGGAGACGGACGGCATCCTCAAATGGGGGCATGATCAGCTTTCGACATACGGCATCGGCACGGAGCATGACGCGAATGGCTGGCGTTCCATCTTACGCCAGCTTGTGGCGCATGGGCTGATCGCCGTCGATGTGGCCGGCCATGGCGGGCTTTCCATCGCGCAGAAGGGCCGCACCTTTTTGAAAGAGAAGGAAACGCTGCAGCTCCGCCGACCGGTGAAACGCGCGGGCAAGAAGACCGCGCGGCGCGAGGCGGTGCAGACGCTGCCGGAAGAAGCGCAGATCCTGTTCGAAAAACTGCGCGAGGCGCGCCTCACCCTCGCCCGCGACCAGGGCGTGCCGCCTTACGTCATCTTCCACGACAAGACACTGGCCGAAATGGCCCTGATGCGCCCGCAAAATGACGGCGATCTTTCCCTGATCTCCGGCATCGGCGAATCCAAACGCACGAAATATGGCGCGTCGTTTTTGAAGGTGATTAGGGAGAACGGATAAACGGCGGGCCTTTGGCCCGCCGTTTTCTCCCGCTTCTTGCGTGTTGCCGTCTTATTTCAAGTAGACGACCTTAAGCCCGTCGATCTTGCCGTTATAAGCGAAGGGCTTGCGGTCGAAATAGGTTTCCGAGACGGGAGAATAACTGTCCCGGCCCACATCGAAGGCATCATTCGCGGTGAAGGCCAAAGGCGCGGAGCGCGGCACGTATCCTTTCGCCACCTCCTTGCCGTTGACGCGAATGGCAACATCAAGCGGGCCTGCATGATCCTTGCCCGCCTTGCGCGTTTCCACCTCGATCACCGCCTTTCCTTCAGGCAACGCGCCTGAAGACGTGATCTGCGTCCGCTCTATCTCGAAGAGATTATACTCATAGGTGAGCTTCCCATCTTCCACCCAGAGCGCGAGACCGCCCGAGAACGCGCCCAGCGCATAGAGCACACCGCTAGACTGCGCTGTCAGTTCCGTCTCGATGGTCACCAGGCTGGAACGGGCGCCGACCTTTGGCGCCGTAAATTCCGGCACGCCCACAACTTCCTGCGTGTAATGGAATTCCGTTGCCGGGTTTGAGGGCGCATCTTCGGGATGAAACACGATCGACCACAAACCGCCGCCCACAGGGAACACCTTGTTGTTTTTCGCTGCTTCCAGAAAGGCCTTCTGAAGCTCCTCTACCTTGCCGGGGTTATCCGCGGCGAGGTTCACCGCTTGGGAATAGTCGTTGCGCAGATCGTGCAGTTCCCACTCATCATCATTGGGCGACCATTTGAAAATGGCGGGGTCGAGACCCGGGCTCCAGGGTGTGCGCGGGCCGAACACCGAGGCAATCCATTCATCATGATAGAAGCTGCGGCTGCCCATGACCTCGAAATACTGGCTTTCCTTCTTCCCCTCCGCATCTGCCGCATCGAAAGAATAAACCATACTCACCCCATCGAGCGGGTCTTGCGTGATCCCGTCCACCTGTTCCGGCGGCTCAATGCTCAACACATCATAGATGGTGGGTACGACGTCATTGACGTGGTGAAACTGTGGACGCGGCGTGCCGTCAGGCTTGATATTTTCAGGCCAGGAGACGACGAGGGGCGTACGTGTACCGCCGAAATGCGCCGCCACCAGTTTTGTGGAACGGTGCGGCGTGGAGCCTGCCCAGGCCCAGCCTGCGTGATACATGTTGTCGGCCTTGGAAGAGCCGAGCACATCAAGCCCGCCCAACTCGTTCATGGTGTGGATGTGGTCCTTCACCTCTGTGCGGATACCGTTCTGGGCCAGCAGTTCGCTGATCGTGCCATTCTGGCCTTCCGCGCTGGAACCATTGTCACCCCAGACATAGAAGATGAGTGTGTTCTCCCGGATGCCCAGTTCATCCAGCGCTTCGATGAGGCGTCCCGCCTGCACATCAGCGTGTTCCGTATAGCCTGCAAACACTTCCATCAAGCGGCGCTGAAAATCCCGTTCGTCCTCGGGAATGTCGTCCCAAGCAGCAAGGGAATCCGGCCGGGTCGTCAGAACCGTGTTTTCCGGAATCCAACCAAGCTCCTTCTGACGCGCATAGATACGTTCACGCATCGCATCCCAGCCATCGTCGAACTTGCCTTCATATTTGTCCGCCCACTCCTTGAAAATATGGTGCGGCCCGTGAGAGGCGCCGGGTGCCCAATACATGAAAAAGGGGCGATCCGGCGTGAGCGCACGGACCTGCTTCATCCACGAGACGGCCTTGTCGGTCATGTCCACCGTGAAGTGATAGCCTTCCTTGCCGTGTGACGGATCGAGACGCACGGTGTTCTCTACGACAGCCGGTTCCCACTGCGAGGATTCGCCTGCAAGAAAACCGTAGAAATAGTCGAAGCCAATCCCCTCGCCTACCGGCCAATTGGTGTATGGCCCGACGGCTGTCGTTTCATTTGCCGGGGTGTTGTGCCATTTGCCGAAGGCGGAAGTGGCGTAGCCATAATAGCCAAGCACTTTCGCAACGGTGGCGGATGTGCGCGGTATGCGGCCCGTATATCCGTCCCAGTCATTGGCAAGTTCGGCGATCTGGCCGTTACCAACGCGGTGATGATTGCGCCCTGTGAGCAATGCGGCGCGGGTGGGCGAGCACATGGCCGAATTGTGGAAACGGTTATAGGAAATGCCGTCTTTGGCAAGGCGGCTCAATGTTGGCGTGTGGATCACCCCGCCATAAGTGTCCGGCAGCGCGGGGCCAACATCATCGAGCATAATCACGATGATATTGGGCGCGTTCTCCGGAAGCCGGGACTGTTCAGGCAGCGGACTATATTCCGACTCGGCAATGGTGGGCCCCGCCTTGCTTCCCGACGGCGTGGGCGGGAATGGCAGCGATTCGCTTGCAAAGGCGGATGCCGCCGAAAAGAAAATAAAGGCGCAAGCAGCGTGCCGGACTGCATGGCACATCTTTTCCAGGGATTTCATCTCGTATTCCTCCACCCCCAACGACGCATTGAAATGCGAATTGCCCGCCAAGAGCTGGCGAGGGGACGGAACTGTGCATTTCCACACCACCGGAACGGCGGCGGTAAGGTACTCCAACACGCACAGTCAATGTCCCTTCGGACAGGTACAAGCGCGGGCACCATAACTCATGCACTGCATGGGAATGCTAGTATGAAGTTATTGGTTCAGTATATCTGATTATTCACCCTGCACGGGAAGACCGCGCGGATTTCGCATTTCGCAATAAGCGATAGCCTAACCTCACTACCACTCGATCGTGCCGGGGGCTTAGAGATTACGCCATAGACGATGCGGTTCACGCGACTATATCTCTGCGACGCAATTTCTAACGTTCGTACCCATAACTTGCCGCTGCGTCCCAGGTGATCCGCTCCACCAGCTTACGGGCCTCGTCATCCATCTCGCGGCGCCAGCCCTGAATCCGGTCTGCATCCAGCGCCTGCTGCACTTTCTGATGGTGCGCGTGAACGGCGACGTCGCCCAAACTTCCCGCCTGACCATAAAATTCAAGCATGTCCGGATGAAAGGAAATGCTCAAGAATGCACAAAGTCTTCTCAATTCCCGTTCCGGATGCTCTACCAGGTCTTCATAGCGGACTTCGCAGACCTTCGAATTCCCCAGGCGGCGGGAAAGTGCCTTTGCTTGCGAAACAGCTTCCATCCAGCGCAGGGCTGCGGCTTTGTGCGTCGTTTCTCCGATCCCCGGATTCGTCTTGGCCGCGTGAACATAAGAAGCGGCAACCGCGCGCGGGTCCCGCACGATGTGAATATACTGGGCTTTCGGAAACACGTCCTGGATGATGGAAAGGTGCCTCGTATTCAAAGGCGTCTTATCTCCCCAGCGGGCCGCGCCGCCTCCCTTCCGGGATGAATATTCACTATAAAGACAGTCGAGAACCGACGCCAAAGACTGCCGCTCTACAGGCAGTTTCAGCACCTTCTCTTCAACATCTTTCAGGTCAAAATTCCAGGTGGGAAACTCGCCATGTGCCGTGAATGTGTTCAACACATTGCGCGCTGCCACGTCCCATTTCATAAAGCGCCATCGCACGAAGCGGCGCACCACGCGGGGCCAGACATAGGATTCGGGCGGGATGGAGAGCTCTCTCCCCGCGACGAGCATGCTCCGCAACAGCGTATTTCCGGAGCGTCCACATCCAATGATAAAAACCGGCGATACTGCCCTGCTCTGTCTATCATTGACCGGAATTGTATTCAGTTTGTCCGCCGCCCGGTGAGCCACGCGGCAAAGATGATGAAACAATTTCAAGCCTGGAGACAGCATCAAGACCTTGGCCCTGCAGCAGCAATAAATGGAACATTGAAATAACAATGCGCCAATACAGCGATTGAACTTTCCTATCCTTTCTTATTTCTTTATTTGTATATTGCCAAGCGTCAAAACCGACAATGCCCCGAGATCAGAAAGCCGGCTGGAAGACGATGCATGTTCTTCATATTCCCTCCTGGTATGTGAGGCGGGATGATCCTGCCAAGGGAAGTTTTTTCCGGGAACAGGCCCTCGCGCTGAGAGAAAGCGGCATGTGCGTCGGCGTCATTGCGCCAGATGAAACGCCTGAACGGAAATATGACCGCTTTTCAATTGACGCTTTCGATGACAGCGGCGTTCTTACCCTCCGCTCCCGCCGGAAAAACTGGTTTCCCTGGAACATTTCTCCCGTCGATACCGTCCCATGGCTCGCGGGCGGCATGGCGCTATATCGAGCGTATGAGAAACAGCATGGCAGGCCCCAGATTTTGCATGCGCAAGGCCTTCAGAAGGCAGGCTTTCTCGCCGCCTGGATCAATGCGCGTCATGGCATTCCTTACGTCGTGACCGAACATTCATCCGTTTATTTCCGCAAAAAGCTTCCCTACTGGCAAAGGCTTACCGCGGGCCTTCCGGTGAAAAATGCCGCCCGGCGGCTTGCGGTAAGCCGCGCTCTTTGCGGTGCCATGGAACAAAACTGGCCATCGACGGCCGGTAGTTGGGATGTTCAGCCCAACATGGTGCAGGTGGCGGCGGAACAGACCCCCCTCCGCAGCGCCGACAGCTTCAACATTCTCCATATTTCGTTGCTGGATGAAAACAAGGATGTCGGCATGCTTGTGCGCGCCTTCGCCAACGCCTTTGGCGGCGATACGCGTGTGCAGCTGACGATAGGGGGCGACGGGCAAGAACGGCAGCGCCTTGAAGTCCTTAGCAAAGAACTTGGCATTTCGGACCGCGTTCGCTTTCCAGGTTATCTGGACCGCAATCAAGTCGCGCGTGAAATGGCCGGTGCCGATTTATTCGTGCTCTCAAGCCGGCACGAAACATTCGGCGTGGTCCTGATCGAAGCCCTTGCTTCCGGCACACCTGTTGTCGCCACGGCCTGCGGCGGGCCACAAGACATCGTTTCGGCGGATGACGGCCTGCTTGTCCCTGTGGGCGATGTGTCCGCCATGAGTACCGCCCTCGGCACGATGCGGCAAAACATTGCTTCTTATGACGCGGAGGAGATACGCGCGCGTTGCAGTGCGCGCTTTGGCAAACAGGCATTCGTCCAGCGTCTGACGGGTGTTTACGAATCTGTGATCGCGGAAAAAGGCCCGCCAGACTAAGTCCTGTCCGCGCGTCCTGCGCCTAACTCCTTCTTTTCATGACCGCGGCGATTTCACCTTCAAGCGTTTGGGGATCGATTGTTTCAAGATCCAGCTCAAACAGGCGCCGCCTCGCGAGTAAGGTTTGCCGGTCCCAATCCCACCAGCGAACATTCTCCACAATCGCAATGATCTCATCGGGAAATCTTTTGCCAACAACCCGCGCAGGGTTTCCCACGGCTTTGTGATAGGCGGGAACGGATTTCGTTACAACGCTTCCTGCCCCTATTACTGCGCCATCTCCGATTTGAACACCAGGCAGGATGATGACGGAATCCCCTATCCACACGTTGTTCCCGATGATGACCTTTCCCTTCGATTTTCCGACCACAGGAACGGCCGAACGCAGGACGGCGCTCTGCAAATGGCCCTGCACGTTCAGAAGATTCGCATAATGGTCCGAGCTGCGCACGACCAGCCGGCCGCCAATCGCGCAATAGGCTCCGATTTCACATTCATCAATATGCGAGGCGGCATTGATGCGTGTTCCATGCCCGATGCGGGCCCTATCATGGATAACGGTTCCCCGGGCGATGTGAATATTCCGGCGCCAATAATCCATCCAACGGAATGGACGCAGGAAAAGCCGTCTCAGTCTGCGAAAGAAAAGCATGGCTGCAATGAAGCTCCCCAACAGAACGGTTACACCGTCTTTCACCCCGACTCTCACACATAAGCCAGCGTTTTCAATCAACCTCTGCCGCGTCCGAATGCAACAAGGCCGATGACCGTCGTATGCACATTGAGACGGCGATAGACAATCCAGGCAAGCCACGCATTCCAGATCAACAGGCTAGCACTCGTTGCGATGGCGGCGCCGTTCAACCCGAATGACGGTATGAGCGCCAAACTCAATAGAGCATTGACTAATGTCCCGAACACCAAAGCGTTCGCCGTTTCCTTTTGAAATCCCGTGGCGTTGAGAAGCGTGCCGACTGAGCCGATTATGACGCTGAAGAACTGCCCGAGCACGATGATTGCGAGAGCCAAGGCCCCGCCGGCATAGCTTTCGCCGAAGAACAAGGTCAAAAGTTCCTTGCCAAAGAGTATCATAAAAATGACGAGCGGAAGAGTAAGCACAGCCGTAACGCGCACAGTCAGCGTCAAAAGGCCTTGCAGGCGCTCCATTTCCCCTCGCGCGTGCATGCGGGCGAGGGATGGTGCAATCGCGACGTTTACGGCCGCAAGCAGGAATGTGATCAACCGCGCGCCAAGTGTCACCACATGATAAACGCCCACTTCTTCCGGGGTTCCAATCGCTCCCAGGATCAAGGTGCCGGTTTGCTCGTTCAGAATCATGAAAAGCTGAATCAGCAAAAACGGGACGGCACTTACTGCCCAATACCGCGTTTCATATTCCGGCTGCGCTGTCTTGACCGGCGCAGGCAGGCTCCGGAAGAACCATAGCGCTCCCACGGAAAATGCCACTGCAACGGCGGCGAAGCGGCATTGCATGGCAAACTCTGGAGACAGGAGACCATCTATGGCCGCCCATCCGGCCAGGATCAAAACAAGCGCAATTGCCGGAACGAGAAAGAACTCGGGCACCTGCCCGCGCAACAGGTGGTCCAGCCCCTGCATCGCGCCGGAACGGATGTTGTTCAAGGCAAGAAAAGGAAGCTGAAGAAGTGCCCATAAGAAGACGGCCATCGAAAGCGTTTCGACGGAATAGGCCCGTAATTCCCAGATTACCAATCCCACGACGAGCGCAACAGCAAGCGAGGACAGCAGCACGCCTTGAGACATCCGCGCGATAAACCCCCGCATGCGTCCCCAAGCCGTCTGCTCGTTGTAAACGGCCAATTGCCGGACGGCCAGCAAGGGAATGCCAATCGTCGCCACAACGAGAAACACCTGGAGCCAGGCAAAAGCATAAGCGTAAACGCCATAGCCTTCGGCACCCAGGGCGCGGGCCAGAATCATCCCGGTTGCGAGAACGAGGACCATATTTGCCGAGCGCAGCAGAAAAGTGCCCGCGGCGCCCCGGGCAAGATGAGCGCGCAAATCATCCGGCCCGCCATTTTGGAACAGATTTTTGAGAAATGGCGCAATCGAACGGCAATGAGCGAGAATTTTCATTGTTTCTCCGACTGCGGGATCCGCTACCTGCCACTTTCGGGGATGGCGCCAAGCCGCTCTTCAATGGAAACGATGGCTTCATTGAAGGGCAATTCGATGCAATCCCTTATAACAGAACTTATATCGCACTTTTCTTTGATAAGAGAGGCGATGTTGTGATCCCCCTCGAGGACGAACTTACCAATATTGGCACGCTCCTCAAAGCGGCGCGCATGCCGCTGTTCCTCTTCATCGGCGCCGAAAAACAGAAAATATCCTGTATCGTCTGCGTAAGACTGCACCACAGGATACCGCCATGTCTTTATTCTATCGCGGTATTTGTTCCAACGGTTCTCCTCGGGAACGATTTCAGGATGTAAGGAAAACTGAGGAGAAAAGGCTATCGCCGAACAGGCTCCAAGCTGGGACGCAAAAAGGAGCGCGCCGAACCCTCCCATCGAATTTCCGATTGTCACGACGCGTTCGGCGCCGACCTGCTCTTGTATGTCTCTGACAGTGGAGAGGATGGTTTCCGCCGTTCCTTCCTTGTTATACCAGCTGCGGGCAAGGTCGCTGATGAACAGAGCGTGATGCCCTTGACTGCTGCGGACGAATTCGTCTTTCGACACACCGCCCAGCTCGTGCATAATTCCGGTAAATGACACGAACAATGTTTTCGTGTGCCCCGGCATATAGCGGATACGCAAATCCCGTGTTTCAACAAGCTGTTCCATCGGCCACTGGCCAATGCCGTCAGATTTCCGCCGGTGCCCCGCCATCAGCAAGGCCAGCTTTGTTACGGCTTTTTTCAACAGCTGCTTCATTTCGCAGATTGCCCTAACCTCACTCCCACTCGATCGTGCCGGGGGGTTTGGAGGTCACGTCATAGACGATGCGGTTCACGCCGCGCACTTCGTTGATGATGCGGGTGGAGACGCGGCCCAGGAATTCGTGGGGGAAGGGGAAATAATCTGCCGTCATGCCGTCCGTGGAGGTGACAGCGCGGAGCGCACAGACATAATCATAGGTGCGGCTATCGCCCATCACGCCCACGGTGCGCACGGGAAGCAGCACGGCGAAGGCCTGCCAGATTTCGTCGTAAAGGCCCGCCTTGCGGATTTCATCGAGATAGATCGCATCGGCCTTTTGCAGGATGGCCACTTTTTCGCGAGTGATTTCGCCGGGGATGCGGATGGCAAGGCCCGGCCCCGGGAAGGGATGGCGGCCGACGAAGCGCTCCGGCAAGCCAAGCTCGCGGCCCAGCGCGCGCACTTCATCCTTGAAAAGCTCCCGCAGCGGCTCGACGAGCTTCATGTTCATCCGCTCGGGCAGCCCGCCGACATTGTGGTGGCTCTTGATCGTCACGGAGGGCCCGCCGGTGAAGGAAACGCTTTCGATCACATCCGGATAAAGCGTGCCTTGCGCCAGGAAGTCGGCGCCGCCGATCTTCTTCGCTTCCTCCTCGAAGACGTCGATGAAGGTGGCGCCAATGATCTTGCGCTTCTTTTCCGGATCGCTCACGCCTTCCAGCTTGCCGAGGAAAAGATCGCCCTTGTCGGCATGGACAAGCGGAATGTTGTAGTGATCGCGGAAGAGCGTGACGACTTCTTCCGCCTCCCCTGCCCGCATGACACCGGTATCGACGAACACGCATTGAAGCTGATCGCCGATCGCCTCGTGCAGCAGCACGGCGACGACGGAAGAGTCGACGCCGCCGGAGAGGCCGCAGATCACTTTGGCATCGCCCACCTGCGCGTGGATCTTCTGAATTTCCGCATCCTTGAAGGCGGCCATGGTCCAGTCGCCGGTGCAGCCTGCAATCTTGTGGGTGAAGTTTTTCAAAAGCGCGGCGCCGCGCGGCGTGTGCATGACTTCCGGGTGGAACTGCACACCGTAGAAACGCTTCTCCTCATTGGCGATGGCGGCAAAGGGCGCGCCTTCGGAAATGGCGATCACTTCAAAGCCGTCCGGCAGGCCCGTCACGCGGTCGCCATGGCTCATCCAGACGGGCTCCAGGTCGCCTGGCTCCAGCAGTCCTTCAAAAAGCGCCGACTTCGCCACCACTTCAATGGTCGCGCGGCCAAATTCCTGATGGTCGGAACTTTCGACCCTGCCACCCAGCTGTTCGCACATGGTCTGTTCGCCATAACAGATGCCGAGCACGGGGATGCCCGCCTCGAAGACCACTTGCGGCGCGCGGGGCGTGCCGATGCCGGTCACGCTGGCGGGCCCGCCTGACAGGATTACCGCTTTCGGGCCGAACTCTTCGAATGTCTCTTCGGCCTTGTTGAAGGGAACGATCTCGCAATAGACACCGCTCTCGCGTACGCGGCGGGCGATGAGCTGGGTTACCTGGCTGCCGAAATCGATAATCAGTATACGGTCTGTCATGTGCGTTCCAGAATAGGCCTAGTTCAAAGAGGAGGCATCAAGCACGCGGCGGAGCGCGGCGGTTTGGGGACAATCGGCGCAAGTGCGGCTCAGGCGCTCGAGCTTCGCCGCCGCCGCTTCGCGGTTTCCTTCGAAAAGTTCAAGCTGGCCGGACCAGCTCAACGCGTCGGCATGGTTGGGGTCGATCTCCAGTGCCGTGCGGTAATATTTGCGGGCATTGCGGCGCTCGCCAAGCTCGGCCTCTGTGCGGCCCAGCCAGGCATAAGCATCGGCACTTGCCGGAAACTGCACGACGGCGCGCTCATACCAGCCGCGGGCTTCTTCCAGCCGGCCGGCATCCGCCGCTGCAAGGCCCCGCTGTATCATCGCTTCCGACTGCTGCCTGCCCGCAGCCACGGGACTGGCAACGCCCAGCATGACAAGGCCGGCCAGCAGCAAAACAAAGGAACGCGGAGAGAGAGACGGCTTACGCATGAGTGTCATTGACCACCCTCCGCCCCGCCCGTCAAGAGGCTTGCCTTGAGCGCGACCCGGGTTCATACGCCTCTCCCCAGAAGCGCGGCAAAAAAGCCGTCCGTGCCGGTGCTGGCGGGAGAAAGCCGCAGGAAGTTTGCCGCGCCCTCTCCGGGCCGGGGCCAGCCTTCCGGCAGGGCGGCGCTCCAGGGAAGCGCCTCGAATTCGGCATGTTTCTCAAGAAAACCGGCGATCTGGTCTTCATTTTCCTCCCGCAAAAGGGAGCAGGTCACATAAAGCAGAAGCCCGCCGGGGCGAACCAGGGGCGCGGCCTCTTCCAGAATGGTGGCCTGGGCTTGCCCATACCGCGCCAATTCTTCGGGTGTCAGGCGCCAGCGGGCCTCCGGCTGGCGGCGCCAGGTGCCCGTGCCGGAACAGGGCACATCCAGAATCACCCGGTCGGCCCGGCCTTCCATGCCGGTGAGGCCACCGGGGCTCAGTTCTTCCGTGGCAATGTTGAAAAGCCCGGCCCGCTTTGCCCGCTCACGCAGGCGTTTCAGGCGGCGGCCTTCCACATCGCAGGCCAGAATTTCGCCCTGTCCGGCCATCATGGCACCGATGGCGAGCGTCTTGCCGCCCGCACCCGCGCAATAATCGATCACCTTGTCGCCAGGCGCCGCGCCCAGAAGCGCGCTGACGAATTGCGAGCCTTCATCCTGAATTTCCGCCTCGCCTTCCCGAATGGCGTTGAGGCCGCGCAATCTTCTGGGCGAAGAAAGACGCAGCCCCCAGGGCGACCAGTAAGTTGGCTGCGCCTCGACGCCCTCTTCCGAAACCCCGGCCTGCAGCGTCTCCCGATCCGTTTTGAGAAGATTTGCGCGCAGATCGACCGGCGCGGGCTGGTTCAGCGCGGCAAGCTCCCACTCCAGCGCCTCGCCATAGGCGCGCTCGAAATAAGGATCGAGCCAGGCAGGATAATTGAGCGCCAGATGGCGCGGGTCGTCCGGACGGGCAGGCAGTGCCGTTTCGAGCTGCGCCCGCTCCTCTCCACTCAAGGGGCCGGGCGCATATTTGCCGTCTTCGGCAAGGGCGGCGATCTCTTCAACGCTTTTGCCGCCGGTCAGTTTGAGCGCGGCAAGGGCGAGCGCCCGCGGCTCTTCGCTTTGCATACGGTCTGCCAAAAACGCGCGGGCCCGCATCACGTCATAAACATGGGCGGAGATGGCCGCGCGGTCTTTCGAGCCTGCATAGCGGTTGGCTTTCGCCCAGCGTTCAAGCGCCCGGTCGAGAGGGAGACGGGTCGTCTCCGCCTCGCTGAGAATACCGATTGCGGCGG
>Ga0207828_100267_pt1 | contig 27715 bp, 28 predicted proteins | sample TtaePargueraPR_11_FD_187276 | JGI IMG/M metagenome (GOLD analysis project Ga0207828, IMG submission 187276) | Aerobic enrichment media microbial communities from Bioluminiscent Bay, La Parguera, Puerto Rico - Tt and P2 (3) (SPAdes) | ecosystem: Environmental > Aquatic > Marine > Unclassified ...
CCTCGCAATTCCTCCGCCCGCTCCTGCGCGCGCTCCTTCCTGGCGCCGCGCCGGCCGCGCATTGTCGTGTTTGCCAGGGGCGCAAGGTCCGGGTTCGCCGCCGGATGCGGCTGCGCGCCTCCCCTCCCGCAGGCGGGAGGGGAGAGGCCGCCTGCCTCGGCCGCCTCGCGAAAGTCCGGGCCGCGGCCAGCGGCCCGCAAGCGCGACCGCGCGCCCGCAGCGACCGCAGGGAGCGAGGACAGCCAAGGGGCCGCATGGCCCCGCCGGCGCCTGAGGCAAGCAAACACTCCCTCCCGCCAGCGGGAGGGGAGGGGAATCCCGGATCAAGCGCGTTCATCCGCCCTGCCTTCGGGGTGGGGCGAGCCCGTGGCGCTCGTTCCTGGTCTATAGTGGCTCCAGGCAAAGAAAGGAGACAGATATGTCCCGCAAGTTCCTGAATTCCCTCGCTCTCGGTGTGCTGTCGCTGGCGCTGGTCGCCTGCAACACGGTCCGCGGGGCGGGCGAGGATCTCGAATCCGCCGCCAATGCGGTCGACGAGGAAACCTGAGTTGCGGCGCGGGAAGGGCGGGCGTCCTTCCCGCACGCTTCCTCAGCCCTTCGCGCTTTCGATATAGCGCTCGACATTCTTCGCCAGCACGTCGAGCGGGGCGTTGCCGCCCTCGACCACGGCCTGGTTGAAGCCGCGCAGGTCGTAGGCCTCGCCGAGCGCCGCCATGGCCCGTTCGCGCTGGGCGAGGATCTCGAGCTTGCCGACCATGTAGCCGCAGGCCTGTCCCGGCCAGCTGCAGTAGCGGTCGATCTCGTTGGTGGTTTCCTCCACGCCCTTGCCGACTTCCTTGCGGAAGAAGTCGATCGCCTGCTGGCGGGTCCAGCGCTTGGCATGCATGCCGGTATCGACTACCAGCCGCACCGCACGATAGGCCTGGTCCTGGAGATAGCCGAGTTCCCAGGCCGGGTTGCCGTCATAGGCGCCGAGTTCGAGCGCGAGCTGTTCGGCATAGAGCGCCCAGCCTTCCGAAAAGGCGTTGAAGGCGAGGATCGAGCGGATCAGCGGCAGCTGGTTCGAATAGGTTCCCTCCCAGGCATGGCCGGGAATGGTCTCGTGATGGACCAGCGTCGGCAGGTCGTAGCGGCGGTGCAGATCGGTGGTGCGCAAATTGATCCACATCCGCGGCGGAATCGTGCCGTCGATCGAGCCCGAACCGCCATAGGCGGTCGGCGCGCCGGGTTCCTCGGCCGGGGGCAGGCGGCGGACCTCGACCTCGGCCTCGACCAGCCGTTCGAAGGCCCGCGGCATCTGTGCCCGGATCCAGTCGATCCGCTGCTGCACGAAGTCCATGATCTGCGCGCGGCCCTCGTCGCCCTCGGCGAACTGGAAGCGCGGATCCTTGGCCAGTTCGAGCATGCGCTCGCCCGCGCCGCCCTCGGTATAGCCGAGCGGGCGCAGCAATTGGTCCATCCGCGCGTGGATCGTCGCCAGCGTCTCGCGGCCGAGCTCGTGGATCTCCTCGGGGCTGCGGCTGGTGGTGGTGCTGGCGCGCAGGGCCCAGCGGTACCATTCCTCGCCCTGCGGCCGGGCCCACATGCCGGCGTCGGATCCGGCGAGCCCTGCCTGGCGCTTCAGTTCCTCGAGCTGGCGGGTCAGCGCGGGGGCGATCTGCCCGGTGACGATGGCCTCGGCGCGCTGCTGCCATGCGCCGGGGATCTCGGCGGTCTTGCTCGCCAGCCCGGAGACATAGGCCCCGCTCGCGGTGCAGTCGGTGATCGAGGCCTCCATTTGCGGGATCGCCTTGGCGAGCAGGAAGTCGGGCGGGAGCACCCCCATGTCGGTCGCCGCGCGCATCCGTTCGAGCTCGCCGTCGAGCACTCGGGGAATCGCGGCGAGGCGCGCAAGATAGGCTTCGGCGTCCGCGGCATTCTCGACCGGCTGGTCGGTGCTGATGAAGCGCGGATAATCGAGATAGGCGCCGACGTTCTGGATCACGACATAGGGCGCGTTGCGCCAGCTGCCGACCGCGACGTCGCCATAGGGCAGGGCGAAACCGTCGAGCGCGGTGGCGTAGCAGCTCTCGACCACGTCGAGGCTGGTGCGCGTGGCGGGGGCGAGGCCGTCGCGGTCGAGGGTGCGGACCTTGGCCAGTTCCTCGCGCAGGCTCGCGGCCAGCGCGTCCTGCCCCGCCGGCGAGGCATCGCTCAGCTGTCCGCGGAGATAGGCCTTGTCGCCGGTATCGATCCCGAGCCCGGTCGCGGTGGTCGGGCTGTGTTCGATATAGGTCCAGGCGATCTCGTCGAGCAGGGCCTCGGCCCCGGCCTGGTCCGGAGTCCCGCCGAGCGCGCGGCAACCGGGCAGGGCGGCCAGCGAAACCCCGGCCCCGAGGGTGCCGAGAAAGCGGCGGCGGGAGAGCGCGAAAGCCCCGGGCAGGCGGGCGATGGCGATGGAATCATGTGCGGTCATGAAAGAAAATTCCTGATTAAACAAAAATATGGCGCGTGGGCGCCGCTTGCTTGCAAAGCGTAAATCGGGTTAGAACCCTTCGCGTGGCGACAGGCAAGACCCCAAGGGGGCGACTGGCGCCAATCCCTGCCGGTCGCCAGGACAAGGACAATCGCATGCCCATGCTGGAAACCCTCCGCCGCAGCGGAGGGCTCGAAGCAATCGGAGTGGAAGTCGGGATTTCCCCCGCGGAGAGTCTCGCCGCCGCCGAAGCGCTGCTGCCGGCGCTGATGGAAGGGCTGCGCCAGCTCGACGAGCGCGAGGGGCACCCGGGCGGGCTGGTCGCGCTGCTCGAACGCCATGGCGGCTTTGCGCTTGCCCATGCGGTGATGGAGCCGGGGCCGACCGAGGCCGAGCGCGGCAATGTCCTGCTCGCCGGCCTGTTCGGTGACCGCGAACTCAGCCGGGTCGTCGCCGGCCATGCTGCCGAGCGCACCGGGATCGATCCGCATGTGATGCGCCAGGTGCTGCCGCGCCTCGCCATGCTCCTCGGCGGCTATGTCGCGGCGCGGGTCGCCAGCAGCGGCGAACCCGAGGCGGAGCTGCGCCGGATCCTCGCGGATTCGGTCAAGCGCGGGCCGCGCCCGCCGGCAAACCGGCGGCGGGGGAGGATTTCGCTGCGATGACCGATACCGTGCTTTCGGTCATGGCGCTCGCAGTGCTGGCGCTGCTCGGGGGGATCGCGCTGCTCTGGCGCCGCGGTGGTTCGCCGCGCCAGATCGTGCTGATGGCGGTGCTGGTGCTGGTCATCCTCGGTAATATCGCGATCGTCGCCTGGCCCGATGCGAGTGGCGAATCGCCGCTGCTCGAGGCGCAGCCGCCCGAATAGAAACGGCGGCCGCGCGGCGCGACCGCCGTCCCTGGCGGGTGTCCCATAGGGGAGGCTTATTCGGGAATCCGCCAGACGACCGAGCCGCTGTAGCTGCCGCCGACCCGTGCTCCGGCACCGTCGGTCGCCGGCTCGAAGCGCGCACGGCGCCGGAGGTTGTCGCAGGTTGCCTTGTCGAGCTGGGGATGGCCGCTCGAACCGGTGATTCGGCATTGCGCGACGCGGCCATCGGGATCGACGGTGAGAACATAGGAGGCGGTCCCCTCCATTTCCTGGCGGATCCAGCTCGGGCGGTAATCGTCATTGGTGATCCAGCCGCTGCGGTCGCCCCGCGGGCGGGCGGCCTGCGGAACGGCGGCGGGAGCGGGCGGGACCGGCTCGACCTTCGGTATCAGCCCGGCGGGATTGGGCAGGACCAGTTCGGCAGGATCGAGCGGCGGGCCGGGAATGACCAGCGGGCCGGGATCGAAGGCGATCACGCTCGGCGGAACATGGATATCGGCCGCGGATTCGGCGGGCTTCGCCGGCTCGGGCGGGGGCAGCTGGACAATTACCTCCGGTTCGGCATCTATCTGCTGTCCTACAAGCCTTTCGGGGAGTAGGGGAGGAATTACATCGACGCTCATCCCGGTGACGAGCACGGCACCGATCCCGGCATGGATCAGCGCCACCATAGCCAGGCTGCCGATCCGGCTTTGCCCGCTGCGTCCGTAAGTCACTGCATAGGCCATCGCTTCGCTCTCCTCTTGGCTGCCCATGCGGGCCCGACAGGGAACTGGGCAGTCCGATTATGTAATGTGATATTGTTACAATAGATTCGTGAGCCGGGCAAGCGGCAAGGCGCCCCGCCGCGCGTGCGGGACGGTTGCGGTACCGCTCTGGCGCCCCGGGGCGCGGATCAGCGGATCAGCGGATCAGCGGATCGGGCAGTCGGGCGAGAGCCGGAAGTCGAGGTAATTGTCGACCGAACCCATCAGCTCCTCGAGCTCGTTCTCGAAGAAATGGTTGGCCCGCGGGATTTCCTCGTGGTGGATGGTGATGTGCTTCTGCGTACGCAGCTTGTCGACCAGCTTCTGCACCGCGCTGGGCTGCACCACGGTATCCGCCGCGCCCTGCACGAAGATGCCGCTGGCGGGGCAGGGGGCGAGGAAGGAGAAGTCGTACATATTGGCCGGCGGTGCGACCGAGATGAAGCCGCGGATTTCCGGGCGGCGCATCAGCAGCTGCATGCCGATCAGCGCGCCGAAGCTGTAGCCGGCAATCCAGGTCGTCTGCGCCTCGGGGTGGATCGACTGGATCCAGTCGAGCGCCGAAGCGGCGTCGGAAAGCTCCCCGATCCCGTTGTCGAAACTGCCCTGGCTGCGGCCGACGCCGCGGAAGTTGAAGCGCAGCACGGCAAAGCCGCGGTCGACGAAGGTCTTGTACATGCGCTGCACGATCCGGTCGTTCATCGTCCCGCCGCCCTGCGGATGCGGGTGGAGGATCATCGCCACCGGCGCGCGCGGACGCGGGGGCGGGGAGAAGCGGCCTTCGAGACGACCTTCGGGACCGGGAAAGATGACTGAGGGCATGGATGACTCGCCAGGAAATTCGGTGGGATGCGCGGCTGGCGCGCAAAGAAGTGGTGGCTATATAGTCAGTGCCCCGCCTTTCGCAATTGCCGAGAACCTTCCGTCCCGTGCCGAACCGCATTTACCTCGACCATGCCGCGACCAGCCCGCTGCGCCCCGAAGCCCGCGCGGCGATGGAGGAGGGGGTCCGTCACTGGGCCAATCCCTCCAGCCCGCATGCCGAGGGCCGCAAGGCACGAGCGCTGCTGGAGGAGGCCCGCGAGCGCTGCAAGGCGGCGCTGGGCTGGGAGGGCGAGCTGATCTTCACCAGCGGCGCGAGCGAATCCGCGGCGATTGCGCTGACCCGCGCCCGGGGCGGTGCGCGGCTGGTGAGCGCGGTGGAGCACGACGCCGTGCTTGGCGTCCTGCCCGACGCGGAGGTCCTGCCGGTGCTGCCCGACGGCGCGCTTGACCGCGACCTGCTGCGCGAGGCGGTCGACGGGCGCGAGGTGCCCGTGGTGGCGATCCAGTCGCTCAATTCGGAGACCGGCAATGGGCAGGAGATTCCCGCGCTGGCGGAGATCGTCCACGCCGCCGGCGGGCTGCTCGTGGTCGATGCGGCGCAATCGGCGGGCAAGCTCGCTCTCCCGGCCGGAGCCGACATGGTGGTGGTCTCGGCGCACAAGTTCGGCGGGCCGATCGGGATCGGGGCCTTGCTGGTCCGCGACTTTGCCCTGCTTGCGCCGAGTTCCGGCCATGAACGCGGCTATCGCCGGGGGACCGAGAACCTGCTTGGCGCGCTTGGCATGGCTGCCGCGCTGCAGGCCTGCACCGATCCCTATGTCGCAACCGGGATACTGGCGCCGCTCGACACCTTCGCCGACGATGTCCGCGCCCTCGGCGGGGCCTGGCTGTCCGACCGGCTCTCCGGCCCGACCCCCTTTATCCGCGCGCTGGCCATGCCGGGGATGAGCGGCAGCGCGCAGTTGATGCGCTTCGACATGGCCGGGATCGCGGTCAGCCAGGGCAGCGCCTGTTCCTCCGGCACGATGAGGCGCAGCCACGTGCTCGAAGCCATGGGGATGGACGCCGAACTGGCCGATCAGATGATCCGCGTCAGCTTCGGCTGGAACACCACCCGGGCCGAAGTGGAGCGCTTCTGCGAGGTGTGGCGGGATATGGCGCGCAAGGCATGAGGCCCGAAGATCCGTCACTCCGGACTTGATCCGGGGCCCAGATTGAACCGCGCGCGCCGCCCGAAGTAAGCGGGAGCCCGGGCCAAGCCCGGGATGACATTTGGTGGTTTGTTGGACCGTACCAGACCCGTTCGTGCTCCGCCTGTCGAAGCCCGCCAGCCTTGTCCAAACGCCCTTCGACAGGTCCCGGGCGAACGGTTAGAGAGAATTGCGTGACCAAGATGATCTATCTCGACAACCAGGCCACCACTCCGCTCGCGCCCGAAGCGCGCGAGGCCATGCTGCGCTGGCTCGGCGGGCCGGAGAGCGACGGTTTCGGCAATCCGCATTCCTCGCACCGGCTCGGCCGGCTGGCCGAGGCGGCGGTGGAGCTGGCGCGCGAGCAGGTTGCCGGCCTGCTGCCGCCGGGTGGGAAAATGATCTTCACTTCCGGCGCGACCGAGGCGCTCAACATGGCAATCCGCGGCACCCGGCCCGGCGCTTCCATGGCGGTCTCCGCGATCGAGCACAGCGCCGTGCTCAACACCGCCCGGTCCGTGGCGGGCGCGCTGGCGGTGCTGCCGGTGGACCGCGACGGTCTGGTCGATCCGCAGGCGGAGCTGCCGCGCGATGTCGGGCTGGTTTCGGTCATGCAGGTCAATAACGAGATCGGCACGCTGCAGCCGGTCGATGCGCTGGGCGAGCGGGTGCGGGCGGCCGGGGCGCTGTTCGTCTGCGACGCGGTGCAGGGCGCGGGCAAGATCGCCCCGCCGCAGCAGGCCGACCTGATCGCCCTGTCTGCGCACAAGCTCTACGGCCCCAAAGGCATCGGCGCCCTGTGGATCCGCGACGGGGTCGTGCTCGCGCCGGTCGTCACCGGTGGCGGGCAGGAGGAAGGGCTGCGCTCGGGTACCCTGTCGCCCGCGCTCTGTGCCGGTTTCGGCGCGGCGGCGAAGCTGGCGAAGCAGCGCATGGCAGAGGATGCCGCCCATTTCGAAGACCTTTTCGAGCTTGGCCGGAGCCTCTTCACCGGCTGGACTCTCAACGGCAGCGCGACCCTTCGCTGGAAGGGCAACCTCAATCTCCACCGCGCCGGGATCGACGTGCCGCGGCTGATGAGCGATTGCCGCCAGATATGTTTTTCGGCCGGTTCGGCCTGTGCGAGCGAGACGAAGAAGCCGAGCCGCATCCTCTCCGCGCTGGGGCTGACGCCGGAACAGGCCAAGGGCTCTATCCGGATCGGGCTGGGTCGTTATACGACGAGCGACGAACTCGAACAGGCTGCCGCGGCGATCCAGGCCGCGGCCGCGATGCAGGAGTAGCCATGGTCAAGGTCTGTTTCATCACCCGCGAGGGCAAGCGGGTCGAGGCCGAAGGGCAGGAAGGCTATTCGCTGCTCGAGACCGGCCAGGCCGCGGGCATGCCGCTGGAGGGCACCTGCGAGGGCCAGATGGCCTGTTCGACCTGCCATGTCGTGGTCAGCCCCGACTGGTTCGCCCGCCTTCCCGAAGCGAGCGAGGAGGAGGAGGACATGCTCGACCTCGCCGCCGCGGTCGAGAAGACCTCGCGCCTTTCCTGCCAGATCCTGCTGACGCCCGAACTGGAGGGGCTCGAAGTGCGCATCCCGCGCGAAAGCCGCGACGCGCAGGGCTGGTAGCGCTCAGCCGGCCGGCAGGTTGAGGCTGATCGGGAGCGAGAAGGAAACGAAGAAGGCCTGGCCGTCGAGGCGATTCTTGACGTCGAATTCCTTGAAGGCCCTGACCCGCGCGGTGACCGGGGTCTGGCCGAGGACGAAATTATAGGCCGCGGTCAGCCCGCCCGCCACGGTGCGCCCCTTGAAGGCGCCGAGCGAGGCGCCGGACCCATGGTCGTCGCCGACCTGCTCGAGGTAATAGGCCTGCAGCCCGAGCGAGAATTGCGGCGAGAATATCCGTTCGACCGAACCCTCGAGATGGAACTGGTCGCCCGAATTGTACTGCGTGTAATCATTCATCCCGTCGAAAGTGTAGCCGATCTTGGCGCTGGCATCCCAGCCGGCCTCGGCATCGTGCCAGCTCATCGCCACCGAGGTGTCGACGATCCAGCGGTTGAAGGCGAGATTGCCGAGCCGGTCCTCGCGGTACTCGCCGATCGGGATGTTCACCTGGACCGAGGGCTGGACGTAGGAATTCTCGCCCGCCGCCCAGGTCGCGGCGACCATGACGACCGGGTCGCCGACCACGAAGGGATCGTCCTTGCGCGAAACGCCGAGCTGGCGCCCGCCCGGCCCGGTCAGCACGGCCGAGGCGGTCACTTCGGGATTGGCCAGCGGCAGCGTGGTCGCGATCGCCAGCGTCCCGCCGCCGAAATCGGTGGTCGGCACGAACATGGTGGTCACGAAATTGGCGATCACGGTCGCCTTGAGATCGGCCACCACCCGTCCGCCGACGACGAAGTCCCGCGCGGCGCTGGCCTCGCCGTCATAGACGTAGAAGGTGTGGTCGAAATAGACCCCTTCCACCGGCGGCGGCACCGCCGCTCCCGGCCCGCCCGAGCCGAGCAGGTAGAAGGTCGTCCCGCCTTCGGCGGCCAGGGCTGGCGAGGCCGCGAAGGCGGCAAGGGCGGCGGCGGAGGTCGCGATGGTTCTGTTCATGTGGCCCGGCTTTCGAATTTGATAGTGCTGCCATCCTACCGGGCCAGGCCGCGCGCGGCTATCGGGCGAATGCCCGATGGGCCCGGTCGGGGCCGGGGCCGGCGACGGATGCGGCCGCGATGGTGGATTTTCCCGCTTTCCCGCTACCCGCTCGCCGAGCCGGGTGTTAGGGGCGGGACATGTCCGATGTCACGACCGATGAGCACGAGGATCCCTTCGACGCGATCGTCGATGCGCCGTTCGATTCCGCGCTCTCTGAACGCTATCTCGTCTATGCCCTGTCGACGATCACCGCCCGTTCGCTGCCCGACCTGCGCGACGGGCTGAAGCCGGTTCATCGGCGGTTGCTGTGGACCATGCGGCAGCTCAAGCTCGATCCCGCCAACGCCTTCAAGAAATCGGCCCGCGTGGTCGGCGAGGTGATCGGCAAGTATCATCCCCATGGCGATACCGCGGCCTATGACGCGATGGTCCGCCTCGCGCAGGATTTCGCCCTGCGCTACCCGCTGGTCGAGGGGCAGGGCAATTTCGGCAATATCGACGGCGATAACGCCGCCGCCTACCGCTATACCGAAGCGCGCCTGACCCGCACCGCCATGCTGCTGATGGAAGGGCTCGACGAGGGCACGGTCGATTTCATCCCGACCTACAATGGCGAGGAGGAAGAGCCCGAGCTGATGCCCGGCCTGTTCCCCAATCTGCTTGCCAATGGCGCGAGCGGGATCGCGGTCGGCATGGCGACCAATATCCCGAGCCACAACGTCGCCGAGATCGTCGATGCTACGCTCGAGCTGATCGACAACCCGCACGCCGAACACGCGCGGCTGATGGAACTGTTCCGCGGGCCCGACCTGCCGACCGGCGGGCTGATCGTCGACAGCCCGGAACTCATCGCGAAAGCCTATGAGACCGGGCGCGGAAGCTTCCGTATGCGCGGGCGCTTCTTCGCCGCCGAGGCGGAGAAGGCGGAAGACCGCGAGGCGGGGATCGAGCGGCTCGGCGGCGGGCAATACCAGCTGGTGGTCTCGGAAATTCCCTACCAGGTCCAGAAGGGCAAGCTGATCGAACAGATCGCCCAGCTGATCGCCGACAGGAAGCTGCCGATCCTCGAGGACGTCCGCGACGAGAGCGATGAGCATATTCGCCTGGTGCTGGTGCCCAAGAGCCGCAATGTCGATCCCGAGCTGCTCAAGGAATCGCTCTACAAGCTGACCGATCTCGAAACCCGTTTCGGGCTCAATCTCAACGTGCTCGATTCCGGGCGCACGCCGATGGTCATGGGGCTGAAGGAACTGCTGACCCACTGGATCGCGAGCCAGATCGACATCCTCCAGCGCCGCACGCAGCACCGGCTGGACAAGATCGCCGCCCGGCTCGAACTGGTCGAAGGCTATATCATCGCCTTCCTCAACCTCGACCGGGTGATCGAGATCATCCGCACCGAGGACGAGCCCAAGCCGGTGATGATCGCCGAGTTCGGTCTTACCGATCGCCAGGCCGAGGCGATCCTCAACATGCGGCTGCGCTCGCTGCGCAAGCTCGAGGAAATGCAGCTGCGGCAGGAGCGCGACGATTTGCTGGCCGAGCAGGAGGAGCTCGGGAAGCTGCTCGGCTCGCCCGCCCGCCAGCGGACCCGGCTCAAGCGCGACCTCAATGCTTTGCGCAAGGAATATGCCGAGGATACCGCGCTCGGTCGCCGGCGGACCACGATCGCGGAGGTCGAACCCGTGGTCGAATTCAGCATGGACGCGATGATCGAGAAGGAACCGGTGACGGTGATCCTTTCGCAGCGCGGCTGGATCCGCGCGGCCAAGGGGCATGTCGCGCTGGATGGCGAGTTCAAGTTCAAGGAAGGCGACGGCCCCGCCTTCGCGATCCACGCGCAGACCACCGACAAGCTGCTGGTCGCCGGCGACGACGGGCGCTTCTTCACCATCGGGGCCGACAAGCTGCCCGGCGCGCGCGGCTTCGGCGAGCCGCTGCGGACCATGCTCGACATCGATGCCGAGGCGCAGATCGTCGCGCTCGTCGCGCACAGGCCCAAGGGGCAGCTGTTGCTGGCCGGGAGCCAGGGCAAGGGCTTTGCGGTCGAGACCGACGAGGTCCTCGCCGAAACCCGCAAGGGCCGCCAGGTGATGAACTGCAAGCCGGGGGTAAGGCTCTCGGTGGTGCGTGAGATCCCCGCCGAGCACGACCATGTTGCGGTGGTGGGGGACAACCGCAAGCTGGTCGTCTTCAGCCTCGAGGAACTGCCCGTGCTCGCCCGCGGGCAGGGGGTGACGCTCCAGCGCTACCGCGACGGCGGGCTGTCCGACGCTACCACGTTCCGGCTCGAGGACGGCCTCAGCTGGACCATGGGCGGGGAGAGCGGGCGCACGCGGACCGAGAGCGAGATCCACATGTGGAAGGTTGCGCGCGGCGCCGCCGGACGCCTGCCGCCGACGGGTTTCCCGCGCAGCAACCGCTTCGAGCCATAAAAAAGGACCGGAGCGCCATTGCGCTCCGGCCCTCGTCAAACGGTCTCGTGCAGGGCCTAGCCGCCCAGCGCCGCCTTGAGGTCGGCATCGCTGAAGATCAGCGCGAGCTTGCCGCTGGCATCGACCATGAACTGGTCCTTGGGCAGCGCGAAGGCCGAACCGTCGGTGCGGTCGATCACCGCATTGCCGTTGGCGTCGATCTCGCGGATCGTGCCCACGGCCACACCGTCGGAGGTGACCAGCGCGGCGCCGGGGACCAGCGCGGCCGCTACCGCGGCGGCGGCTTCTGCCCGCTGCGACAGCGCGCCTTCGAGCTGCGCCGCGGTGAACTTCAGCGCCAGTCCCTTGTCGGTGGTGGTGAATTGGTCGCGCGGAAGCGGGACCTCGCCGAGTTCGTGGGCGACCACGGCGCTGCCGTCGGCATTGACGGCCTTGATCGTGCCGGCGGGGGCGCCGTTGATGCCGTGCAGCGGCGCGCCGGCGACCAGCGCGGCGGTCAGGGCGGCTTCGGCTTCGGCCTCGGCCTTCTCGGCGGCGGCGTCGAGTTCGGCCTTGGTCATGCCCATCACCAGGCCGGTGTCGTTCGAGCCGACCGCTTCGGGGGGGAGGGTAACCTGGTTGGAACCGGTATCGACCACCACATAGCCGTCGCCGACAGCGGCGATCGTGCCGACTTCGCCGCCCTGCGGGTCAAGCACGGTGGCGCCGACCGTGGGGCCGGCCTGGGCGAGCGCCGGCGCGGCTGCAAGAGCAAGCGCGGCGGCAGCGACCATCATGGGAAATTTCATCAATTCACTCCGTCAGTCCAAACAAATGTCTTCCATGCCCGCTAGCGGGCGAAACCCTGCGCGAGGAGACACGCAAGAACGGGGAACGAGCATGTGCGATTGGCCCGGAGGCGCGGTTGCACGAAATGATCCGCGAGCGCGCCGGGGAGGCGCGAAAAATGGCTGGCGACGCCAGCCGGAGGCGGATCCGGCCATCGCAGGGACGGCCATTAGCTCGCTATGTCACGGGTTACCTTGCATCCTTTGCCGGGCATGGCAACCACTCCCGTCTCGTCGCCTGGCCATGAATTGGCCATGAAGCTGGAATTGCAGGACTATTCAGGCCGCCTGCTGCTTCGCATTTGCAGCATGGGCAGGAGGTTCAGCGCGAGAGTTCCGAATCGAGCAGTTCGAGGACCCGTTCGCGGCCCGGGAAGCCTTCGGTGACCCAGCGTTCCTCCACCGCGCGCAGGGTGCGGGCGATCTCGGGCCCGGCCTGCCGCCCGCGGGCAACGATTTCACCGCCCTTGAGCGGGAGTTCGGGGATGTCCCAGCCCTCAAGCGGGGCGATGCTGCGGCCGGTCAGGAGCAGGCGGTCCAGCGCCGCCTCGCGCCCGAGGCGGTAGGCGAGCACGCGCGGATTGCCCGCGTCGTCCTCCCGCTCGGCAGCCAGCGCCAGGCGCTTCTTCTGCGCGGTCGACAGCCGCAGCCGGGCCGCAACCTGCTGTGCCTGCCGGGGATCGGCCGGCAGCAGCGCGGCGAGCCGGCGCACCGGGTCGGGTGCCGCGTCCTGTCGCCCTTCCTCGGCCACGAGGGCGGCAAGGCAGGCCACTTCGCTCGGCCCGCATTCGGGCAGCACCACCGGCAGAATCCCCCGTGCGTGCATGCGCGCGACCGTCACCTGCGGCGAGGGGAGGCCGAGCAGCTTGAGCAGTTCCATCGCCACCCGTTCGCGGCTGAGGCCCTTGAGCGTATGCGCAAGCTTGGCGCAGGCCTCCTCCGCCTCGCCGTCGAGCAACGAGCCGAAGCGGGCCTGGAAGCGGAAATAGCGCAGGATCCTGAGGTGGTCCTCGCGGATGCGGTCGCGGGCATCGCCGATGAAGCGGATCAGCCGCGCGTCGAGATCCGCCAGCCCGTCGAAATAGTCGAAGATCTCGAGCGTCGCCGGATCGGCGTAGAGCGCGTTGATCGTGAAATCGCGCCGCGCGGCATCCTCGCGCCAGTCGCTGGCGAAGGCAACCGTGGCGCGTCTCCCGTCGGTCGAGACGTCGCGGCGCAGCGTGGTGATCTCGACCGGGCCGCCCGGCAGGATGGCGGTCACGGTCCCGTGCTCGATCCCGGTCGGGACTTTACGGATCCCGGCCTTCTCGAGCCGTTCCATGACCTCCTCGGGCAGCAGCGGCGTAGCGCAGTCGACATCGGCCACCGGCACCCCCAGCAGCGTGTCGCGCACCGCGCCGCCGACCCAGCGGGCGTTGCCTGGGCCGAGCGCGGCAACCAGCGCGGCCAGGTCGTCGCGCCTGGTCCAGTCGGCGGCGGGCAGCACCTCAGCCATCGACCAGCCCCTGCCAGGCGAGCCGGCGCGAGAGGTTCTCGATGATCGCCGCGGTCACGCCCCAGATCCTGTGCTGCTGCCAGGTGATCTCGGTGTATTCGCGTTCCAGCCCGCGGAACAGGCCGCGCTTGCGGACATGGTTGGTCGGGTCGAGAACATAGCGCAGCGGAGCTTCGAACCAGTCGGCCACTTCCTCCGGATTGGGGACGATCGGCAGGTCGGGGGCGAGCCAGCCCATCACCGGCGTGATCTCGTAGCCGGTTCCGGTGACATAGCGGTCGGTTGTCCCGATAATTGCTATTTCCGAAGGGTTTATCCCCAGCTCCTCATGCGTTTCGCGCAGGGCCGCGGTGACCGCGTCTTCGCCGGGATCGAGCTTACCGCCGGGAAAGGCGACCTGGCCGGCGTGCTGGCGCATCGCGGCCGGCCGGTGGGTCAGCAGGATGCCGGGCTCGTCCCTCTCGGTGACCGCGATCATCACGGCGGCCGGGCGAATTTCCCCGGCGGGCGCGAAGCGGACGTCGTTGAGCAGGCCGGGAAGCTCCTCCCGGTGGCCTTCCTCGAAGATCCTGGCCAGTCTGTCGCCCAGCGCGCTCATGGCAGAGCGATGCCAGATCGCGTCAGCCGCGCCAAGGTCCGAGCGTGCCCTGGCTGGGGAGGACGGCCGGATTGGCGCAGCGCACCAGCAGGCGGTGGCGCTCGAAGGGACCGGGCAGGTCCCATCCGCCGGTCGGCGTGGCGGTGAAGCCGAACAGCCGCTCGTAATAATCGGGATCGCCGATCAGCACCTGCGGCAGCGGGGCGTTGCTGTCGACCGAGGCAAGCAGCGCCCACATCAGCGCCTTGCCGTAGCCTTCGCCCTGGTGTTCGGGCAGGACCCCGACCGGGCCGACCATCAGCATCGGATGCGGGCGGCCTTCGGGATCGGTCAGCGCGACCGGCCAGGCCTGGATTGTGCCGACCAGCATGTCGTCCTGGTCGAGCGCCGCAAAACTCAGCGCGGGCAACCAGTCGGTGCCCTCGCGGATCTTGTAGGCCGTGCGCGTGTGCCGCCCGTCACCGAAGGCCCGGTCGAGCACTTGCTCGACCAGTTCGGGCTCGACATTGGCGAGCGGAATCAGCTTGGGCGCGGCATCGGTCATGGGCGCGCGCGGATAGGACCAAAGCAGGGGCCGTGCAATGCGGAAACGTCAGCCCCTGGGGGTCAGGTGCAGCAGGCGGCCGCCCTTGCCGTCCTCGATCACCCACAGCGAGCCGTCGGCGGCCTCGGCAATGTCGCGCAGCCGCTTGCCGAAATCGATCCGCTCCATCTCGATCCCGTCCTCGCCTTCGATCCGCACGCGCACCAGCGCCTGCACGCTCAGTGCCGCGATCAGCGCCTGGCCCTTCCATTCGGGGAACAGCTCGCCGCGGTAGAAGAGGAAGTCACCCGGGCCGATCACCGGGTTCCAGCTGATCGCCGGGGAGTCGAATTCGGGATGGGTCGCGTGATCGGGGATGTCGTCGCCATTGTAGTTGATGCCGTTGGAAACGACCGGCCAGCCGTAATTGTGCCCCATCTGCACGAGGTTGATCTCGTCCCCGCCGCGCGGGCCGTGCTCGAGGTCCCACAGCCGCCCTTCGGCGTCGAACTGCAGCCCGAGCAAATTGCGGTGGCCGTAGCTCCAGATGTCGTTGCTGGCATTGGCGACCCCGGTAAAGGGATTGCCGAAGGCCGGGCGGCCGTCGAGCTGGAGGCGCACCACGCTGCCGAGATTGTTCGACGTGTCCTGTGCCGGATCGCCCTTCTGCCGGTCGCCCGAGGAGACGTAGAGATATTGCCCGTCGGGCGAGAAGGCGAGCTTGTGCGAATAATGGCCGGCCCCGGTGACCTTGGGCGCCTGGCGCCAGATCACTTCCAGCCCTTCGACGGCGCAACTCGTCTCGTCGCAGGCGAGCGTGCCCCTGCCGACCGCTGCCCCGCGGGTGCGTTCCTCGCCTTCCTCGGCCCAGCTGAGGTAGACGCTGCGGCTGGTTTCGTAATCGGGCGCGAAGGCGAAATCGCCGAGCCCGCCCTGGCCGCCATAGGCGACCTGCGGCATGCCGGTGACCGCGCCGACTGTCCCGTCGGCACGCAGGAATTTCGCGGTGCCGGGCCTCTCGGTCACGAACACCGTGCCGGTGCCCGGCTCGAGCGCGATTGCCCAGCCTTCGTCGAATGTCCCGTGAGCGGTAACCGCGAAGGGTCCGATCTGCTCGCCGCTATCCCCCGATTGCGCCTGGGCGCAGCTTGCGGCGGCGAGCGCGCCCATGGAAAGAAGGAGGGAGAAAGTCTTGCTGGTCATGTTCGCCTCTGCACCTGATTCCCTGAAATTCGGCGGTCCGCTCATTGCCGGCGTGGACGAAGCCGGGCGCGGTCCGCTTGCCGGGCCGGTTGTGGCGGCGGCGGTCGTGCTTGGCAAGGATTTGCCGGCCGGGCTGGGCGATTCCAAGGTGCTTTCCGCGACGCGGCGCGAAGCGCTCGACGGGGAAATCCGCGTGACCTGCGCCTGGGGCGTGGGGCTGGTCGACCCCGGGGAGATCGACCGGCTCAACATCTTCGGCGCGACCATGCTGGCAATGAGCCTCGCCGTGGCGCGCCTGGCCGAGGCACTCGGACGCGATCCGGGCGAAGTCCTGGTCGATGGCAACATGACCCCGCAGGGGCGGCGTGCCGAATGGCGCTGGCCGGCGCGGGCGATCGTCAGGGGCGACGCCAGCGAACCCTGCATCTCGGCTGCCTCGATCGTGGCCAAGGAATGGCGCGACCGCCTGATGCGCGAGGCCGCGCTGCGGCATCCGCATTATGGCTGGGAGCGCAACAAGGGCTATCCCACGGCAGAACATCTCGAAGCCCTGCGCGTCCATGGCGCCACCCCGCTGCACCGCCAGAGCTTCGCCCCGGTGGCGCAGCTGAGCCTGCTCTAGCCGGCGAAGGCCTTGGCCTTGAGCTCGTCGATATAGGAGCGCGCGAATTGCTCGGCCTGGACGGGGTCGGCCGGAATTCCGCCCTGTTCGTCCGAGGCGCTGCCGAGTTCGTCGCGGCTGTTGACCCGCGGGAAGGGGCAATCGGGGACCGGCACTCCGAGGAAGGCGCACAGCGGTTCCCAGCCGTCCTTCGGATGAAACACCAGCAGCCGTTCGGGTGCGATCGTTTCGACGACCTCCTCGTTCCGGCGGGTGAACCAGTCGGTCATGAAGGCTCGGTCCTTCACCCTGCCGTCAAAGGCATCGAAAATGGTTCCGTTCATCATGGCTTCCAGCGGGGAACCGGCGAGCGATCCCATCATGCGTTCGGAAAAGATCGTCTCGCTGACGGAATCGAACCAGCTGTCCGGATCGCGCACGGTCAGCAGGACCTTGGCCTGGGGATAGTAGTCGGCAAGTTCGCGCCAATAGCTGCAGGCGGGATAGTCCGTAGTGGATTGGTAGCCGTCGAAGATCGCGTCCCAGGCCGGCTTGCCGGCAACCGTGTCGAGCCAGAGCGGCATATTGCGCCGCGCACCGGCGAAGACTTCGGACATGTGGTAGCAGGGGCCGAGCCCCAGGTGTTCGAGCGCGAATTTCATCGTGAAGGTCGCGGTGCGGCCGAGCCCGGCGCCAATGACTTGCAGTGCCATGAATTCCCCCTGTGCAGGTGTCCCACCCGTCCAGACGGAGACTGCGACCGGATCCCTTGGCTGACAAGCGCTTTCGGAGGGCGGGCGAGTCTTTGCGGCCACACCCCAGCATGTCGAGTCGCGGCCAGGCGCAGGGACTCAACATCTTGTGGCGGACTCTTTTCGTTCTCACCCAAGGCTGGTGGTTCTGCGTCCGGCGATGCGTGCTCCGGCCGAATTTGGCGCTTGACGGCGGACTCCAGGGGATTCACCCTGTGGACAACTTCTGGGGAATGTCATGGAACAATTGTTGAAAAGGCCGCGTCCGGCGGCGCGGAAGAATGCGGTCGATGCGCAGCGGCTTCGAGCCGAGCTGCCGCTCGGGCAGATCCTCGAGGGCGATTGCATCGAGGCCATGCGGCGCCTGCCCGACGCTTCGGTCGACCTCGTCTTCGCTGATCCGCCATACAATCTCCAGCTCGGTGGTGATCTCAACCGCCCGGACGGCAGCCATGTCGACGCGGTGACCGACGATTGGGACAAGTTCTCCAGCTTCGAGGCCTATGACAATTTTACCCGCGACTGGCTGATCGAGGCTCACCGCGTGCTCAAGCCCGACGGGGCGATCTGGGTGATCGGCAGCTACCACAACATCTTCCGCATGGGCGCGATCATGCAGGATCTGGGCTTCTGGATCCTCAACGACATCGTCTGGCGCAAGAGCAACCCGATGCCCAATTTCCGCGGCACCCGCTTCACCAATGCGCATGAGACGCTGATCTGGGCGAGCACCGGCGAGAAGGCCAAGTACCATTTCAACTACCGCGCGATGAAGACGCTCAACGACGAGCTCCAGATGCGCAGCGACTGGACCTTCCCGATCTGTAGCGGCGGCGAGCGGCTGAAGAAAAACGGCCACAAGGTTCATCCGACCCAGAAGCCCGAGGCGCTGCTTTACCGCGTGATGCTGGCGACGAGCGAGAAGGGCGACGTCGTGCTCGACCCCTTCTTCGGCACCGGCACCACCGGCGCGGTGGCCAAGCGCCTCGGCCGCGACTGGATCGGCTGCGAGCGCGAGGACATTTACCGCGAAGCGGCGCTGGAACGGATCGAGCTGGCGCTGCCGCTCGACGAGAGCGCGCTCAGGACCATGCAGAACAAGCGCACCCAGCCCAAGGTGGCCTTCGGCGCGGTGGTGGAAGCGGGCCTGATCCCGCCCGGCACCACCCTGTTCGACAAGAAGCGCCGCTGGTGCGCCACGGTCCGCGCCGACGGTTCGCTCGAATGCGGCAAGTTGTCCGGCTCGATCCACGGCGTCGGCAAGGAAATCCAGGGCGCGCCGAGCTGCAACGGCTGGAGCTTCTGGCACATGGAGCACGAGGGCGAGGCCAAGCCGGTGGACGCCATGCGGCAGCTCTATCTGCTGGGGGTCGAGGATTGATTTTCATTTCGGCATTGCCGGGGGCATGCTGACACGGCAATCCCTCGCTCTCGCGCGTGAAGCCTCCGATTGCTTCGATGCGCTGCCATGGCGAGCGATAGGGAGCCCATGACTGCCAGAATCTACATCCGCCCGATCAGCCTTACCCACAGTCCGCAGGCCGAGGAGGGCGATGCGATCCGGCTTGCCGGCGGGATGGTCTATGCCCATCGCTTTGCCGTCACCCGGCGCGAGGGCGGAGCCGTGGTCTCGCGCGACCGGCTGTCGGCGCAGGCCATGCCCGAAGCGCTTGCGGCGCTTGCCGGCGGGCTGGCGGAGGAAGGTGCGCGGCAATGGGCCAACCTGCAGAAAATCCATGCGCCGCTGCAATGCGGGGAGCGGACCCTGCGGCTCGACCAGCCGCAGGTGATGGGCATCCTCAACGTCACGCCCGACAGTTTCAGCGACGGAGGCCGGTTCCTCGACGATCACGAGCATGGCCGCGAACACGCCGCCGCCATGCTCGAGGCGGGCGCGGCGCTGATCGATATCGGGGGCGAGAGCACCCGTCCCGGCGCCGCTGCCGTGTGGGAAGGCGAGGAAATCGAGCGGGTCGTGCCGGCGGTGGAATATTGCGCGGCCATGGGCGCGGCGATCAGCGTCGATACCCGCCGCCCGGCGGTGATGGAGGCGGCGCTGGGCGCCGGCGCGCATGTCATCAACGATGTCTCTGCCCTCCGCCACGACCCGCGCAGCCGCGCCTTCGCGGCGTCCTCGGGCGCGCCGGTGGTGCTGATGCATGCGCCGGGCGAGGGCGAGGACCTCCATGCCAGCGGAGCCTATGGCGATGTCGTCTGCGACGTGTTCGACTGGCTGCGCGAACAGCGCGACCTCGCGGTGGCGGCAGGGATCGCGGCGGAGAAGATCGTGCTCGATCCCGGCATCGGCTTCGGCAAGTCGCTGGCCGACAATCTCGCCGTGCTCAACGCGCTGCCGCTGTTCCATGCGCTCGGCCAGCCGGTCCTGCTCGGCGCCAGCCGCAAGCGGATGATCGGCGCCCTGTCCAACGAGGCGGAGGCGCACCGGCGGCTCGGCGGCTCGCTGATGCTGGCGGTGGCCGGGATGAATGCCGGCTGCCAGTTGCTGCGGGTGCACGATGTGTTCGAGACGGTCCAGGCACGCAATGTCTGGCGCGGCCTGCGCGATGCGGCGCTGACCGATTTCAGCGAGTTGCCGGCCGGGTGACCGGGCTAGCGAACGGGTGGAAGGCGGGTTGAAGAGCGCCCCTACAATCCGAACCCTCCGTCGCTGGACAACACGGCCCCGGTGATATTGTCCGCGGCATCGGAGAGAAGGAAGCCGATCGTCTGCGCGATCTCCTCCGCGCTGGCGAAGCGGCCGCTCGGAGTGGCCGACGCCATGGCGCGAAGGGCAGCCTCGCGGCCCTGTTCGACGACCATCCGGTCGAAATCCGCATTCCCGTCCCAAATCCCCGTATCGACCCCGCCCGGGGCAATCGCGTTGACCCTGATGCCCTTGGGCGCGCCCTCGAGCGCGGCGCATTTGACGAGGTGGATCAGCCCGGCCTTGGACGCGCCATAGGCGCTTGCACCGGCCATCGGCTTGATCCCGGAAACCGAGGAAGTCGCCACCACGCTGCCGCCCTGCGCCATCGCCCGCATGGCGGCACGCAGGGTCAGGAAGGCCCCGTCGAGATTGACCGCAAGTATCCGCCGCCACTCCTCGAAGCTGCTGTCGGCAATCATCCCGCCGGCCGCGATGCCCGCATTGGCCAGCGCATGGTCGATCTGGCCCAGCTGCGGTTCGAGCGCGGCCCAGAAGTCCGGGTCGGCGACGTCGCCGGCATGGGTTTCGGCCGTGCAGCCAAGCTCCAGCGCCGCGAGGCCGGCCTCGTCGCGATCGACCAGCACGAGCCGGGCGATGCCCTGCGCGTCGAGCCAGCGGGCACAGGCCGCGCCGATCCCGGCGGCGGCCCCGGTGACGAGCGCGCTGCGCCCGGAGAAATCCGCTTCGATGGCCATGGCAGGGGACTAGCCCGCGTGCCCGGTCCTGTCGATGCCGCTCAGGCGGCGCTTTCGATCCCGAGGTCGCTGAGCTTGCGGTAGAGCGTCGAGCGCCCGATCCCGAGCCGGCGTGCGACTTCGGTCATCCGTCCGCGGTAATGGCCGATGGCGAGGCGGATCACGTCGGCCTCGATCTCCTCCAGCGGACGCAGGTTGCCGTCGTCGAGGAACAGCTGGATGCCCAGCCCCTCGGTCGAATGCACCGGCGCGGCGGAACTCGGCAGCTGCCCGACCATTTCGGCGAGATGCGGGAAATCGGCCGCGGTCAGCGCGTCGCCGTCGCAGAACACCGCCGCGCGAAAGAGCACGGTCTGCAGCTGGCGGACATTGCCCGGCCAGTCATAGGCCGAGAGCAGCGCCATCGCGCCGTCGGTAATGCCCAGTTCGCGCAAGCCCGGCTGTTCGCCGATCCGGGCGAGGAAGAAGCGGGTCAGGTTGTTGATGTCGCCATTGCGCTCGCGCAGCGGGGGCAGGGGAATGCGGGTGGCGGCGAGCGCCTCGTAGAGATCCTCGCGGAACTGGCCGGTCGCGACCAGGTCCTCGAGCGGGAAATTGCTGGCGGTGATCACGCGCAGGTCGATCTTGAAGCTGTGGCCGGCGCCGATCGGGCGGACCTGGCTCTTGGCGAGCGCCTCGGCCAGCCGTTCCTGCACCTGCGGCAGCAGGCGGTCGATCTCGTCGAGCACCAGCGTGCCGCTGTCGCAATGCTGCATCGCGCCGATCTGGCGGTCGAAGGCGCCCGGGAAGGCGCCTTTCTCGTGGCCGAACAGGATCGATTCGACCGAGGTCGGCGGCATGCCGCCGAGATTGACGATGCGGAAGGGCAGTTTCGCGCGCGGGCTGGCCGCGTGCATCGCCTTGATGATCATTTCCTTGCCGGTGCCGGCCTCGCCCTCGATCAGCACATGGCCGTGGCCGCGCGCCGCCTTGGCTGCCTTGGCCAGCGCGGCGCGGAAGGTCGGCGCGGTGCCGATCATGGCGTCGAAATCGAGCGCGGCCTCGATCTTCTCGGTCAGCGGGGCCAGTTCGTCCTGCGTGTCCTCGCGCGTGGTCGCGCTGCGCAGGGCCTGCATCAGGCTTTCGGGGGCAATCGGCTTGACCAGATAATCGGTCGCGCCCGCGCGCATGGCTTCGACCGCCAGCAGCGGGCTGGCGCTGGTGGTGAGCATCAGGATCGGCAGACCGGGGCGGCGGCTCTTGAGTTCGGCGATCAGCGCGCAGGCATCGTCACCCGGGACCCATTGGTCGAGGATGATCGCGGAGAGCTGCATGCCCTGGCGCGTGCCGAGCGTGGCAATGGCGGTTTCGGAATCCTTGATGACGATCGTGCGCCAGCCTTCGCGCGCGGCGAGTGCGGTGATCAGCCGGCTTTGAGCCGGCTCATCGTCGATCAGCATCAGCAATTGCTCGTCATTTTCGGCCATGCGCGTCGAACCGTCCCTTTCTGGTACGGAATCGTGCTTAACGGCAACGGGTAAAGACCAGATTAAGCCTGTCCTGGAGGGTTGAGCGCGCGGCCAGCCGCCGCTAGACCAATGCCGATTCCATCAACTGCTATCTGGGGGTTCCTGAACATGGCAGCCAACGACATGAAAGCCGCCGAATCCACCTATTCGGGCTTTATCAATCTCCTCAAATGGTCGGTTCCGGCCATTGCGGCCATCACCCTGCTCATCGTCATCGCCATCTCGAATTGATCGCACTGGCCAGAGGGGGATAATCCCATGCGGATCGCTGTCTTGAAGGAGCGGGCCGCAGGCGAATCCCGCGTCTCCGCCACACCCGAAACCGTCGGCAAATTCGCCCGGCTCGGCGCAATTCTCGCGGTCGAAGCCGGGGCCGGCGAGGGGGCGTCGATTTCGGACGAGGCCTATCGCGAGGCCGGGGCCGAGGTCGGCCCGCTGGCGCAGGTGATCGCCGGGGCCGATGTGGTCTTCGGCGTCCAGGGACCCGATCCCGCACTGCTTGCCGGGGCCAGCGCAGGGGCATGGCTGGCGGCGATTCTCGATCCCCTTGGCCAGCGCGGCCGGGTCGATGCCTATGCCGCAGCCGGGATCGAGGCGCTGGCGATGGAATACATGCCGCGCATCACCCGCGCGCAGAGCATGGACGTGCTGTCGAGCCAGTCCAACCTCGCCGGTTACAAGGCGGTGATCGCCGCAGCCGACACCTACGGCCGGGCCTTCCCGATGATGATGACCGCGGCGGGCACGATCACCGCCGCGCGCGTCTTCATCATGGGGGTCGGCGTCGCGGGCCTGCAGGCGATCGCGACTGCCCGCAGGCTGGGCGCGCAGGTCTCGGCGACCGACGTCCGTTCCGCGACAAGGGAGCAGATCCTCTCGCTCGGGGCCAAGCCGGTCTTCGTCGAGAGCGTCGCCGGGATCGAGGGCGAGGGCGCGGGCGGCTATGCCACGGAAATGGGCGAGGAATACCAGAAGGCGCAGGCCGAGCTGGTCTCCAGCCATATCGCCAAGCAGGACATCGTCATCACCACCGCGCTGATACCGGGCCGCACGGCGCCGCGGCTGATCTCGGATGCGCAGATCGCGACGATGAAACCCGGCAGCGTGATCTTCGACCTCGCCGTGGCGCAGGGCGGCAATGTCGAGGGCTCTGTGCCCGACGAGATCGTCGTCAGGCACGGGGTGAAGATCATGGGCTATGCGAATACGCCCAGCCATCTCGCCGCCGACGCCAGCGCACTCTATGCGCGCAATCTCTACAATTTCCTCTCGGCCTTCTGGGACGAGGAAACCAAGCGGCCGGTGCTCGACGAGGAAATCGGCAATGCTGTGCGGCTGACGCAGGGCGGCAAGGTCGTGCACGAGCGGCTGGTCGGGGAGGCAGGCTAATGGACTTCATCGCGATCTTCTCGATCTTCGTGCTGGCCTGCTTCGTGGGCTATTACGTCGTCTGGTCGGTGACCCCGGCGCTGCACACGCCGCTGATGGCGGTGACCAACGCGATTTCCAGCGTGATCATCGTCGGCGCGCTGATTGCCGCGGCGGAGGCGGGCAGTCCGGGGGCCAAGTGGCTCGGCCTTGCCGGGGTGGTACTGGCCAGCGTCAATATCTTCGGCGGCTTCGCGGTGACCGAGCGGATGCTGGCAATGTACAAGAAGAAGGAGAAGAAGTGATGGCTTCGCACTCCTTCGTCATTCCCGCGCAAGCGGGAATCCAGTTGGCCCAGTCGCGCGCGTTGCGATGGATCCCCGCTTTCGCGGGGATGACGTTCTTGGGGTCCGAGCCCGCATTTGCGGCCACTGGCGACACCGCCTATGCCGTAAACCCCTGGGTCGCGCTGGCCTATCTCGTCGCGGGCGTGTGCTTCATTCTCGCCTTGCGCGGGTTGTCGAGCCCGGCGACGAGTAGGACCGGCAACCGCTACGGCATGGTCGGCATGCTGATTGCCGTGGTCACCACGCTGCTGACCCACGAAGTCGCCAGCCTGCCGGAAATCGGCGCGGCGATCGTCCTCGGGGGCGGGATCGGCTTCCTCGTCGCCCGCCGGATCGCGATGACCGCCATGCCGCAACTGGTGGCGGCCTTCCACTCGCTGGTCGGGCTCGCCGCGGTGCTGGTCGCAGCGGCGGCCTTCATGAACCCGGGAGCCTTCGGCATTCTCGATTCGGCCGGCAACATCCTCGCAGTCAGCCGCGTCGAAATGGCGCTCGGCGCAGCCATCGGCGCCATTACTTTCAGCGGCTCGGTGATCGCCTTCGCCAAGCTCAACGGCAATATGTCGGGCGCTCCGATCCTCCTGCCTGGCCGGCACGTGATCAATCTTGGCACGCTCGCCGCGATCCTCGGCCTGACCGCGCTCTACGCCATGGCCCCGGTCGCCGGGGCGGGCGAGGGCTGGGCCTTCTGGGTCATCCTTGCGGCGGCCTTCGCGATCGGCTTCCTGCTGATCATCCCGATCGGCGGGGCCGACATGCCGGTCGTGGTCTCGATGCTCAACAGCTACTCCGGCTGGGCCGCCGCGGCGATGGGCTTCACCCTGCACAACACCGCGATGATCATCACCGGCGCGCTGGTCGGCGCTTCGGGCGCGATCCTCAGCTACATCATGTGCCGGGCGATGAACCGCAGCTTCCTCAGCGTGATCGCGGGCGGCTTCGGCGCGGACAGTTCGGGCGGCGGAGACGGCGCGGCCAAGACCGACCGCCCGTGGAAGCGCGGCAGCGCCGAGGACGCGGCCTTCCTGCTCAAGGAAGCCAGCAACGTCATCATCATCCCCGGCTACGGCATGGCGGTGGCGCAGGCGCAGCACACCTTGCGCGAGATGGCCGACCTGCTGAAGGAGGAAGGGGTCAACGTCAAATACGCCATCCACCCGGTGGCGGGCCGAATGCCGGGTCACATGAACGTGCTGCTGGCCGAGGCCAATGTCCCCTATGACGAGGTCTTCGAGCTGGAGGACATCAACAGCGAATTCGCCCAGGCCGATGTCGCCTTCATCATCGGCGCCAACGACGTGGTCAATCCGGCGGCGAAGACCGACAAGGCGAGCCCGATCTACGGCATGCCGGTGTTCGACGTGGACAAAGCCAAGACGATCTTCTTCATCAAGCGCAGCATGGGCGGGGTGGGCTATGCCGGGGTCGACAACGACGTGTTCTACATGGACCAGACCATGATGCTGCTGGGCGATGCCAAGAAGATGGTGGAGGAGATCATCAAGGCCCTGTGATAGCGTCTGGACGGCGCTGCGGCGCCTGATAGACTGGCCGGCCTGACTGGACCGAAGGGGCGACTGCTTGCGCAAGCTTGGCATTATCGGAGGCATGAGCTGGACCTCCACGCGGACCTATTACGAAGAGCTCAACCGCATCGTGCAGGCCCGCGTCTCGCCCAAGTCGAGTGCGCCGCTGCTGATCGAGAGCCTCGATTTCGCGCCGATCTACCGCCTGCTCGGCGATGCCGAATGGGACCGACCGGCCGAAATTCTGGCGGAATCCGCGCGCAGGCTCGAACAGGCCGGGGCGGGGGCGCTGGTGATCGCCGCCAATTCCATGCACCGGGTCTATGACCGGATCGCGGCGCAGGTGGATATTCCGATCCTCCACATTGCCGACTGCATCGGGGCGAAGATGGCGCAGGACGGGGTTCGCAGCGCCGCGCTGCTGGGCACGCAGAACGTCATGACCGAGAGCTTCTTCCGGACCCGGCTGATCGGCCACGGGGTCGAGTTGCTGCCGCCCGACATGGCCAATGTCGAACTGCTCGAACGGATCATCTATGACGAGCTGATGGTCGGCAAGGCGACCCGCAGCGCCGAACGCGCGCTCAAGAACATCATCACGCTCAAGGCCAGCGACGGGGCGCAGGCGATCGTGCTCGCCTGCACCGAACTGGAAATGGTCGTCGACGTCGATGCCAATGTCCTGCCGATCTACGATTCCGCCCGCATCCACGCCCGTGCGGCGGCCGACTGGATGCTGGGGACGGAGTGAGCCGCGCCCCATTGCCAAGCCCGGCGGCAGGCCCTAACCCGCGCTGGCAATGACGCCTGCCTCCTATGCCGCCGACCCCGCCAGGAGCCGCGGGCGCGAATTCGCCGAAGACCGCCGGGGTGCGCGCGGGCCGCGCAACGATTTCCAGCGCGACCGTGACCGGATCATCCACTCGATCTCCTTCCGCAGGCTGCGCCACAAGACGCAGGTCTTCGTGGCGCCCGATGGCGATCACTACCGGGTCCGCCTCACCCACAGCCTCGAAGTGGCGCAGATCGGCCGCGTGCTCGCCCGCACGCTCGGCCTGCACGAGGATCTGACCGAGGCGCTCTGCCTCGCGCATGACATCGGCCACCCGCCCTTCGGCCATGCCGGGGAGGATGCGCTCGGCGTGGCGCTGGCGGATCACGGCGGTTTCGACCACAATGCCCAGGCCCTGCGCGTGCTGATGCGGCTGGAAAGCCCCTATTGCGATCATGACGGGCTCAACCTGACCTGGGAATTGCTCGAGGGGCTCGCCAAGCACAACGGGCCGGTGACCCGCCCGGGCTGGGCAATGCGCGAACTCGACACGGCCTTTCCGCTCGAATTGGGCAATTGGCCCTCGCTCGAGGCGCAGGTGGCGGCGCTGGCCGACGACATTGCCTACGATAACCACGATATCGACGACGGGCTGCGAGCCGGCTTCCTCACGCTCGAACAGCTGCTGGACGTCGAATTCCTGGCCGAGCAATGGCGCCAGGTCGAACGCCGTTTCCCCCATGCGCGGCGCGAGCGGCAGCTGCGCGAACTGGTGCGCAGCCAGATCGGCCTGATGGTCAACGACCTGCTCGAACAGACGCGCGCCAATCTGGCCGGGATCGAGACGATCGCCGAAGTTCGTTCCTCCGGCAGGGCGCTGGTGGGCTTCTCGCCCGAAATGGCCCGGCACGAGCGCGAGCTGAAGGCCTTCATGTATGCCAATCTCTACCATCATCCGAAGCAGCTCGAGACGGCGGAGCGGGCCAGTGAGGTGATCGCCCGGCTCTACCAGGCCTATCACGACGCGCCGGCCGAACTGGGTGACGGCTGGCATGCCCGCCTGCCCGAGGGCGAGCCTGACCGCAGCCGGCATATCGCCGATTTCATCGCCGGCATGACCGACCGGTATGCGATCAACGAATACACCCGGCTGTTCGGTGCGGCGCCCGGGGGGCTGTCGAATGTCTGAACCCGTCCGTGTGGCGCTGGTCGGCGCGACCGGCCTCGTCGGCAGGTCGGTCATCGATGCCATGGTCGGGCGCGACGACGTCCGGCTGATGGCCCTGGCGCGGCGCGAGATACCGCTGCCGCGCGGGGCGCGGATGGAACTGCTGCTGGCCCCGGCGGGAGAATGGGAAGAGATCCTCGGGCAAATACGCCCCGATTGCGTGATCTGCGCGCTCGGGACGACCTGGGCCAAGGCGGACAAGGACGAGGAAGGGTTCCGCGCGGTGGACCAGAAGCTGGTACTCGCCGTCGCGCGCGCGGCTCTCGCTGCCGGCGCCCGTCAGTTCATCCTGGTCTCTTCGGCGGGCGCCGACATCATGGCCAAGGGTATCTATCTGCAGGTCAAGGGCGAGGTCGAGCGGGACCTGGGCAAGCTTGGCTTTCGCCGGTTCGACATCCTTCAACCCGG
>Ga0207828_100268_pt1 | contig 27714 bp, 28 predicted proteins | sample TtaePargueraPR_11_FD_187276 | JGI IMG/M metagenome (GOLD analysis project Ga0207828, IMG submission 187276) | Aerobic enrichment media microbial communities from Bioluminiscent Bay, La Parguera, Puerto Rico - Tt and P2 (3) (SPAdes) | ecosystem: Environmental > Aquatic > Marine > Unclassified ...
CCGGGCCCCGTCCAGATCAGATCAGACCTTGATGATGTAATTCACCACCAGGAATGGCTGCATATTGTTATGCGGCTGATCGCCGCCGGTTGGCGAAACGCCGTATTGAACTTGCGCAGAGGGGCTAACCCCAGCGTAGGTATACGCATTCATACCGTAATAGTTTTGGTGCATTGCGCCGTACTTGTGATCATGCGAAGGCATCTCATCAACGGTCAACTGATGGGCTTCAGCACCATCGACCGCACCAATGACACGATCTGTCAGGCCGTCGCCCTGACCGGCACCGACCGGAATACGACCGCGCAGATCCGGCAGTTTGAAACCACCGGCTGACTGGCCATCGCCATAGGTGGTGCCAATGGCTGCAAACAGATCGGCAAACTCGCTTGCGGGCACTTCCGCGCCATCACAAATCAGGAAGCCTTCCGGGGCCACCGAACCGGCAAAGGGCAGCACGGTCGCGACGGGCACCGAACCGGAGGAGCTACCACCAAACATGACCTGAAGCGCTTGCAAAAACTGGGTATCGTCCATGCGATCCGGAACAATGTCCGCTGCCAGAACAACGTTGAGAACTTCGCTTTCAACCGGGCTTGAACACTGCATATGAATTCTCCAATTGCGGGGCAAAAAGAACCCCGGCAAGCGGTGCCTGCCGGGGGAAAGATGTCTGGTTTCAGAAAAACTTATTGAGCTGAAACACTGGGATAGCATCAGGGTTAGGGATGACCCGAAACCGTCATATCAAAGCCGATTACGCCACTACTTGTTCCGCCATTTGGTGATCGCATTGCAATCCCGGCAAGATGGTAGCCTTCGGTTAGAAGGCCGGCATAAGTTGGCGCAAGAGAAGCCTGCGGCTGAACTCCGCTGGCATAAGCTCCGATTGGTGATCCATCAATTGCCACCATAGCTGCCGATCCATTCGAGCAATCGGCATAACCAGCAGCACTCAAACTTACAGCATCATCAGCCCAGCACAGGAAGCCAATTGAGTTTGCTGTCGTGGTAACGATCTGGAAGGATGTTGACGAAACAGAAACAGCACCAGTGGAAGAGTTTTTGGCAATCGGCTGACGATTATACCAGCTTGCCACAAGTTCTGGAGCTGCAGGCCATGCATCGTTTTGCAGCACATATACCATGCCTACCAAGGTTCTGGTTTCATCGCCAAGTTTGATTTCGATACCTGTGACTTCGCTCTGCGTATGGCCGACTGATGACCATTCCAGCACCAATTCCCCATTGATTACCGCTGCATAGACGTAATACAGGTTGTTTGCTTGGGTTGATGTCGCAGCGATAGAAACCCCTTCCACTGGGATATCGTATAGCCCACCATTGATCACAATTTTACGACCACCAAAACGACGGAGTACCAACATACCGTTGAGCTCGACCAAACGGCATTGGCTTGTCGTGCATGATGCAGCAAAGTTTGCGATTGCGGCACAGAGGTTCATTTGTTCGTTAGTTGTCATTCGTCACTCTTATGTACTGGTCGATAACGAAAACCCCGGCAAGCGATGCCTGCCGGGGGAAAGATGTCTGATTTCAGAAAGACTTACTGAGCTGAAACAGTGGGATAGAACGCCTTGATCGCATAAGTCATCGCAACGTTGCGCGGGCGAACTGCACCGGAATAACCCTGATCTCCCGAGACGCCCGGCAAGGCTGTGATGGATTGTCCCGGAGCACCTGCAAGTCCACCATCCAAGTAGTCGCTTGAGTCATATGCCTCGTAACCGAGGGCACCAGCAACATCACCAGAGGTGAGAGTAGTGGTAACGCTCCAAACTGAGTCATTGCCCGTATCAAAACCTGCAATGCTTGGCTTTTGCCAGGAGCCGAACACACGCCCCGCATCTACGCCGCGCCCATCATCAAAACCACGCACGAATTCGCCGCGCAGATCAGGAAGATTGAAGGTCGAAACCTGATCACCATGGCCCCAAAGCGTGCCAATTTCTGCAAACAGATCAGCATATTCCGTGCGCGAGATGGCAGCGCCATCACAGACCAGCCAGCCTTCCGGGGCGGTCGGCATGGCAAAGGCCGAGACGGAGCCGATTTCGCTGCCGATGATAACGGTGTTACCACCGCCATTGCCGCCACCGGAAATCAGGGTGTTGATCGCCTGAAGCAGCTGGGTTTTGTCATCGCAATCGGGCCAGATACCGGCCCCCTGAATGACATTGAGGATTTCACATTCGACAGCAGTATTCCCCTGCATGGGCAGTCTCCTTGGTTGGGAAAAGAAAACCCCGGCAGCAGTGCTACCGGGGCCGAGGTTGAGGGAGGAAATAAAAGAGATGCGCGCTTAGTCGGTATTGGCCGTACCAATCGCCGTCATGTCGCGGACATCAACGCCCGCAGCACCCGAGCTTGCGACCACGAACAGGCCGCCCGACAGGGTGGCGTCGCGGTTGGTATTGGCGATGATGAAATCACCGACGCGCAGCATGTCGCGCGCATCGGCAAAATAGCCCGATGTATCAACGTCGGCGGCGACATCCGGGGTGATGTAATGCCAAAGCGTAAAGCCGTTGGCATAGGCCAGAACACTGAGGTTTCTGGCTTTGAAACCTTCTGCCATCTATGGGCTCCTGTGGTTGTCTTTGTCAGAGATTTGAGCTTGCCGGTCGAGGTCCCTGCCTTCGCGGGGTGACGATGGGTAAAACAAGCGCGTGGAACGAACGTCATTCCCGCGCAAGCGGGAACCTCGAGCAGCGTATTGAGCAGGACTTCGGCCTTATTCCATGGCCTGCAAACAGGTCACCCCATCGCCGTCAATCAGGGCAGCGCCCTGTGACATGGAGTTGTTCACGAAATGCGCCGCATGATCGCCATGCCAGGTGATATCGGATTGAACGTCCGAGCCAATCGCGTGACCGATGGCCGTGCGGTGATACCAGAAACAGGACCGGATGCCGGCCGCCACCGGAAGCCCCGAATGGGGCATCCAGAGCGTTCCCAACCATCGTTTGGCCTGTGTGCCCTTCCAGGGCAGATCATCATCACCGATATAATCTGCATTGGAAAATTCGTTGATCTGCAACAGTTCCGACCATTGTTTCCAGCCGACAATCGCATAGCGCTGCCCGTCATCGGGAACATCGCGTTCGCCCAGTCCTTCGAACGCCATCATGACTTTTTCAAGCGTCATGCCCTCGGCGTTATCGGGCACGATATCGTCGCCCTGCACCAGTGCATTGATGATCAGCTCGTCGGTCTTGCGGCCCAGCGCATAGGCCCCGGCATTGGCCAGAACCATCTTTTCGTCATGGTTGATTTTAAGTTCATCAAGCGCATCAACCCAGTCCCCGGCATAGTAATCGCGCAGATCACACCGCACCGCTTCATGATCGACATTCATCACCGGTACCTTGCCGTGGCGGGCCTTGGTCATTGCCGTGCCCTTGCCGACTTTCTGGAAAACCGTGGTCGCGCCCTTGATCGAATTTTTCACCCGGACCGTGTTGCGCAATTTTGATCCCATGCACTGATAGGCCTGATGCACATCGGCCTGAAAATGATCAATAAAGCTTTGATCAATGGTATCGCTCATCGCTATTCGCCCCCTTTGAAGAAATGAAATCCGGGCATCAAAAGCCCGTCACCAAAACCATCTGCCCCTGGTGCCCGTTACGCGTCATCTGTTGGAAAATGCGGTTGTCCTAATCGCCACACAGGCGCGCAAAGCCTGCCTGGACCTCGGCAATCAGGGCCGGATCGCGATCACGCCAATAGCGCGGATCATTCATTTTGGCCCGGATATCGGCGCGCAAATCGCCACTGCCATCGGCATCATTGGTACGACCCAATGTGATCTCGCCTGCCTGCGTCATCAAACGATGGAGCGCCATCACCCCGTCCCTGGTCTGACAAAGTGTTTCAAAGGCCGCATCGGGCAGATTGGCCCGCCCCCATTGCTCGATCTGCGGTGCCAGGGCCTGCCATGCGTCCTTGCCACCAAATTCCGTGATCAGGGCCGCCCGGTCCGATGCCCGTTTGGCGGCCTGATCCATATCGGCCATCATCGGCCCCAGAATTTCCCCGGCGAGATCATAAACAAGCTGGGCCTGCGCATTGTTAAATCCCGCTTCATGCAGGCGCTTGTTCAGATCGGGATCCATACCGCCAAGCGCATCATCAACCGAAATCGCATAGTCATCAGCACTGGCAGGCACCGTGAGCATATCGGCGTTATTCCCGTCATGCTCATCACCCTGATCATCCGGCAAGCCCCCAGACAAAAGCCCCGCATCAGCGGGGCCCGGATCAGGAATTTCAGTTTCAATTTGTGGTTCGGCACCACCGCCCGACAGGCTGTCATTTGGCGGTGTTTCATTATCCGCGATGATGTCAGTCATCTGCCTCCTCCGCAGTGTTGTTTGCTGTTGCAAGCCGCCGGATCAAAAGCACCAGTGCGCGTTGCCCTTCGCGCATCCAGATCGCCCCCGGACGTGCATCCGGGCCAAGGGCGCTGTGCAGAATATGGGCTTCAAGATCATCGAGAACCTGTTGCCCGGCGGGACTGTCAAAACAGGCCTGCCAGTGATCATTTTCCGCGCCCGGATTTGGAAACTCTTGCGGTTCGAACCAGTCCCAACCGTTTTCGGTGTTCATGCCAGTTCCTCCGCCATAATGGTCGGCAAGGCCGGTTTCAAAAGATGGTCCGGCACGCCAAACTGATCGGCAAGCCAGCGCACCATGACCGGCAAGTCGACCTCATTCATCGCGTCGGGGCCAAGGGTTGCGATGCGTGAAAGCCAGTCAAGCGCCTGCCCCGCCTGAACCCGTCTTGGCAATTGCGCCAGCGGCGCGGAATGGCGCAAAACCACAACATCCCCGTCAATCGGAATGTCGGGAAGTTCCCCGGTCCGGCTCAGGATATGAAGCGACCGGCGGATCAGCGGATAAAGCAATTCCGCCTGCAACCGGCCATAGGTCGCACCAAGCAACCGCGCATTTTCCGATGCACGTTCAAGCACCTCGGTCGCGGTCATGCCCGGTTGATCAACCTGCCCCAGCCGGTCGGCCAGAAGACAACGGCGAATACGGTCGCGCAGGTCTGCCAACACAAGGTCAGACACATCAAACCGGCCTGGCGCATCAAGCGGCTTGAGCCCCGCCGAGCCCACCGCCTTGGGAATGATGCTGCCCGGTACAAGTCGAATGGTGGCCGGGTTTAACACCCCGTCATCATCGGCCTGCCAGATGCCGGTCACGGCAATCGATGCGTTTTTAAGAACAAGTTCGACCACCTTGTTCGCGGTTTTGATATCAGGCAGCGCCTTCATCACAGGCGACCTTCCATAAATCTCGCCTGGGGCCTTCATCCAGCGAAAGGCGATATAGGGCGACACATCAAACTGCCCGCGATAAATCAGATCATCCTGTGATGCCCCGCCTTCCTCGCGAAAGACGTAAATCTCATATCCCGATTGCCCGCTGGTGGCCGGTATAACCGCCTCGATCACGGCAAAGCGTTTCTGATGATCTTCTTCGTCATTGCTTGCCCCGAATTCGGGCAGCTTCCCGGCATCTGGCCAGTTCGACCTGATGTCATCACGGGTCAGCATCAGCTTGCGAAATACCGCGTCCATCTTGCCATCAGATCGTTCTTCAAAGGCCAGATCACGCAGCGGAACGGCAGCAAACCGAAAGGCCGACGGGCTTTGCAGACCGGCCTTTTCAAGTCGCAGGCATGCGGTGCCAGCCGTGACCAGATCAAGAAAGGCCTGATGCATCTCGACTGCAAAGTTCGAACGGTCAAAATGCCCCTGAAGAATGCGCACCGCACGGCCAAGCTGTTCTGTCAGAACCTGACGATCATCGGACGCAACATTGCCGCCCGGTTCAAGATCAAACCAGCCACCCGCAGGCGGGGTAATTTCGGCCATCAGACTTGCGGCAAGCTGTTCGACCGCATCAGGTGCGGTTGCGTCAAACACCCGGTCAAGGCGCTTGCCCCCGCTGGTTTGCCGGGCGGCACCATTGCGTTGAGGCAGGGCAAATTCATAACATTCCTGCCAATGGGCCAGCCAGTTGCGCCGACGGCCCACCGCCTTTTGATAGCGGCTGCGCAGCTGGGCAATACTGGTGTTGGTGTTGGCGTTCTTGTCCCTGGCGCTGGGCTTTTGCGGCTCCTGCCCGGCGGCACCATGGGTCATCTGTTTTGCCGGTTTTGCCATGCCTATTCCCCCAAAAGGTTTTTGCCACCGCCAAGCCCGGTGATGCGGTCATTCAGCAAGCCGCGAAAGCTTGTGGTGATCAGGCTGGACCGGCCATAACGCCGACGTTCAAGGGCTTCCTTGCGGGCGTTTCCGGTTGCGGTTTCCGCGCCGGTTGGCGTCTCCGCAGCCGCATCGTTGGTGGTGGTTGCGGTCGTGACCGGATTGCTGACCATGACCGGCTTTGGCGTTGAAAACAGGCTTCCCATCGCGGTCTCCGGGTTGTGAAGTTTGGTGATGGTTGCGAAAGAGCACGTTGCACGAGCCCCCCGCCTTCGCGGGGATGACGGTGCCCAAAACAGCTGCAAGGAACGAACGTCATTCCCGCGAAGGCGGGAAACGCGATCCACAAGCTCACGGCCAAACGCAAAAACGCCCGCAAGGGTCGAAACCCTGCGGGCGCAGTTGTGGCGTTGATTTGTCTCTTATAGCATCGCAAAAAGAACAAATCAAGAACATTTTTCAGAAAAATAAACATGGCCGTTTTCAGCTGTCCGGTCCCTGCCCGTTTGGCTTTGCGCGTACATATGACGATAAAGCTGCCAGGGGGTGATGATCCAAAAGGCCGAAATGCCCAGCAATCGTTTAACCAGTTCGACACAGCTCATCGGGCCAAACCGGGCCTTGCGCGTGACCATGTGCGGGTAATGGGCCCAGATGCAATGATGGCCGATTGACCGGTAATAGGCCGCCGGATCAAAGATCGGCGAATAGGCCCAGCTTTCACAGCGCACCCGGTGGCTTTGCGGATCAAGGCAAATCCATTCCCCGGCCCGCAATCCCGACACCAGCACAAAGCAATGGCGAAATCCGGGTTTAAGAAGCCGCAATAACCGCTTTTCCGGGGCATCGGCAAAGACCACCAGAACCGATACCTCGCGCGCCGATGTCGACTGGCTGATCCATTGATCAAGCGACGTATCGTTGCTGGCATCCGCATTTGGGATGGCATGATAACTGTCGTCGTTACCTACCCTGCCCGGCGCGACAGAGCACAGATTTTCAAAACTCAGATTCCGCATGGCGACAAATCCCCGCGCAGTTTGATCATGACCTCGTCATGGTGGAAATCCTCATCGCGGCGGCGCGTCACAATCCCGCGTGTGATCAGGACATTTTCAAGCGCCTCCATGGCCTGCCGCCACAGGCTGTCCTTACCTTTTTCACGCGGATCACGGGGATCGGGTTCGCGTTCCACCAGCCCGAAATATTCAAGAACCTGCAAATGCCGGTCGGTCAATGTCCCGGCCTGTTTCAGCCGCATCACCGCGTTATAGACATCATCGGGATCGCACGGGCGCACCACCTCGCCCGCATCGGCGATCACGCGTGCGCCCTCGATCCGCGCGGTCTGACATCGCACGAACCAGAACCATGCCTGACGCGCACTGGCAAAGGGCGTAATTTCACGCTCTGACAGGGGTTTTGGAAAAAGTCGTTGTTCGGTCACGTCGCCCTCCTGCTGGCTGGATTCTCATCGCAACGCCGACCATGCAATCCCCCGGGATGGGGTACCAACCAGCCATTTCACCCGCCAAAAAGCCAAGCTGAACCCATCGCACGCACATAAGTGCGCATCGTTACGATGATGCTGGTTTGTGATTTTCCCCAAAGACGGCCTTGCCGCCCAATTCCGGCAACGGTGCCACAGCCGTTGCATATTTCAGGGCACCCCGCCGCCTATGAGCAGATGGAGAAAACCCTATTTCTGGATGCAGTTCCGGTGTTGATTTGCAAGTTATAATCCCCTTTTGTTCTCATTGTAAAGGATTAATTTCCTATCCAGAAGATGAGCACGCACTATCGCGATGGTACAACAAATCACGAAATCGACCACAAACCATTGAATTTATTATGAAAACCGAACTTCCTTACGGCAAATTCTCTTTGACCACCACTTCCATGGTCAGTTTGGCCAGGTCCTTGTCGACCTGACCACCGGCGCGCAGATTTTCAAAGATGCGCAGCACATTATGCGCGATAACGCCGGGGCTTTGGGTGATGACGACATCCATGATGTCTTCAAGCAGGAAACGGCGGGTATCGGGTGTCAGGCCATGGCCGATAAAGATGATGTCGCGTCCACGACCGCTTTCGCGCAAGGCGCGTGCCACCCCGTCCGATGCCCCGCCGACGTTATAGATACCAATCAGATCGGGATATTCTTCGAGCAGTGATTTGGTGTGCAGATAGTTTTCGCTGCGATCATCATGACCTTCGCGGGCTGCAACCACGCGCAGTTCGGGAAATTCTTCTTCCATCAGGCTCAGGAACCCCATTTCGCGTTCTTCATGGGCGCGATAGGTGCGGCTGGCCGCTATCATTGCCACCCGCCCGCTGCGACTGCCCTTGAACCGGCCCAGCAAATATCCCGCCGTCCGGCCAACCGCACGGTTATCAAGCCCGACATAGGCGGCATGGGGCACACCGGAAATATCGGACACCACCGTAATCATATGCTTTCCGGCATTCTGAAGTTCGGACACGGTTTCACGCACCAATGGATGATCAATCGCCATAAAGGCAATGCCATCGGCCTTTTCGCCATGCTGACGAAGCGCCTCGGACAGAAGTTGCGGATTGAAACTGTCGATGAAAAAGCACCGCGCGCGGATGTTATAGCCCGTGGTGGCCTCGGCCGCGGTTTTGATGCGATCACCAAGCAACTGCAAATACGGGTTGGTGCCCGACGGCAACAGGAACACGACCCGCATCGGTTTGGGCCGAAACGCTTCGGCCATATCGGTTTCAGGCAGATAGCCAAGCTCGCTTGCCGCTTGCAAAACACGCTTTGCCGTGCGTTCACGCACGCCCGGACGTTTGTTCAAAACGCGGTCAACCGTTGCCGGTGAAACCCCGGAAAGCTCGGCGATATCCTTGATGATGGGGCCGGTCGTTTTTGGCATCTGATCCTCAAAAAACATCAAAACACATCATTTTATGATGTTTGATGAGGCAAAATGTTTCACGTATTCTGCGTCCATTCAAGGGAAAAGATATAACAATCCCGACCGGAAAACAGATAAGGTACGAACATATCTTTCAAAGGTGCGTTCTGCCGTCAAAACGCTCATAAACCATCATGGGAGGAAACCATGGCTATGCATAAAAAGTTTCGCCAGCTCGCGACCACCTTTGCAGCGGCAGCTTCGTTTGCCGTGATCGCACACGGCGCGCAGGCGCAGGAATATGAACTGAATTACGGCCACATGAACTCGCCGACCAGCGTTGTTGGCATGCAGGCAGACTGGCTGGCCGAAGAAGTCGCCAAGAACACCAATGGCGCGGTCAAGATCGATGTTTACCCGTCCTCCCAGCTTGGCAAGATTCAGGAACTGGCCGAAGGCGTTTCGATGGGTTCCATCGCGCTTTCGCACAATACCGCTGGTGCGCTGAGCTCGCTTTACGAAGATTTCGGTGTGCTCGACACCCCGTATCTGTATCGCGACTATGATCACCTGATGAAGGTTGTCGACATCAATTCCCCGATCATGGCCGAACTCAATCAGGGTCTGATCGACAATACCGGCATGCGCGTCCTGTATGCGTTCTATTTCGGCACCCGTCAGCTGACCGCCAATATGGCCGTCAAGACGCCTGCTGATCTGGCTGGTGTCAAAATCCGCGCCATTCCGTCCCCGGTTTATCTGACCGCGGTCGAGGGCCTTGGTGCGGCCCCGGTTCCGGTTGACTGGTCGGAAGTCCCGACCGCCCTTGCAACCGGTATCGTTCAGGGCCAGGAAAACCCGGTAAACGTTGCAGTTGACCACAAGCTCTTTGATGTTCAGTCGCACATGATGCTGACCGGTCATATTTCAGCCGCAGAAATCGTCGTGATCAACGAAGACCTGTGGCAGAGCTTCCCGCAGGACATCAAGGACGGCCTCACCAAGGCGGCTGAAACAGTTCGTCAGAAAGCCTCCCAGATGATCCTTGATAAGGAAGCAGGCGATCTTCAGAAGCTTAAGGATGCCGGCATGACCATCATTGGTCCGGATGACGGTCTTGATGTTGCGGCCTTCCGTGCTGGTGTCGAGAAACTCGTCCACGAGCGCTTTGACGACAAATACGGCAAGTATTTCGAACAGATCGCTGCTGTAAAATAAAACGATCAGGGCGGCATCAGGGAACCTTGCGTTCAGGGATGTCGCCCGCCCCTTTTATCCCGCTTTTATTCAGGTATCGTCATGCCGTACAGGAATTCCCCGATCTACAGGGGACTGGACCGCATCTGCCGCTTCATGACCGCATTATCCATGCTGATGCTGGGTTTGATGGCTGTGCTGGTGGTTGGTCAGGTGATCTTGCGCAACTTCTTTGATCTTGGCCTGCCCTGGGCCGATGAATTGTCGCGCATTTCCAATATCGCCCTGGTGTTCTTTGCCGTTCCGGCCTTGATGCTGCACAACCGTCATATCGCAATTGATCTGCTTTATAGCGCCCTGCGGCCTTGCGGAAAGGCGATCCTGCGATTTTCCAATTATGTGCTGATCAGCGCATTTGCAGGCATCTTCCTGTTTGGTCTTTACAAGTTTCTGATCCGTGCGGGCAAATTCACCACCCCGTCGCTCAGCCTTTCGAATTATGCAGTTTATGCGCCGGTTCTGATCGCGATTGTGCTTTTGCTGATTGTTGCACTCTATCGCCTGATCACCGGCACCGAACCTGCTTCTGACTTTGACACCGAAGAAGACGAAAACCCGATTGCCAAGGCCATCGCCGAGGAAATGTCGGAACAGGTATCGTCTGGGGATTCCCGCAAATGATGAGTGCAACCCTTCTTATCCTGTTTCTCGCACTCATGATCATTCGGGTGCCGATTGCGGTCTGTCTGGGCCTGTCATCGGCTGTGGTGATGATCCTGTTTAACCTGCCGATGGCGGTTCTGGCGCAGCGCACGGTCAATGCGCTTGATTCAACCCCGCTTCTGGCTGTGCCGCTTTTCATCTTTGCCGCCAATCTTCTCAGCCTGTCGGGTGTGACCAACCATCTGTTTGAACTGGTCCGCATGATGGTTGGCTGGATCCGGGGTGGGACCGCACAGGTCAGCGTTCTGGTCAGCCTGATTTTCTCGGGCGTGTCGGGCGCGGCCCTTGCCGATATCGGGGCCCTTGGTGCCGTTCAGATCAAGATGATGCGCAAACAGGGGTATTCTTCCGAGTTTGCATCGGGCATCACCATGGCTGCGGCCACCATCGGTCCGATCTTCCCGCCAAGCATTCCCTTGATCATCTTTGCATCGGTCTCGAACGTATCAGCGGTCAAGCTTCTGATTGCAGGCATCGTTCCGGCCATCCTGATCACCATCCTTTTGATGGCACAGGTTGCCGTCATGGCGCGCATCTATAAATTGCCGCGTGACGAGGTGAAATTCAGCCTTGCAGCCTTTGCCCGCAAATTCGTCGTCTCGCTTCCTGCCCTTGCCGCCCCGGTTCTTCTGATCGGCGGTCTTATTTCGGGATATTTCGGCCCGACCGAAGTGGCCGGTGTCACGGTTGCCTATGCGCTTTTGATCGGCAAGTTCATCTATGGGCAGCTTGATCTCAAACGTGTTCTGATTGCCGCACGCGACAGTGTCGATGCCACGGGCAATGTCCTGTTCATCGTTGCCACCGCCGCCCTGTTTGCCTGGGTCCTGACCATGGATCGCCTGCCGGCAACGGCCAGCGAGTTCCTTCTGGGGCTTTCAAGCGATCCGCTGGTGCTGCTTCTGATCGTCAATGTGCTGTTGCTGGTGGTCGGCATGTTCCTTGAATCCATTGCCGCCATCCTGATCATCGCACCGATCATTACCCCTGCCATGACGGCAGCCGGTGTTGATCCGCTGCAACTTGGCATCGTGTTCGTTCTCAATCTGATGATCGGGCTTCTGACCCCGCCGGTCGGCATGAGCCTTTATATGGTCAGCATCATCGCCAAGATGCCGCTGCACCGCGTGATCCGGGGCGCCTTGCCCTTCCTGTTACCGCTGTTTTTGTCGCTGCTCGCAGTGACCTGCATACCGGCAATCTCTGTCTGGTTGCCCAACCTTCTGGATTAAGTGAGGAAACATGAGCAGATTTCTTGGTGAAATTCGCCAGCTCGGTTATGTCGTGCCCGATATCGAAGAGGCCATGGAATACTGGTCCACGACCATGGGTGTCGGCCCCTGGTACTATAACCCGCGCGTGCCGATCGAGGATTACCGTTATGACGGCAAGGCCTATGACGTCCACAACTCGGTCGCACTTGCCAATTCCGGTTACGTTCAGGTCGAACTGATCCAGACCCGCAATGACGCGCCGTCCATGTATCGCGACTTTACCCAGGCCGGGAATGTCGGCCTGCAACACGTCGCTTACTGGACCGAGAAGTTTGATGATGACCTTGCCCTGATGGAAAGCAAGGGCTTCAACGTCAAAATGAGCGGCAAGGTCGGGGACAATGGTCGCTTTGTCTATTTTGACCGCGAAATGCATCCGGGCACCGTGATCGAACTTTCCGAAGTTGTCGGTCCGAAAGGCCGTCTGTTCAAGTCGATCTATGAAGCCTCGATTGACTGGGACGGTTCTGATCCGATCCGTCCTTTCCCGTCGCTTTCGGAAATCTGAGCCATGGACCTGATCGAAGCCCGCTATCTTATCGAAACGCCGATGGATCCTGCAAAGATCGCCGCCATCATGGCTGGCGAACAAAGCAGCGGAACATTCGTGCGCGTAGCAGGTGAAACCGACGAGCTGCGCGAACGCTGTTCGGCGCGTGTGCTTGAAGTCCGCGAACTGACCCCGGTCAATCACCCCAGCCTGCATAGTGCCTATCTGACTGAGCGCGGCATCACCGGCCCCTATCGCCGGGCTGAAATCCGCATCGGTTTTCCAACCGGCAATATCGGCAAAAACCTTGCGACGCTGGCCGCAACGGTTTCGGGCAATCTTTATGATCTGGGCGAAATCACCGGGCTTAAGCTGATTGATGTCACAGTGCCCAAGGCCTATCGCGATCTTTATGATTATCCGGTGGCCGGAACCAAGGGCACGCGCGATCGCATGAATGTCCATGGTCGCCCGTTCTTTGGCACGATCATCAAGCCGAATGTCGGCCTGCGCAGCGACGATATCGCCCGTCTGGTCGGGCAGCTTTGCGAAGCCGGTGTCGATTTCATCAAGGATGATGAAGTCTGCGCCAATCCGGCATCCGCCCCGCTTGCCGAACGCATTCCAGCCGTGATGGATCAGGTCCGTCGTTATCGGGATCGCACCGGTCGCGATGTGATGATCGCCTTTAACATCACCGATGAAACCGATGCCATGCGTCGCCATGCCGACCTGATTGAAAAAGAAGGCGGATCATGCGCGATGGTCAGCATGAACTGGACGGGTCTTTCAGCCCTTCAGACCTTGCGCAAATCGACCGGCCTTGTTTTGCACGGGCATCGCAACGGCTTTGGCGCGCTGTCGCGTCATCCGATGATCGGCATGGCCTATCCGGCCTATCAGACGCTGTATCGTCTGGCGGGTATGGATCACATGCATGTCCATGGCATGGGCGGCAAATTCTGTGATGAAGACAGCGAAGTCGAAGCATCGGCCCAGCTGTGTGGCAAGCCGCTTGCCGCTGGCAATGGCGATGAAGATCGCGTTCTTCCGGTCTTTTCGTCGGGCCAGTGGGCTGGCACGGTTCCGGCCACCTGCAAGGCGGTCGGATCGGCTGATTTCATGTTCCTGGCCGGGGGTGGCATCCTTGCCCATCCGTCGGGACCTGCGGCGGGCATCACCAGTCTGCGTCAGGCATGGGAAGCCTGCGAAGCCGGTGTCAGCCTCGAACAACATGCCAAAACCAACCCTGCCCTGTCAGAAGCCCTGGCATTTTATGGGGCACGAGGCTGACAATGACCAAACTCGTTTTTTGTGCTGATGACTTCACCGGGGCGTCCGATACGCTGGCCACGCTGGCCCGGGCAGGACTTTCTGCACGCCTGTATCTGACTGCTCCGGATATGTCGGAACACAAAGACGACGTTGGTCACGGGTCACCGGGTTCAGACCCTGACAGCCTCGATGCCTTTGGTGTTGCAACGTCGCTTCGTGCTATGGGGGTCGAAGACGGCGTTGCCACCATCGGCAAACTTGCCAGCCAACTGGCAAAAGCCCGCTGTGGCATCTATCATTTCAAAATCTGCTCGACCTTCGACAGCGCACCGGAAACCGGCAATATTGCCGCCGTTGCGGATCGTTATGCGCAGTCCGTTGGTGCAAAATGGAAAGCCATCATCGGCGGACAGCCATCACTGCGCCGGTTCTGTTTCCTTGGCAATCTTTTTGCCGGTGTCGGCGCGGGACAAATCCACCGCATTGACCGCCATCCGGTGATGGCAAATCACCCGGTCACCCCGATGAGCGAGGCCGACCTTCGTCGCCATCTGGCAACACAGGGCTGGTCCAATGTCGGGTTGATTGATTTCACCATGATCCGGCAAGGGCGCACCGCCCTGATTGCCGAAATCAAACGCCGGATCGCCACTGGCGAAACCGAAACCCTGTTTGATGTGTCCGATGAAAACGATCTTCTGACGATTGGCGAAGCCCTTCATGAGATCGCCAGATCCGCCCCGATCCTGTGCATTGGCGCAAGCAGCGTCGCACAAGCCCTGTTTCCGTCATTCCCGCCCCTGCCGCAAAATGCTGCCAAGGCATCGCGGCGCGCAGGGCCGGTCTTTGCCTTTGCCGGAAGCAGATCACCCCTGACCGCCGAACAGGTGGCAAGCGCACAGAACTATGTCAAATACCGCGTGTCTCCATCTGATCTGCTTGATCCCGATGCCGTCAATCTGTTGAAAGACGAATGTCTTTCGGCCCTGAAAGACGGCAAGAACCTTCTGGTGTCGCTGTCTGATGACCGCAATCACACGATTGCCAGCCATGACCTTGCACAGGCCAGCGCGCGTTTCATCGCCGATATCAGCCGGTCGGTAGCCCTTGGTTTCCTTTTGATTGCCGGTGGCGATACGTCAAGCCTTGCAGTTCAGGCCCTTGGCATTGACAGCCTGTCCTATGTTGCCGATTTCGATGCCGGTGCGCCGGTCATTCGCGCCCATGCCCAAACACATGACAGCGCACAGAACAGCCTTGATGGCCTGCCGATGCTGCTTAAGGGCGGGCAGATGGGCAAAGTCACCCTGTTTGACAATATCGCCAATCTGGCCATCGCCAAGGCTTAGCCGGGCGGTCTGTTGCGGCCTGTAAAATCCCCGAGCGATAAGGAATAAATTCCTTCGACTGCGTCCCGCCCCCCTGCTAGGATGGGTCATGATCCGACATCAGAAAATTTGGGCCGCCCTTGACCAGATCGCCAAAGACCACGGTTTGACACCGTCGGGTCTTGCACGTCTGGCACAGCTTGACCCGACGACATTCAACCGGTCCAAACGCACCACCACACAGGGCAAGGCGCGCTGGCCCTCGACCGAAAGCATTTCCAAGGTGCTTGCGGTGACCGATGTCAGTTTCCGTGAATTTTCCGAACTGGTTGATGGCAACGGGGCCGGGCGTATTCCGGTGATCGGCTTTGCGCAGGCTGGCAATCAGGGATTTTTTGACGATGCCGGTTATCCGGTTGGCGGATCATGGGAAGACATCACTTTTCCGGCCCTGCATGATCCGACCGCCTATGGCTTGCGGATTTCCGGGGACTCAATGGCACCGGTCTTTCGCAATGGCGATCTGATCATTGTCAGCCCGGCATCCAACATCCGCCCCCATGACCGGGTTGTCGTCAAAACGGTTGATGGCGAAGTTCTGGCAAAGGAACTGATCCGGCGCGGCGCGCTTGGCGTCGAGCTGAAATCGTTCAACCCCGACTTTGAAGACCGGTTCATCCCCGCCGATCAGATTGACTGGGTCGCGCGCGTTTTATGGTGCAGTCAGTAACCCGCACAAAACCCGCGACAGGCACTGAAATGCCCCGCCATCGGCATTTGCCAAATTTTGTTGTATTTTTTTCATCCTGATCATCCGTGATTGCGTCGAAACTGTATTCAAAATCACGTTGCGCATCCTTACATTAAGGAGAAGACACACAGACGTGTCGCGCATGGGGGAAAGGGGAATTCGTTTGACGCTGCAACGCCGCTATATCTTGCGCGCTCTGGCGATTGCACTTGCCTATTTCCTTTTTGGTTATGCCGGTTTGCAACTGCCCTTTTTTGGCAGCAGCGTCACCCTTGTCTGGCCGCCGTCCGGGATTGCACTTGCCGCCCTGATTGTCTGGGGATGGCGATATTTTCCAGCCGTCTTTATCGGTGCGCTGGCTGTTAACCTTGCGACGTCGCCATCCATTACCCTCGCCTTTCTGATTGCAACAGGCAATACCATTGCCGCCATTGGCCCGGCATTGCTTGTCCGGCGTTTTTGCGGGACCTACCCGATCGGCCTGTTCCGAAACATGCTGATTTTCCTGTCGCTCGGATGCGTGCTCAGCCCTGCCCTGTCCGCTCTTTTTGGCGCCACATCGCTCAGTCTTGTCGTGATCGGGAATTTTGGCCAGTTCCCGCAAATCTGGCAGGGCTGGTTCCTGGGGGATCTGGTCGGCGCAATTGTTGTCGGGCCACTTGTGATGCGCCTGATGAAATGGCGTCAGTTTGGCCGGATGGGCCAGCATTATGGTGAACTGGTCTTTATCTGTGTTGCCGCCATCGTTATTTCCTCGGCGGTACAGACCACACCACTGGTCTCGAAACCCGAATTTCTGTTCATCTTTGTCTCCCTGCCTTTTGTGATCTGGGGGGCGACGCGGTTCGGGCTTCTGGGTGCGACACTCGTCAATACCATCATTGTGGCTGACATCATTGTCTTTGCGGCCCTTGGCAACAATACATTCGGGTCGGTCGGGATCAATACCGGCCTTCGCAACCTTTATGGCTATCTGATCGCCGTATCGGTCGGGACCCTGTTCCTTGCAGGCGGACTGGAGCGCATTTCCTTTATCACGACGCGCGCACGTGACGGCCGCCTTTCTGATGACGTGCATCGCATGCGGCGCACCCTTTCGATTGTGATCGGTGTCATCGGTTTTGGCGTGTCATCACTGGCATCCTGGTACACCTATAGCCAGCTGGTTGCGGCAGAACGCGTATCGACCGAACAATACCGGCTGGCCTTTGAGGCGTCCCTTCGCGAAGAACTTGGCCGTGCGACCGATGCACTGGTCGCGGTCAAAACGCTGTTTGACGTCCATGGCAGTGTTTCTGCCAATACGTTTGACGCAATGATTGCCCCCTGGGTCAGTCGCCGTCCGGGGATTGCCGCCCTTGAATGGGCACCGTTTATCGAAGGCCGCGCCCGCGCCCTGATAGAAGAAAATGCCGCCTTGCGCGGGGTTCCGGATTTCCAGATCCGCGAACTGGTCGATGGCAAGCGACAAGCCGCCGCCCAGCGCGACGGGTATTACCCGATTTTCTTTGTGTTCCCGCGTTCAGGTAACGAGGCCGCTATCGGCTTTGATCTGGCCAGTGAGGAAACCCGCAGACGTGCGCTTGAGACGGCCCTTCTGACGGGAAATGTCACCCTGACCGAACCGATCAAACTGATCCAGTCAAACTCGGCGGTTGCCACTGCACTTGCTTTTTTGAGCGTTGAGAACCGGCGCAACCCCGATGGTCCGCCACTGGGACTTGCCGTGGGTGTCCTGCGCCTGACCGACATGATCACGCGGGCTGCGCGCGTGGCACGCATGCCGCTTGATTTTGAGATCCATCTGGCCGACCTGAAATCCAGATCCGACGCACAGCTGATCTATTCCAACCGGCCGACTGACTATGCCATTGACCATATTCAGCACGAACTTGAAAGACCGTTCAATCCGACTGTTTCAAACTTCACCTTTGGTTATCGCGACTGGACAATTGTCTTGCATCCGACCAAGTCCGGACTTGCCAGCCTGCATTACTGGCAACCCTGGGCGATCCTTGTATTTGGCAGCATGATCAGCATTCTGTTGCTGATTTATCTGCGGTCACTCAACCGCACGGAAAAATATGTTGTCGATCTGGTGGCCCGCCGGACCGAGGAACTTGAAAACGCAAGTACCGCTGCCGAACGGGCAATGAATCAGGCCCAGCAGGCCGACCGGGCAAAATCGGAATTCATCGCCCATATGAGCCACGAATTCCGATCCCCGATGACATCTATCCTTGGCTATACCGAACTTGCCAGTGACAGTCTGGACAACAAGGATTTCTCTGTCGAAACCTTGCGCGGGTACCTTTCGACCATTCGCGGGGCGGGGCGTCATGTCCTTTCGCTGATCGGTGATGTTCTTGATATTTCCAAGATCGAGGCCGGACGCCTGATCCTTGAAGAAGTGCCCTTTGATCTGCGCGGGATTTGCGAGGAAGTCACATCAATGATGCTGGTGCCCGCACGCGCACAGAATAACCGGCTGCATCTTGAAATCCCGGCGGACATGCCACGCTGGGTCACCGGTGATCCGGTCCGCTTCCGACAGGTCCTGACCAACCTTGTCTCCAATGCGATCAAATTCACCAAATATGGCAATATCCATGTCACCGTGACACCGACCACGGTCACCGATGATGATCTTGGTTTCCGCATTTCCGTGCGCGACGAAGGGATCGGCATTCCGGCCAACAAACTCGAAACCATTTTCGAGGCCTTTGCACAGGTCGAAACATCGACGTCACGCCGTTATGGCGGCACCGGGCTTGGGCTTGCGATCTGTCAGCGCATGGTTGAGGCAATGGGGGGCAAGATCAGGGTCGATAGCCAGGAAGGAACTGGCAGCACATTCTGGTTTGAATTGACCCTGCCGCGCAGCTCTGCTGCTGCGGCGGCGGAAAATGCGGAAATCGAAGCTCAATCCGACGAAGAACTTGAAAAGGTCCCGGTTACCGGCAGGAACCTGCTTCTGGTCGAGGATATCGAGATCAATCGCATCCTTGCCCAGAAACTCCTTGAACAGCAGGGGCACATCATCACCCCGGCAGCCAATGGTCAGGACGCCCTTGATATCCTTGCAAAACAGGATTTCGATGCGGTTCTGATGGATGTGCATATGCCCGTCCTTGACGGGATCGAAGCCACGCGACAAATCCGCGAATTTGAAGACCCCGTAAAGGCCACCATCCCGATCCTTGCCCTGACGGCAGATATTTCCAATGACAATCTTGCCGTCTTCCGGGCAGCGGGATTTGACGCCCATTGCACCAAGCCGCTTGATATCAAGGCCATCAATAGTGAATTGATGCGCCTTGAAAGCCGGATGCTGGAAAACCGACGCGCAGCACAGCAAAAAACCGCCCCCTGATCGTTTGATCCATTGCAACAGGGGCGGTACCGGACTTTATTTTTCAATCCCGGTCATCGCGCGCAATTCGGCGGCAACATTGGCCCCGGCAGTCAGGATGGGCGCACCTTTTTCAAGGGCATCGGGCGCACCAAGATAATCATTGGCCCAGCCACCGGCCTCGCGCATCAAAAGGATGCCCGCCATGCAGTCCCACGGATTGATATGGGGTTCGTAGTAACCGATCAACCGGCCCGCCGCGGCATAGGCCATCATCAACGCCCCTGATCCGTTGCGGATAAAGATGCCCTCGCGGTCCAGCAAATCCTTGATGAAAGGCGTGATTTCATCACTGCTGGTGCGATGAGACATGCCAAGCCCCATCAGGCCCTCACTCACAGACTTTGCCGTGCTGGCCTTGATCGGCTCGCCATTGGCCTCGGCCCCCTCGCCCAGTCGGGCGGTGAAAAGTTCCTTGTTGCAGGGCTGATAGATCAGACCCAGCACGATTTCACCGGCCACAACCAGTGCAATGGAAATGCACCAGCTTGGCATCTGGTTGACAAAACAGGCCGTGCCGTCAATCGGGTCAATCACCCAAAGGCAGTCATTGCTGCCCTGCTCGATCCCCATTTCCTCGCCAAGAAATCCGTCTTCGGGAAAGGCATCATGAATGCGGTCACGAATGATTGCCTCGACGTTCTTGTCGGCAATACTGACCATATCAAGGGCGTTGGTCTTTGCCTCGATCTCAAGGTCACCGGCGGTGCCATCGTAATAGGACATCGCGCGCTTACCCGCGGCCTTGATCACATCCCGTGCATGATCAAAGCGCGCGTTGATATCAAGTTTGATGTCACTGCCCATAATGGCTTCCTTTCGGGTAATGGTTCTGATCGGCAAATTTTGTTCATAATCAAACAGATATACAAAATCTGCGGCCCGCAGATATCGCAACTTTTCATGACAATTTTCAGGCAGCGCCAAATGCGATCTTTTCTTTGACCATCCTTGGGCAAAAATCCTATTCTCACCCCCGGAATTGACCGCCCCACCGGCAGCGCCGCGCCAAGCGGACGCGCACAAGACTGATCAGGAGTACAAGAATGGGCCACGCCGCCACTGATAGCACCCCCACCACCTGGACCTGGTACAAGGGCGAATGGCATGAGGGTAACCCGAACATCATGGGTCCGCAAACCCATGGTGTCTGGATGGCATCGACCGTGTTTGACGGTGCGCGCCGTATGAATGGCAAGATGCCCGACCTTTATCCGCATTGCGCGCGTGTGCTGCGCTCCGCCAAGTTGATGGGTCTGACACCCAAAATCACGACCGAGGAAATTGTTGCCCTGGTCAAGGAAGGTGTTCAGAAATTCGATCCGGCACTTGCCCTTTATATCAAGCCGATTGTCTATGGTGGTGAAGGCTTCCTTGCCCCGAACCCCGACAGCGCGCAATTCGTGCTGTGTCTTTCGGTCTCTGACATTCCCGACGCCATCGAGACCGGCTTTACGGCACGCAAATCAAGTTTCCGCCGCCCGTCACCGGAAAGTGCCCCGACCGAGGCCAAGGCAGCCTGCCTCTATCCGAATGTCGGCCGTGCCGTGACCGAGGCAACCGAGTCCGGTTTTGATACCGGTGTGATGCTTGATCCGATTGGCAATGTGGCCGAGTTTTCCTATGCCAACCTGTTCTTTGCCAAGGATGGCACGGTCTATACCCCGGCCATCAATGGCACGTTCCTTAATGGTCTGACCCGTCAGCGCGTCATTGCCCTTCTGCGTGAAAACGGCGTCGAGGTTGTCGAGAAAACCTGCAAATACGAGGAACTCGAAGCTGCCGACGAAATCTTTGGCACCGGCAACTATTACAAGGTCGCACCCTGCGTCAAACTTGATGACCGCAACCTGCAGCCCGGCCCGATCACACGCCGCGCACAGGAACTCTATATGGCTTTCACCGCGGCCAGCGAAGACTGACAGCCTGCGCATTCCAGACAAAAGGGCCGGTTATCCGGTCCTTTTTTATTGCCCGCCTTGTATCGCGGCCTTGATGCCACTGGGGATGTTACTGTGCCAGCGGCACGGCAACGTTACTTCCGGCAACAAAGGGATATTTGGCAAAGATCGATGCCACTGCTGATCTGACTGTTTCATTAGGTGCCTCACGCACCGAACTTGTCACACGCGCAACCGCCGTTCCTTCCCAGACCATCTGTCTGGTCACGCGGTTGACCATATCAACCGTCAGGGTCCCCTCGGTATAGGTATCGACATAACCGGGTTCGACATAGCCCGGCCAGCCAACATACATTCCGCTGCGATATCCGTAATAGCCGCCAACATAGACCGGCGGGGCTGTCCGCGTTTTTTCCTCGGTCTTGAGATGGAAATTGATCAGGATATCGGGATTGCGAATATCAACGCGATAGCCGCGCGCTTCAAGGGCTGCACTGATCGCATCCTCGATCCGCTGCCCTGACAGGGTCTGATACCGGGCCTCGGTATCCTTGCCTGCGGATTCAATAAAGGCAAAGGTCTGGAACTGACCGAAATCGGCCGCCGGATCAACATCGGTATAGACGCGCGGGCCGCTTGCACAGGCCGCAAGCATTCCAGCCAGAAGCCCCGCAACCGCCAGTTTCAATCTTTGCATAATGTCGGCCCCTTTTTGTTCAGTACAGAACTGTCTTTAATATATGACGTTTGAACCCGACAATACCATCACCAGAAATTGGTTTCATGATGGCAATCATAAATTGCATCACAGCAATTGCTGCGCCGTCTGACGCAAATCCTCGATTTCGTCATCAAGGATGGCACGGTCATTCATCGCATGGGCCAGAATGATCGCCCCTTGCCAGCGCACAATAATCCGTCGGCCTTCGGTTTCGGCCTTTGTCGAGACCATGCCCGCTGCCACGAACTGTGTGGCCAGCCAGTCAACAAGGTCATCAAACACCGATTGTCCGATTGCGCGCGCATCATCAAAATCCGCATCCGGCGGCAGATCAATCATCAGGCGCGCTAACGGGCAGCCATGGCGCACCCGGCGCGGGGTCATGGCATCAAGATAATCAAAGAATTTGGCAACGCGTTCGCGGACCGAACCATCGGGCGCAATGCTGGCCAGAAGCGGTGCGAATTCACCCTGAATAGTTTCAAGTGCGGCGCGCGCCAGATCATGTTTCCTGGGGAACCGGTAAAATACCCCGCCTGCGGGCAATCCGGCTTCGTTGGCGACGGCCTGAATGGTGGCCGCGTGATATCCGTCGCGCCAGATCACATTCATTGCCGCACGGGCAAGCTTTGTCCGTTTTTCCTCGGAACTGAGTTTACCCGCCATCACCGATCCTTATTCTGATCAATTAAGTAAGTTAACTAACTTGATATGTGAAACTCCAAATATTGTCAATGTAACATGACCCCTTCGCAGCCGTTCCCGATACACTGGCCCTTGTAAAAATGCCGCCAGACGGATCTGGCGGCATATGCGGGTAGTTGAGATGTCTATCGGTTCAGCCCGGATCGTAACAACAAACCAAGATTGCGGGGATTTTCCCCGACCCGACGCCAGGCATAAGCCCACCAGTCATGCCCGAACGGCGCATAAAGCCGCAACCGGTATCCGGCATCACGCAATTCACGTTGCAAGGGCTGGTTCACGCCATACAGCATTTCAAATTCAAACCGGTCGCGCGCCCAACCATTCTGATCGGCAATTTGCCCGATCCGGATCGCAAGATCGCGATGATGGGTGCCAAACACCGGAAAGAACCCGGCATTGCGCGCAGCATCGGACAACATCCTGCCTGCAAGCTTCAGATAATTGGCATCGATATCGGGACGCTTGGTAAAGGCCACCGCATCAGGCGGGGCCATGGCGCCCTTGACCAGCCGCACCATCGCCCCGCGCGCAATCATGCTCTCAAGATCGGTTTCTGTTCTGAACAGACGGGCCTGTAACGTTTGGGCGACCGGAATGCCCGCATCGGCAAGACGATGATGCAGGGCAAGCGTATCATCGATCATGTCGAAATCTTCCATATCGATCATCAATCGGATGGTGCGGTTATTTTTGCCCTGCACGGTTCCGTTTGCAGCCGTTCGGATCAGTCGGGCAATGTCATCGACATTTTGATCAAGGACTTCCTTGCCCTGCATATAGCCAAGCTGCGACGGATCGATCGAAATATGAATATCCCCGCCCGCCTGATCGAGCTTGGGCACAAGCGCCCCCAGCTTTGCTGCTGTTTCATGGACCTGGGCAATGTCGGTGACATATTCGCCAAGATAAAAGCTTGATATTCCGATGCCCTGTTCGCGCAACCGGATGGCGCGCGCAACATGGCCTTCAATATTGCTCGCACTGACAAACTGATCGGCAAGACCGGTCTTGCGTCCAATGGCCTCACCGGTGCGACGTATCGGCTTGTTGCAGGCAACAGCGATCATGCATTTCTGCCAGATACCCATTGATTACTCCTTCGTGGTGGCGAATATGCAGGTAACATGAAAGCCGATATTGCTTATTGAATGATATGCGCCACAGACCGGACAAATTTTGACGATTTACTGCGAAAATTGAACCCTTTGTCATTGCGGTGTATCACAGTCACGTCTGACACGATTTCAGAAACAATAAAACGGGAGCCCCCTTGAAAAACCGTCAATTCACGCTTGCTGACATTCGTAATGCCATCTCGGCCGGTGTCATCAGCGAAGAGTCTTTTACAAGGCTTGAAAGCTTCCTTGTTGCGCAATCGCATGAAGCCGCCGAAACCGAAAAATTCACCCTGTTTCGCGGTATGAATGACATCTTCATCGCGCTGGGCGTCGTGGCATTAAGTGTTGGCTGGTTCATCCTGTGGGGCATGCTGACCGATAGTCCGGCCTTCTGGGTTGCGCCGCTTCTGGCGATTGCCGGTTATGTCGCATTGGCTGAATATATCGCGGGCAAACTCAAGGCGACCTTGCCGTCAATCGCGATCATGGCTGCCCTTGGCGCGACCATCATGCTGTATGCCCTGGCGCTGTTCATGCCGTTTTACGGCACAGGAAGCGGCCTTTCGACCCTTGAAAGCATCATCGAATTTGGCGAGGAATCTGCCAATATTCTTGTGCTTGTGACCGTGATCGGCTTTGCCTTTCAGGTGGGCTTTTTCCTGCGATACAGATTGCCGGTATCCTTCGCACTGATTGCGGCGGGGATCCTTGGTGTGGCCTGGGCGGCACTGACGGCCGCCATCGGCCCGGCGATTGCCGACTATCTGAATTACCTGATCACCGCGACCGGGTTGCTGTTGCTTGTCCTTGGCGTCTTTATCGACAGCCGCGATCCCGAACGTATCAATGGCTGGGCGGAATGCGCGTTCTGGCTTTATGTGATGGGCGCACCGATGACCATCCATTCGGTTGCCATCGCCTATGAGGCATCGGCCTGGGTGATGGTTCCGCTGATTGCCCTTGCCATGCTGTTCTCGCTGGTCGTGGATCGCAGATCACCGATCATCAGTTCGCTGATCTATGTCGGCTATCTGCTGCAATCAGGCTTTGAAGGTGTCGCCATCGACCCGTCTGTGACCATTGTTCTGGTCTGCTTTATCATTGGCGGCCTTGTCATGGCATTCGGGGTTGGCTGGCAAAAAGCCCGTCATGTCCTGCTTGCACCATTTGCCGACCAGCCCTGGCGGCGTTACCTGCCGCCAAGCTAACTTAATTGCTGACGGGCTTGCCCACGCTACAGAAAAGAAACACAATTTGATAAAGCAATTTAACGATGCCCACAAAAACCAAGACTACGCGTGGAGGCTGCATTGGTACTGGAGTGGATAGAACAACATCCATCGCTTGCTGCTTGGGTGCAAAGCATCGGCAGCATTGCTGCTATTGGCGGTGCTATATGGGCGGCACGTAAAGCTTACGCTGGTGCCATTGCGCAGGCGACTGTCGCAAGAGAACAAATCACTTTCCAGATCCAACTTAAAAATGAGGAAAAACTCTCGAATCTACGCGGAGTAGCGGCTGCACTGTGTGCAGAACTTACAGCAGAAATGCAGATCGCAGCCGATGAGCTTGTTCATTTCAAACTCAATGATCGATCAAAAGATACCGCAATCTCGTATTTCAAAAACTCAACAAGAAATTGCACTGTATTTAATTCAAACCCGAGTGCTGTAGGACTATTGCCAAGCGCACTGGCCTCAGACACCGTTATGGCCTATTGCCAAGTTCACTCTTACAATAAGTTTTGTATTCATCACTTGGAAAGCTCATCGAATCAGGACGAATATGAGAAGAGAGTTCTTGACGAAATTGGAGAGACAATTTCATTTGTCAGATACATAATCAGAACTCTAATCCATCATTCGGGACATCATGATCCAGCTACCGTTCTAAAGAACTCCGACAAAATTCTGTTCTCTAAACTGGAGAAAGCCATTAGCCATGAGCAGATCAAAAGATACTTGGCTCTCTACAGACATGATTGAATAGAAAAGGCCCGCATCATGATGATGCGGGCCTTTGTCATTTTACGTTCTGGTCGCTAATCAGGCGCTGAGATCTTCACCGGCAAGCGCGCGGTCGATCAGGGCAACGCTTTCGTCAATGCCATACAGGGCAATGAAGGAACCCATACGCGGGCCCTGTTCCTGACCGAGCAGGATTTCATAAAGCGTTTTGAACCAGTCGCGCAGGTTTTCGTAATTGTGGTTTTTGCCAACCGTGAAGACCTCGGTCTGGATGTCTGACGGATCGGTACCCGGTGCGACTTTGGCAAGCGTATCGCGCAGTTCGCGCAGGGCGGCCTGTTCGACCTCGGTTGCGGCACGGTATTTCTTCGTCGGTTTGACGAAGTCGCTGTAATAATTGATGGCATAGCCAACCAGCTTGTCGAGATACGGCGAGCTTTCCGGAGTGGCACCCTTGGCATAGCGCGAAATGAACTTCCACAGAAGCGCGCTGTCATCGGTGTTGCAGACCGAAACAAGGTTCAGCAAAATCCCGAAGGACAGCGGAATTTCGCGATCCGGTGCCGTACCGGCATGGATGTGCCAGGCCGGGTTCTGAAGGATTTTTTCCGGGTCGGTTTCGGTTTTCAGCTTTTCGGCAAAGGTCAGATATTCATCCACGGTTTTCGGGATGACATCGAAATACAGACGCTTTGCGGTTTTCGGTTTCTGGAACATGAACAGCGACAGGCTGTCTTCCGGCGCATATTTCAGCCAGTCTTCCATCGAAAGACCATTGCCCTTGGATTTCGAAATCTTCTGGGCGTTCTCGTCAAGGAACAGCTCGTAGTTAAAGCCTTCTGGCGGCGTACCGCCAAGGGCCTTGACGATCTTGTTGCCAAGTTCGACCGACGGAATAAGGTCCTTGCCAGCCATTTCGTAATCAACACCCAGCGCATACCAGCGCATCGCCCAGTCGGGTTTCCACTGCAATTTGCAGTTCCCGCCAGTAACCGGGGTTTCGACAAGCTTGCCGGTTTCCGGATGTTCGTAAACGATGGTCCCGGCTTCAACATTAAGCTCGGTCACCTTGGCCATCAGAACCTTGTTGGTCCCCGGTTCGACCGGCATGAACGGGCTATAGGTCGCGCGGCGTTCTTCACCGAGGGTCGGCAGCATGATTTTCTGGATCGCGTCATAGCGTTCCAGAAGACGCAAAAGAGCGGCATCAAACATGCCCGAACGGTAACATTCGGTCGAAGATTTGAATTCATATTCAAAGCCGAAACCGTCAAGGAATTCACGCAGCTTGGCATTGTTATGGTGCGCAAAGCTTTCGTGGGTGCCAAACGGGTCCGGAACGCTGGTCAGCGCCTTGCCAAGATGCTCGGCAACCATTTCCTTGTTCGGGATATTGTCCGGTACCTTGCGCAGGCCGTCCATATCGTCCGAGAAGCAGAAAAGCTTGGTCGGGATATCGCACATGGTTTCAAATGCACGACGGACATAGGTCGTACGCGCAACTTCACCAAAGGTCCCGATATGGGGAAGACCCGACGGACCATAACCGGTTTCAAAAAGGACATAGCCCTTTTCAGGCGCCTTCTGTTTATACCGCTTGACCAGCTTGCTGGCTTCCTGAAAGGCCCAGACGTTGCTGTTAAGTGCGGCATCTCGAAGATCGGCTGTCATTTTTGAAACCTTGTTTGTCAGTTGGATCGTTGAATTCTCGGGGAATATACG
>Ga0207828_100270_pt1 | contig 27612 bp, 25 predicted proteins | sample TtaePargueraPR_11_FD_187276 | JGI IMG/M metagenome (GOLD analysis project Ga0207828, IMG submission 187276) | Aerobic enrichment media microbial communities from Bioluminiscent Bay, La Parguera, Puerto Rico - Tt and P2 (3) (SPAdes) | ecosystem: Environmental > Aquatic > Marine > Unclassified ...
GGAGGCGCGAGCCGGAATCGAACCGGCGTGCAAGGATTTGCAGTCCTCTGCGTAACCACTCCGCCATCGCGCCTTCGCGTTGGCTGGAGCGGTGTATAGCCTCATAGAATACGAGCCGTCAAGCACCCAATTTTACATTTTTTGAACAACGGCTTGATATTTACACTGAAACGAGAAAAACCGCCCGGGATACAATCCCGAGCGGTTCAACAGGGTGGGGTGCGTGCATGAAGATGACTGTGTCAGGCAGACTTCTTGCCATATTTACGTTCAAGCCACGGGGCGAGTTTTTCCTCGCGGTTTTTACTTGGTGCGAAGTCAATATTGGCAATCGTGTCGTGCGAATGTTCAACCTCGAACGGGATCGTCGTATTCGGTCCTTCAAGGGTGATCTCACCTTTGGCGCCTTTCTTTACCGGTTCAGCCAAAGAAACCTTGGCGCCGCCGGTGGAGATGTCGACGGTTTTTCCGCGAATGGATTTGCCACCAATTGTTAATGTTACCAATATCTGGGTTTCGTAACGCGGATCCTTACGGCGGTTCACTTCAGGTGTTGCTGTGCGAACGATTCGAACAAGACTGTTGCGAAGCTGGGCAATGCTCCCATCCACTTCCTCGGCGATTTTGTTCATTTGCGCTGCACGGTTGAGGTTTTCCTGCGCTTCGGACGCGACATGACCGATTTTTTCGGTAACTTCGTTTGATGCCTCAGCCGTCTGGATAACATTTCGGGCAATTTCCTGAGTTGCATCGTCTTGCTGGCGCACGCTTACCGCAACGTTCGATGCAACTTCATCAACGCGTCGAATGCTTGCCGTCATCAGCTGCACCGTGGATACAACGGAATCTGTGACGTTCTGGATCTCGCCAAGCTGACGGGTGATTTCCTCCGTTGATTTTGCTGTCTGATTTGCAAGGTTTTTGACCTCTTGTGCAACCACGGCAAATCCTTTGCCAGCATCACCAGCTCTTGCGGCCTCGATCGTTGCGTTCAGGGCAAGCAAGTTGGTTTGTGCGGCAATATCACTGATAAGCTCGGCAACTTCGCCAATCTTGCCAACACTGTTCTGAAGCGAGGTAACCGTTTGCTCTGCGCTTTCGCCCGCCCGGTTGGCTTCGGCGGTCAGATTGGTGGCTTGTTCGATTTGACGGGTGATTTCGCGAATGGAGGCAGCCAATTCCTCTGAGGCGCCGGAAACTGTTTCCGCATTTGCCAATGCTTGATGTGCGGCAGCAGCAACACTCTCGGAGTTTTCTGAGACACGTTCGGATGATCCTGCCATCTCGCCAGCAGATTCATTCAAACGCCGGGTTTGATCAATGATCGACTGAACAACTTTCTGCAGTTCTTTTTCAACCGTTTCGGCAAGGCCGCGAAGGGCTCCGATCCTCTGGCTGTTGGCTTTGGACTCATTTTCATCACGTTCAAGACGATTATATGCAAGCTTTGCATGCAATGCGCGAAGTTGCTGAGTCAACGGTTTGAAATCAGGCATTTCAGGTAAAGGGATAAGATGGGCCAGGTCATTTCGTGCGATTGCATCGAAATGTTTTGCCATCTCGTTCAGGGGGCGACGGAATTTGCGGATAAGCCATGCGCCATAGATCAGAGTCAGGCCTGCTGCGATCAGGATCAAGACACCGTCAACTGTCGCGGCCATGAAGAATGCCTGACGGGCATCTTCAACCTGTACACCGACAATCTCGTTTTGTGCGACTGACAGATTGCCAATCTGTTCGGTGAGCGGATCTATGGTCTGATAAAGTTCATCCTTGATCAAAGCGTCAAGTGCAACTCTGTCGCCATCTTTAAAGATGGCGCGGAGGCGCAGGATAAGCTTATCGGCGGGCGGGAGCAGCTGTTTAACGCGCTCGACGACTGCGACTTCTCCAGAATCAAGGTTCCGTGAAAAGTAGATATCAAGGTTTTCCTTGATGCGCTGTTCCGCGATATTGATGCTATCCAGACCTTCCTGCCACGTGAAGTTACCGTTGCGGACTTTGTGAGAGGCATCAACAACAAACACGGCATAGTCATCAGATACTTGTTTTAACAGGTTCAACGGTTTGACACGGTCATTATAGACGTTCTCAAGAGCCTGCTCTGTTTTGAATTCGCCATACAATGCATATCCGCCAATCAACAGCATCAGGATAAACATGGTTCCGAAAGCAAGGCTGAGACTGCCTTTGATGCTGGCGAGAAACTCTCTCATCTTCGCTTTGGGGCCTGTATTAACAACTTCACCCTGCTCAAGGCGAATATCCTTTGCCGACCCTGCACGAATATCGGCATAGATCCGGTTGACCGTATTTTTTTCTGCCTCGGATGGTTTTGTCCGGATGGAAATAAAACCGTTTACCTGACCGTCTTCTATAATGGGTGTTACGTTTGCCCGAACCCAGTAATGATCACCATTTTTTGCGCGGTTCTTGACCAAGCCCTGCCAGGGCGTCCCGGCCTTGATGGTTTCCCAGAGGTTTGCAAATGCTTCCTTGGGCATGTCAGGGTGTCTGATCATGTTATGTGGAGCACCCACAAGTTCGTCGTTGGTGTAACCGCTGATCTCAACAAACGTCTGGTTGGTAAAGGTGATACGCCCACCTGTGTCCGTTTTCGAAACCAGAATATCTCCGTCTTTCATGACGACTTCGCGGTTGGTGACTGGTCCATTGTCACGCATGATTTGCTGTCCCCCGGATGAAACACATGACACGGTCTGTAAGACTGTCACGTTCTGTAGAATTCCATTTGTGCATTTATCGAGTTCGATGGTATATGTTTTTAATACTGACGTATAACATCCTCATTTGAGGATAAAAATTGTGACAGATCAAAAAATCATGTGCCGGTTTCAAAAAATCTTTGAACCGTAGGGGCGCGCCTTCCGTTTCTGTAAAAATTGGCGGAAAAACGCGCTCAAAGAGCAGGTTGGAGTTGATCCGTTGTTGTCAGTTGCTTATGTGGCAACTATAAACAGGGCAATTGCCGTGACCGCGTTTGACAACGATCAAACAGGAAGCGGAGAGTTTCTCGCGAGAATTTTCAGGTCAGATAATCATGGATTACCAAATCGCGCGCCATAACATGGTGGAAAATCAGGTTCGGACCAACAAGGTTACCGATCCGCTGGTCATCGCTGCGATGGAGGAAGTTCCGCGCGAACTGTTCCTGCCCGAAGGCAAACGCGGCATTGCCTATATTGATGAAGATATTCCGGTTGGTGATGGTCGCTTCGCGATGGAGCCGATGGTGATTGCGCGCTTGATGCAAAGTGCCGAGATCGCTGAGGCAGATGTTGCTTTGGTGATTGGTGCGGGCTTTGGTTATGGCAGTGCGCTGATTTCGCGCGTCGCAGAAACCGTTGTTGCCGTAGAAAGCAACAAGGAAATGGCGAGTGCTGCCGAAGCAGCCTTCCAGAAAGTCAACTATGACAATGTTATCGTTGTCGAAGGTGAACTGGCTGCCGGCTACGCCAAGCAGGCACCTTATAATGTAATCATCTTCGATGGTGCAGTTTGCGAAGTACCTGCCGCCATTCTGGATCAGATCGCAGAAGGTGGTCGTTTGCTCGCCGTTGTAAGAGAGGCTGGCAAGGTCGGTGTTGCCACGCTTTATGAACGTGAAAATGGCGTCATTGGCCATCGCGATCTGTTTGATGCAAACATTCCATACCTGCCGGGCTTTGAGCCGGCGGAAAGCTTTGTATTTTAATCTGACGAATTGCCCGGAACCATCCGGGCAATTCTTTTTGTGCTCATCGCGATTGTCAGGATTTCATGGTTAGGGAACTTGCATGCCAGGAGTTGGCTAAAATCCTTGAACAAAAATTGCCAATCGTTCTTTTGGATGTGCGCGAAGACTGGGAAGTTGAAATCTGTATGATCAGGGAATCTGTGCATATTCCATTATCGGAATTGCACGGCAGGCTGGATGAGCTGCCGCAAGACATGCCGCTTGCCGTTATCTGCCATCATGGCGTTCGCAGTCGTCATGCAGGGATTTTCCTTGAAGAATATGGATTTAAAGATGTTTTTAATGTTACAGGCGGTATAGATATTTGGGCGCGTCAAATTGCGCCAGATATGATGCGCTACGATTAAACGATGTAACGATCAGAAAGCGGGCAAAATACTTTTTTGGCTTCCAAATGCCTCTTTTCTTGGAAAATTTTGTTTCCGTCGTTACCATGAGTGAAACTGCGCCGGGGTCGGGACTTGGTGTAGGATTTTACAAGGGTAGATAAATGTTAAAACGGTTCTTGCTGACCTGCAGTATCCTTGCAACCGGAGGAATGGTTGCCGGTGGCGCATCTGCGGAAAGTCTTGAGGACGCTCTTATTAAGGCATATCAGAGCAACCCGACACTCGAAGCCGGGCGCGCATCGTTGCGCTCGACAGACGAAGAGATTTCGGCTGCACTGTCAAACTGGCGCCCGAGTGTTACATTAACTGGTGATGCCGGTATCCGTGAATACAATACGGAACTCAACGGCTCAGATACCGATAATAGTTTGACGCCTTATACTGTCGGTCTGAACGTGACCCAGCCGCTTTATCGTGGTGGTCGTACAACCGCCCAGACAGAACGTGCCGAATCCCGCATTCAGGCCGCACGTGCATCCCTGCGTTCCACGGAACAGGATGTAATGTTGCAGGTCGCGACATCTTATTTCAATGTATTGCGTGATACTGCCGTTGTTGAACTGAACCAGAACAACGTTCGCGTGCTTGAGCGTCAGCTTGAAGCAACCCGGGATCGTTTTGCGGTTGGTGAAGTGACCCGTACCGACGTTTCGCAGGCGGAAGCCCGCCTTGCGGGTGCGAAAGCAGACTTGATTTCGGCACAGGGGGCGCTGGCAAATACACGCGCACAATATGAGCGTCTGGTTGGTAATCCACCAAGCAACCTTGAAATCCCGAACCCGCTTGCCGGTCTTCCGACCAGTGTTACGGATGTTTTGTCGATTGCACAGGGTCAGCATCCTGACGTTCTGCAGGCGCAATACACCGAACAGGCCGCCCAGTCTGATATTCGTCTGAATGAAGGGTCGCTTTACCCGGAAGTCAGTCTTTCAGCAGGTGTTGAACGGGCGCATGAAGGATCGACCGAGGACCTTACAGCAGATAGCGCTGACATCATCGCATCTGTTTCGGTCCCGCTATACCAGCAGGGCGCGGTTTATTCAGGTGTTCGTGCTGCCAAGCAAACCGCAGGTCAGGCGCGCATTCAGGTTGATGAAGCACGCCGTGCTGTGATTGAGAATGCCACCAGTGCATGGGAAACCCTTGTAACTGCGCGGGCGAGTATCGAATCGCAGCAGGCACAGGTATCGTCGGCAGAAGTCGCGTTGGATGGTGTTCAACGAGAAGCATCTGTCGGTTCGCGTACTGTTCTTGATGTTCTTGATCAGGAGCAGGAACTTTTGCAGGCCCGTGTGGACCTTGTCGGTTCGCGTCGTGATGCGGCGGTTGCAGAATTCCAGGTCAAGGCGGCGATGGGTGCTCTTAATGCCCAAGTCCTTGGCTTGCCAGTCGAAATTTACGACACTGAGTCCAACTACAATAAAGTCAAGGACCAGTGGTGGGGAACAGACTGACCTGATGTGTTTTCAGGACAGGGTGTCTGGCATCCTGTCCTGAACAAACTTTCGGATCGGTCTGGTTAAATGACACTAGTGCGGAAATTTAATTATGAGTGACGGGCAACAAGAACCTTCAATGGAGGACATCCTCCAGTCCATCCGCAAAATTCTTGCTGATGAGGGGGATGAAGAAAAACAGGAAGCCGCTCCTGAACCCGAACCGATGCCGGAACCAGAGCCTGAGCCGGAACCGGAACCCGAACCTGAAGAAGAAATCGACGAACTCGTTCTTGATGAAGAACCCGAAGAACTTGAGTTTGACGATGAACCCGAAGAACTCGAACTCGACGAGCCGGAGGAAGAGCTTGATCTCGACGATATGCTCGATTTCGACGAGACTCCGCTTGAAGACGAGCCCGAGCCATTCGAAGACGAATTCGAAGAGCCTGAGCCCGAGCCGGAACCGGCAATGCCAGCTCTTTATGATGACGATGATGACGAACCGCTGATTTCGAATATGACGGAATCGTCGGCGACCGGCACCATCTCGGAATTGGCTCAAGCCGTTGCAAAGAAACGTGCTGTTGCCCTTGGCGTTAATGCCGGTCATGCCACTCTTGAGGATCTGGTGCGCGATATGCTGCGTCCGCTGCTTAAGGAATGGCTTGACGAAAACCTACCCTATATGATCGAACGCCTTGTGAAGAAGGAAATCGAGCGGATTGTGAACCGCGCCGAAGACCTGTAGGCGAGCCGATAGTTGATTTAAAGCGGCGCGCCTTCGGTGCGCCGCTTTTTTCTTTGTATGAATGATTAAACCCGCAGCGGATCAAAAGACCATGTTGGAGAAGACTTACAGCCCGGCCGACGTTGAAGGCAGACTTTACGATAAATGGGAAAAGTCGGGGGCGTTTGCCTGCGATACGGCATCAGGTGCCGATCCCTATGTCATCATGATGCCGCCGCCCAACGTGACCGGCAGCCTCCATATGGGGCATGCGCTGACTTTTACGCTTCAGGATATCCTTATCCGCTATAACCGCATGAACGGGAAGGACACCCTGTGGCAACCCGGAACCGACCATGCCGGTATCGCCACCCAGATGGTGGTTGAACGCCAGCTTGGCGAACAGAATGTGACGCGCCATGATCTTGGCCGCGAGAAGTTCGTTGAAAAGGTCTGGGAATGGAAAGAAAAATCCGGTGGTACAATCACCAACCAGTTGCGTCGCCTTGGGGCTTCGCCTGACTGGGCGCGTGAACGTTTTACCATGGACGAAGGCCTTTCTGCCGCTGTTCGCAAGGTTTTCGTAACCCTTCATAAACAGGGCCTCATTTATCGCGACAAGCGTCTGGTGAACTGGGATCCGAAGCTTCTGACCGCGATTTCAGATCTTGAAGTTGTCCAGAAAGAAGTCAAAGGTCATTACTGGCATTTCAAATACCCGATCGAAGGTCGTGAAGGAGAGTTCATCACCGTTGCAACCACTCGTCCGGAAACCATGCTTGGCGATACCGGTGTTGCGGTTCATCCCGATGATGAGCGCTACAAGGACCTGATTGGCAAGTATTGCATTCTGCCGATCGTTGGTCGCCGCATCCAGATCGTTGCCGATGAATATGCCGATCTGGAAAAAGGGTCTGGCGCGGTCAAGATCACTCCGGCCCATGATTTCAACGACTTCGAAGTCGGCAAACGTGCTGATCTTGAAAAGATCAACATCATGGACGATCACGCCTGCATTAACGAAAATGCACCGGAAGAATACCGGGGGCTTGATCGTTTCGAAGCACGCAAACAGATCATCGCCAAGATGGACGAGCTTGGCTTGCTCGAGAAAATCGAAGACACCGTTCATATGGTGCCATATGGCGACCGTTCGAACGTTGTTATCGAGCCTTACCTGACCGATCAGTGGTTCGTTAATGCCGAAGTGCTGGCAAAGCCGGCAACCGAAGCCGTCGAAGACGGTCGCATTCGCTTTGTGCCGAAAAACTGGGAAAACACTTATTTCGAATGGATGCGCAACATCCAGCCTTGGTGTATTTCCCGTCAACTTTGGTGGGGGCATCGTATCCCGGCATGGTTTGGGCCGGATGGCGAAATCTTCGTTGAGGAAACCGAGGAAGAGGCGATTGCCGCGGCAAAAGCGCATTACGGTAAGGACGTTGAACTGACCCAGGAAACCGATGTTCTGGATACCTGGTTCTCTTCTGCTCTGTGGCCGTATTCGACCCTTGGCTGGCCGGATAAGACGCCCGAGCTTGATAAATACTATCCGGGCGATGTTCTGGTTACCGGCTTTGACATCATCTTCTTCTGGGTTGCCCGTATGATCATGATGGGTATGCATTTCATGGACGGGAAAATTCCGTTCAAGGATATCTATATCCATGCTCTGGTTCGTGACGAGAACGGACAGAAGATGTCGAAATCCAAGGGGAACGTAATCGATCCATTGGAAATCATTGACGAATATGGCTGTGATGCATTGCGCTTTACCCTGACTGCACTTGCAGCGCAGGGACGCGATATCAAGCTTGCTGCTTCGCGGGTTGAGGGGTATCGCAATTTTGCGACCAAGCTCTGGAACGCTGCACGTTTCGCGGAAATGAACGAATGCAAGCCGGTTGATGGTTTTGATCCTGCAAACGTCAAATCCACACTCGCACGCTGGATCGTGGGCAAAACTGTCGAGGCAGCCAAGGCCGTCGGAACGGGGATTGAAACCTATCGTTTCAATGATGCCGCAAGTGGTGCCTATCAGTTCGTTTGGGGCTCATTCTGTGACTGGTATCTGGAACTGGCAAAACCGGTTCTGATGGGCCAGGACGAAGAAGCCAAGGCAGAGATTCGCGCCTCAACCGCCTGGGTTCTTGACCAGATTCTTCTGATCTTGCACCCGGTCATGCCTTACATCACCGAAGAACTCTGGGAACAGATTTCCGATAATCGCAGCAAGATGCTGATCTCGGAAAGTTATCCGAAGTTTGACGATGCCCTGATTGATCGTACTGCCGAGGCCGAGATTGATCTGGCAATCCGCCTGATTGGTGATATCCGTGGCGTTCGTTCCGAGATGAATGTGCCGCCAGCCGCCGAAGTCCCGATCTATCTGGTTGATGCGACTGACGCGATGAAAGCCGCTGTTTCGGCGCAGGAAGCGCAGGTCAAGCGTCTGGCACGTGTTGCTGAAATCGGCTTCAAGGGGCAGGGCGATGTCGAAGCGATCGCCAAGGGGGCCATTCAGGCCGTTGTTGACGGTGTGGCCGTCTTTGTTTCTGTTGCCGACTTCATTGACGTCGCTGCTGAGAAGTCGCGTCTTGAAAAGGAAATGCAGGACAAGACCAAATATATCAAGGCACAGGAAGGCAAGCTTTCGAACGAGAAATTTGTCAGTCGTGCGCCTGAGCATATTGTGGCGACTGAAAAAGCCAAGCTTGAGGAAGCCCGCGACACTCTGGCGAAACTTACCGAGGCTTATGACCGTATTGCTGCGATGTAATCGGATCTTTGTCCTCTGAATAAAAGGCCAACCTGTGAAGGTTGGCCTTTTTCTTTGGCAAGCCGGGCAAGGTTGCAACTGTAAGAATATTTTTTACCGTAGCCCCGAAGAATCGCGTAGATTTTTCGTCTCCTGCCTTGTGCCGAAAACGCTTCCCTGTATCTTACCGGGGAGAATTGTATCTCCCGCAAGAATGCGCCGCTGAATGCTGATAGAAGAATGTCCCTATATTGAGCCGGTCGATGCTTATGGTGCCTTTGCCCCCTTTGCCGACAGTCATTTTCTTGATTCCGGCGACCGGGATCGATTTTCCTACATTGTTGTTTCGCCATTACACAAACTGACGTCAAAAAATGGTCAGGTGACACTGGATGGTTTCCCGTTCCCGGGAAATCCGTTTGAAGTTCTTGGCGATCTGTTGTCGCGCTACCCGCAACGGCGCCGGACTGATCTGCCACCATTTCAGGGCGGAGCTGTCGGCTATTTCGGCTATGAATTGGCACATCAGACCGAAACGCTGCCGCGCGCGGCCGAAGACTGGCTTGCCATGCCTGATATGGCGGTCGGTATTTATGATCTGGTGATCGCCTTTGATCAGAATGATCGCAAGATGTGGCTGATCTCGACGGGGATGCCCGAACGTCTCGGAAAGGCGCGCGAACAGCGTGCCGCAGACCGGATGAACTTGCTGCGAAAATATCTGCGTCTTGCCAGACCGCTTTTTGAGGTGCCGTCCACTCCACACTCGCCAAGCATTCAACCATGGCGGTCAAATTTTGGTCGTTCTGAGTTCGAAATCGAAGTTCAAAAAGTCATCGATTACATCTTTGCCGGTGACATTTTTCAGGCAAATTTATCGCAAAGCATTCGGGCTGAATATTCACGAGATGCTGTGCCGGATCGTTTTGGGCTGTATCGGCGTCTGCGAGATATCAGTTCCGCGCCGTTTGGTGCGTTTCTGAATTTCGGTGAATTTGCGGTTCTGTCAAACTCGCCAGAACGGTTTTTGAAAGTTTCGGACGGACAGGTTGAAACCAGACCGATCAAAGGTACAAGGCCCCGTGGAGAGACGCCGCTAAGCGATGCCGAACTTGCGCAAGAATTAATGCTTTCACCGAAAGATCGCGCAGAAAATATTATGATTGTTGATCTTTTGCGAAATGACCTCTCCAAGGTCTGCAAACCGCATTCGGTCAATACACCGGCAATCTGTGCACTGGAAAGCTATGCCAATGTCCATCATCTGGTGTCGACGGTAACAGGTGAACTGCGCGACGGAAAAACGGCAGTTGATCTTTTGAAGGCCAGTTTTCCGGGGGGATCCATTACGGGTGCGCCCAAAATTCGGGCCATGGAAATCATAACAGAACTTGAGAAGACAACACGCGGTGCCTATTGCGGAGCAATTGGCTTTATCGGCTTTGACGGTTCCATGGATACCAACATTGCCATTCGGTCTCTTTGTGTGAACGGTGGTCGTATGGCCTTTAACGTTGGCGGCGGAATTGTCGCAGACAGTAACCCGGCCCTTGAATACGAAGAAACGCTGGTCAAGGCGACCAAGATGTTCGAGCTGTTCGGTATTGATGCGGAAGAGGTCGTACCGTGATCTTGCTTATTGATAATTATGACTCCTTTGTCTTCAATCTTGCCCGGTATATCGAAGAGCTCGGTCATAGTGTCATCGTGGTCCGCAATGATGAAATCGGCTCGGAACAGGTCCGCAAGCTTGATCCCGATGCAATCATCTTTTCCCCCGGCCCATGTGGCCCCGATGACGCGGGAAACAGTCTTGCTCTGGTTGAAGAGCTCAGAACGGAATATCCGATGCTTGGCGTTTGCCTTGGGCATCAGGTAATCGCGCAGGTTTTTGGCGGTGTGGTCAAGCGCGCCAAGCGTCCGGTGCATGGCATGACCTCCGAGATTGACCATAGTGGCACAGATTTGTTCGCGGGATTAAAAAATCCTTTGCAAGTAACGCGTTATCACTCCTTAATTGTTGAGTTGCCCGAGGATGGAAGTTTGATCGAACTTGCGCGCGGACCCGAAGGGGAAATTATGGCGTTTGCGCATAAAGAGCTTCCAATCTTTGGTGTACAGTTTCACCCGGAAGCGGTTTTGACGGAGCAGGGGCACGACTTGTTGGCAAACTTCCTGAAACGGGCTTCTTCCTGAAAAGCACATAAAGACAGAAGGGACGGCATGATGCAGGTATGGATGAATGGCAGCTTTCGTGATCTGGACGCAGCGTCTATTCCGGTAACGGATAGAGGCTTCTTGCTTGGCGACGGGTTCTTTGAAACCATGCGCGCCCACGAAGGCAAAATTGCCTGGCTTGATGCGCATATGGAACGCCTTGACTTCCATGCCGAGCAGATAGAGTTCCCGCTTGATCTTCTGCCAGCAACCAAAGACGTTGCCGAGATCGTTGCAACCCTGTTTGAGCAGGTTCGTCGCAAGGATGCCGTTGTCCGTCTGACCGTATCGCGCGGTTCGGGCGAGCGTGGTTTGCTGCCGCCTGCTGATCCGGATCCGACCATTCTGATAACGGTTTCTCCGTTTGAGCCTGTTGATCCTGGTGTCGGACTTAAGCTTTTCACGGCCCAGAAAGTGCGACGTAATGCCAATTCTGTTGCAGGCGGTATCAAGAGCATCAATTACCTTGATAACATAGCAGCCAAACAGGAAGCTCATTCCTATCGTGGAGATGACGCGATCATTCTTTCTGCTGATGGTAATGTCGCGGAAACAACGGCTGCCAATATCTTTGGCATTAAAGGGGATACTTTGTGGACGCCCGATGAAGATACCGGAATTCTCTGTGGCCTCGCCCGCGGCTTTGTCCTTGGGTGGGCCGAGGAAACCGGCCGGGAAGTGGACTTTGAACCCAAAACACCCGAGATGCTTAAGGAACTTGATGCGGTTTTCACCGCAAACGCTCTTCAGGGGCTTCGCATTGTTGATAAGGTAGATGGTCTTGTGATCGGTGTTCCGGCGATGACTTTCTTTGCCGAACTTGCTCAAATGGTGGAAACTTCGCTATGCGAAGGTATAGTTGTTTAGGGTAAATTAACACTGTCGAATACATATTCATAGGCAGTGACCTGTTGCAGGACTGCCTATGACTGCCCTTATGACCAAACCCGCATTGACCCTTAACCGTTTTATCGAAAGCCTGCGGAAGCATGCTGCCAATGGTAAAACGCCGCATATGGGTATCCTTAATATCCCGCCTGAGCTGCGTCTTGGTGCCGAGGATTATCAGGCAATCACCCGCGATGCTTTCCACTACCTTCCTGAAAACACCCAGATATATCGTCTTGAAAACGGAATGCTGGCGTGCGTGCGTGGCGGGAAGTGGGCCGAGGACGATTCCAACTTTGTTGATCATGTTCGTGAAACGCTCGAAGAAGTAATTGACCGTCAGGGGTTGGGAAGCATCCCGACCAATCTCTGGAACCGTTTCAAATGGCCCGATGACGACGAACGATTGGGCAAGCTGTTTGGTCTTCCGGTTTCGGCACGCATGATGGGTGAGAACTGGGAACGGTTCGATATGGCCGAGATGCTGCGCGGTGCCATTACGACCGACGCAGTTTTTGATTCCTGTCGCCGTCAGGCAATTCTGAGTTTCGACGACACCCGTCGTCAGGTTCTGGGACATGAGATCTATTGTTCCCTTGATTACCTGCGTCAGCATCATCTTGCGAGCTTCCTTCTTGAAGGGCCCGGCGAACTTGAGATTCTGTCAAGGGTGCTCGATGAAAAGGTCATGGAAGTTACCCGATCAATTGCACCGTCCATTCTGCCGGATCGGCTTCATCTGAACATGCAGGTACAAACCGTTTTAAGCGACACGTTCGCTGAATTTATCAATCACGATGACGGAAAACTTGTTCAGAACCTTGCGATCGAGTTCTCAATGGAAAATGCGATTGCAAACTGGTGGGAGTTCGAAGATGCATGCGAATTTCTGCATTCTTCCGGAATTCAGGTTGGTTTGGATCGGATAACATTGCCCGCGCTGGAGTTCCTGTCTCCACGCAAGATGAATGTCGATTTTATCAAGGTGATCTGGGATCAGAACATCATAGGATCGCGCCGGACCGAAGTTGCCGAACGGCTTCGTGAATTTGCCAACCTGTTTGTTGAAAACAGCCTCATCCTGACACGTTGCGACAGTCGCACGGCCCTTCGCATGGGGCGCAGTCTGGGCGTTGAAGTCTTTCAGGGCAGTTACATCGATGCGATGATGGGGGCTTATCTTCATCGGGAATGCAAATCCAAGCGCCGTTCGACTGATAAAAGATGTGCCGTTTGTCAGTGGGCGCCACGTGAAGCACGCAAGAACGGATGCGAGTTCCACTTTCGAAACGGCAAACGTCTTTCCGAGATTTAAACCAAAGGTTTCCTTCGTTTTTTAGATGTTTGACAAGTGTGTGGTGCTTTCTTAAAGTACGCACAGTTGATCAATTATGATCGGCTATGTCGTTAAAACACGGCGCTTATTCTCAGGGCAGGGTGCAAATCCCGACCGGCGGTAACCCAGATATCTGGGAAGCCCGCGAGCGCCCGAAGATTTCACGATCTTTGGGGTCAGCAGATCCGGTGTAATTCCGGGGCCGACGGTAATAGTCCGGATGGGAGAGGATAAAGCGTGACGTTCAGGACAAGAACGCATTGGCGTGACTGTTTTGACGTCTACCTGCGACCGCAATGTGGCAATTCTGCTGCAAAGCGGGCCTTTCTTTGTTTGCCCTGGTTCGTAAGCCCCATCCGTAGAGGACGGTTATGAATCAGAGTGTTGAACCACAATCAGGTCTTTCGATCTTTGGCGATCCGCATGCGCGTATGGAACGTGCACTTGCTGATCTGCGCCAAGGTAAGGGGGTTCTGGTTGTTGATGATGAAGATCGCGAAAATGAAGGCGATCTGATTTTCTCCGCAGAAAAACTTACCAATGAACAGATGGCGATGCTTATTCGTGATTGCAGTGGCATTGTATGCCTCTGCCTGACCGATGAAAAAGCAACTGCGCTTGATCTGCCCCCCATGGTCGCAACCAACACGTCAAGCATGGGGACCGGCTTTACCGTCACCATCGAAGCCAAGGTTGGCGTCACGACCGGTGTTTCGGCTGCTGACCGGGTCACAACGGTCAAAACGGCGATTGCAGATGACGCAAAGCCGTCTGATCTTGCCCGCCCTGGGCATGTCTTCCCGCTGCGTGCCCGTGCGGGCGGTGTTCTGGAGCGTCGCGGCCATACCGAAGGTACTGTTGATCTGATGCGTCTTGCAGGCTTCAAGCCGGCTGGCGTGTTGTGCGAGGTAACCAACCCGGATGGCACAATGGCGCGTTTGCCTGAACTGATTACCTATGCCCAGAACCATGACATGGTTGTTATCAGTATCGAGGACATTGTTGCCTATCGGACAGTGATGCAGCAGGCCGCAGAATAAGAGTTCCGGTCCATAGACCAGATATGAGAAAGGGCAGCGTGTTGAGCGCTGCCCTTTGTTTTTTTTGATCCTGTTATGTTTCCTGGATCAATCGTCGATCATGCACCAGACCGGGGTGTGATCGGATGCTTTTTCCTTGCCGCGAGGGTCGCGATCAATGTCCGAAGCACTCAAACGATCTGCCGCCGCCGGGGTCAGCAAAAGATGATCAATGCGAAGACCATTATCCTTGTTCCAGGCGCCAGCACGGTAATCCCACCAGCTATATTGATGGCCTTTTGGATTGAAGGTGCGGAAGGCATCGGTAAAGCCCATATTGAGCATCGTGCGCAGGCGTTTGCGTTCGACCGTTGTGCAAAGAACGGTTTCATGCAGTTTGATCGGATCGTAAACGTCGGAATCATCCGGTGCGATGTTATAATCGCCGCCCATAACAGCGGCTTCACCGCTGGCATGAATTTTCTCAAAACGGGTGATCAGGCGATCAAGAAAGTTCAGTTTGTAATCAAACTTTTCATCGCCAACGGCTGTACCCATCGGAACATAGATCGATGCGACCCGTACCGGGGTGGTTGAGCAGATTGTTGCTTCGATATAGCGCGCCTGTTCATCGTCGTTATTTCCAGGCAGACCGCGTTCGACATCCTCAATCGGGAATTTCGAGAGGATAGCAACACCGTTATAGGTTTTCTGGCCATGTATCGCGATGTTGTAACCGAGATCCTCGATTTCCATCGCCGGAAATGCTTCATCAACGGTCTTGGTTTCCTGCAACAGGACAACATCTGGTTTCGCCTCACGCAACCATTCAAGAATGTTGGGCAGGCGGGCCTTGATCGAGTTGACGTTCCAGGTGGCGATTTTCATTCGGGCCTCGGATTTTTTGTGTTTAAGGTCGTTCTGATCAAACAAAACGGGGTCCGAAAGTAACGGACCCCGTTTTATAAATCGTTTTTCCGATCCGGATCAAATCGAGAAACTTGATCCGCAGCCACATGACGATGTGGCATTCGGGTTATTCACGCGGAAAGCAGATCCAACCATTTCACGTACGAAATCGATCTCGGCACCGCCCAGAAGATCAAGGGATACCTCGTCAATTACCATTTTCGCGCCGTGATTTTCGAAAATGCAGTCTTCATCAGTGGTGTCAGAGTCCAGTGAAAACTCGTACTGAAAACCACTGCATCCACCACCTGAAACCTGCAAACGCAGCATTGTGTTCGCAGCGCCTTCGCTTGCGATCAGTTCCTGGATGCGTTTCGCAGCACTTTCGGTCATTTGAACTTGCCGTGAAGCTTCGGTCATTCAACACTCCTTGGTCTCAAACCCGCCAGAATGCTGACGGGAGTAGTTCCGATCCTTGGCGTTATGATAGCACGGTCAGATCGCAGTATTTAAGTCACTATTTAGCGCGCATGGCTGAAATGTCAAAACCTGTAATCACTCCAGACAAGGGTGACTTGCGTTTTGGAACGAAATGGCTCAAAACAAGCCCCAGTCAAATGGTCCAGCGGACCAGAACCAAAAAAATGCAAAGTTCAAAGTCATGAATGTTTTCAGCCTGTTGAAAAGCGACATCGAGAGCCAGATTCTCGGCCTTGAGAAAGATGGTGTTCTTCCTGCCGGTATAGACACCTCACGCGTGACGGTAGAGCCGCCGCGCGATGCGTCTCATGGCGATGCCGCAACCAATGCCGCCATGTTGTTGTCCAAGGCCGCTGGCATGAAACCACGCGATCTCGCCGAAAAGCTTGCTGAAAAACTGCGTCTGCTTGATCACATCGACAATGTCGAGATCGCAGGGCCCGGCTTTATCAATCTGCGCATGGCTGACCGGTTCTGGCTGTCACAGGTTTCCAAGGTTCTTGAAGTCGGCACAGCATATGGCGAAAGCGATCTTGGCAAGGGCGAAAAGATCAACGTTGAATATGTTTCGGCCAACCCGACCGGTCCGATGCATGTCGGCCATTGCCGTGGGGCGGTTGTTGGCGATGTTCTTGCCAACCTGCTTGCCAAGGCCGGCTATGCTGTCACCAAAGAATATTACACCAATGATGCTGGCGCGCAGGTCGATGTTCTTGCACGGTCGCTTCATATGCGTTACCGCGAGGCACTTGGCGAAGATATTGGCGATATTCCTCAGGGCCTTTATCCGGGCGACTATCTTGTCGAGCCGGGCAAGAAAATGGCCGAGCGCGATGGCAATAAATGGGTGAACGCCGCCGAAGAAGAATGGCTTGAAGAATTCCGTAGCTTTGCCATCGTCGAAATGATGGCACTGATCAAGGAAGACCTTCGCCTTCTTGGTGTGTCTCACGACGTCTTCACGTCTGAAGATGGTCTGGTCAAGGCTGGCAAGGTTCAGTCGGCTTTCGAGCATCTTGAGAAAAAAGGCGATATCTATGTCGGTGTTCTCGAACCGCCAAAGGGCAAAAAGCCCGATGACTGGGAACCGCGTCCACAAACCCTGTTCCGTGCCACCGAGTTTGGTGACGATGTTGACCGTCCGTTGAAAAAATCGGATGGCAGCTGGACATATTTTGCGTCGGACATCGCGTATCACTTCGATAAATACGAGCGCGGCTTTAATCTGATGATCGACATTTTTGGTGCCGATCATGGTGGCTATGTCAAACGCATGAAAGCGGCAACCAAGGCGATCACGGGTGGCGAGGGCGACCTTGATGTCAAACTGTGTCAGCTGGTCAGCCTGTTTGACAATGGCGAACCGGTGAAAATGTCAAAACGTGCTGGAACCTTCGTGACGCTGCGTGACGTGGTTGAACGTGTCGGCAAGGATGTTGTGCGTTTCATCATGCTGACCCGCAAGAACGACGCTGCACTTGAATTCGATTTTGCCAAGGTTACCGAGCAGTCCAAAGACAACCCTGTCTTTTATGTTCAATATGCGCATGCTCGCGTCAATTCTGTCTTCCGTCAGGCTGCAGAAGCCTTCCCCGGGCAGGATTTCGCGGATGCCACTCTGTCAGGTGCCGACCTGAGCCAGCTTTCAACCGAAGAAGAAAAACTTCTGGTTCGTCGTATGGCTGAATGGCCGCGTATCGTTGAACAGGCTGCCATTGCTCACGAACCACATCGTATTGCCTTTTTCCTGACAGAAATTGCAGCAGAATTCCATGCATTGTGGAACAAGGGACGTGACAACACCGCATTGCGGTTCATCGTTGCCGATGATCTTGATGCTACGCTGGCACGTCTTGCGATGATCCGTGCAGTTGCGACCGTAATCGCATCGGGTCTTGAGGTGCTTGGCGTCAAGCCTGTCGAGGAGATGTAAGATATGAACGAAGAATACGGCCGTGGCCTTCATGCCGAACGCGCAGAACAGTTTCCGGCTGAAAAGCCCGCGCGCAAAAGCATGCTAAAAGGTGCGATAACCGTATTCTTCGGTCTGGCTGTCGTCATTGGCGGTCTGGGTGGCGCAGGTTACTGGTTTTATAATCAGGGACAACCGATTCAGGATGACGGCAAACTGCCAATCCTGTTGCCAGACCCGGCTCCGATCAAGTTGCGGCCCGATGATCCCGGCGGAATGGAAGTCCCGCATCGCAATACCACTGTTTATGATCAGCTCAATGATGTTGATCCGGATGCCAATGTGGTGTTGCAGGAACTTCCTGATATGCCACGTGCCCCGGAAGTAGCCAGAACTCCCAAATCGCCAGATGCGGCGGCAGTTGCAGAGAACTCTGCCCAAGCAGCCGCATCGGCTTCACCGGATGCAAGTGAAGCTGCCGCGGTAGAACCGTCATCAGCTGTAAGTGCCCCGGCAATCAATGAACCGGAACTGACAGATGCCGAAAAGGCTCTGGCAGCTGTTGCTGAACGTGAAGCCGAAGCAAAAAGTGCAAAGCCTGCGGCGGTGCCGGAAAAGGTGTCGTCATCGGCGGTTTCGATGAATGATTTCCGTATCCAGCTGGCGTCCGTTCGGGATGAAAGTGGCGCTTCGGCAGAATGGAAAAGATTATCGTCGAAAAACAATGACTTGCTTGGTAGTCTTCAGATGTTCGTACAGCGCACTGACCTTGGCGACAAGGGCGTGTTCTATCGTTTGCAGGCGGGGCCTTTGGCCGATGCAGCTGCGGCCGAAAAGCTGTGTGGTGATCTGAAACAACGCAATGTGGGGTGCCTCATTGTCCGGCCTTGAAGTCAAAAAGCCGCGCGCCTGTATTCTGGGTGTTGCTGGGACAGAATTGAGTAATTGGGAAAAGGGCTTCTTTCGCGAAGCCGACCCTTATGGCTTCATTCTCTTTGCACGAAATGTCGAAGACCGTAATCAGGTCCGCGCACTGACCGCGTCACTTCGCGAAACGGTGGGCAACAGCAACGTTCCGATCTTTGTTGACCAGGAAGGCGGACGTGTGATGCGGCTCAAGCCGCCGCATTGGCGCAAAATCCCGGCAGCTGGCGTTTTGGGCGAATTGTTTGACTCAAACCCGGAAGATGCCCGCGAAGCCGCCTATATCAATGCACGTCTGATGGCGATGGATTTGCGTGAGGCCGGTTTCAATACAACCTGTGCGCCGGTTCTGGATTTGAGATTTCCGGGGATGAGTGACGTTGTCGGTGACCGGTCATATGGTGCCGATGTTCAGAAGGTTGTTATGCTGGCAAGTGCGGTTGCCGCCGGTCTGCTTGACGGTGGTATTGCCCCTGTTATCAAGCATATCCCCGGGCATGGTCGTGCTTCGGTCGACAGCCACAAAGATCTTCCGGTCGTTTCTGCCTCGCGTGCGGAATTGTCACGGCTTGATTTTGCGCCTTTTGTCCAGATGAAAGATGTTCTTGCTGCGATGTCTGCGCATTTGCTGTTTACAGCAATTGATGATCAGCGTCCCGGTACGGTATCGCCAACCGTGATCAATGATGTCATTCGCAGCGAAATCGGGTTCGAGAACCTTTTGATCAGCGATGACCTGTCCATGGAGGCACTTGGTGGCTCCATCGCCAGCCGTACGCACGAATGTCTGCGGGCAGGGTGCGATGTTGCACTTCACTGCAATGGCAAGCGAACCGAAATGGAAGAAGTCGTGTCAATGGCGCCACTATTGAACGGGGCTGCCTTGGTGCGGGCACAAACATTTTCCAACCAGATCGCTGCCTTTAAAACCGACGTACCGTCTGCTACGCAATTAGCAGATTGGCGCTTGCGCCTGGCGGAATTACTTGCACCGGTCTGGCAATCCGAAGGCGCGAACACGTGAATGATATTATCGAACTGATCGTATCTGCATCGACCTGGGTCATTCCGGTTCTGTTTGCTGTTACCCTGCACGAAGCAGCGCACGGATTTGCGGCAAAGCTGTTTGGTGACGACACGGCCCAGCGCATGGGACGTCTCAGCCTTAATCCGATCCGTCACATTGATCCGGTCGGAACCATTCTGATACCCGGATTGCTGCTTGTTACAAATGCGCCGTTCCTTTTCGGCTATGCCAAACCGGTTCCGGTCGCTTTTCATCGCCTTCATCCCCAGCGTTTGGGCATTATCGGTGTGGCTGTCGCGGGACCCGCGACCAATGTGTTGCTGGCTATCGTATCAATCCTGCTTATGGTGTGGCTGCCGAATTTTTCGCCAGCAGTGAATGACTGGTTGGCAACAACGTTGAATCAGTCGATCTGGCTTAACTGTATTCTGGCCGTTTTCAACATGCTGCCGATCCCGCCGCTTGATGGCGGGCGTGTGCTGACCGCGATTTCTCCGATGCCGGTTGCGCGGGTCTTGGCGCGCATGGAAAAAACCGGCATGATCATTTTGATCGGTCTGGTCTTTTTGCTGCCTTACGTAACAGCCAAACTTGGAATTGACCTGCCGATCTTTCAATGGCTGGTGATTGAGCCGGCCAGTGGGCTGGTAAGACTCTTGGCGAATATCTTCGCCTGATTTCCAGTACGAGACGGGGGCAGTCGGGGACATATGGCAGACCAGTTCGAATTGGAAATTCCGGACGAGGTGTTCGACAAGAAGCCGGTCGATGAAGACGGACCGAGCCTTGCCGAACGTTTGATCCTTGATCTAGACGGTTTCGAAGGTCCCCTTGATGTTCTGCTTGAACTGGCACGTGACCAGAAGGTCGACATCATCAAGATTTCGATCCTTGATCTGGCAGAACAGTATCTTGAATTCATCAATACGGCCCAAGGGTTGCGCCTGGAACTGGCTGCCGACTATCTGGTGATGGCGGCCTGGCTGGCTTACCTCAAATCGCGACTGTTGCTTCCCAAGCAGGAAACTGACGAGGAAGAGCTCAGCGCCGAGGAAATGGCTGAACTTCTTGCCTTCCAGCTTAAGCGTCTTGAAGCAATGAAGGCAGCCGGTGAAAAGCTCCTTGAACGTCCAAACCTCGGTCGTGATTTCTTTGCGCGTGGCGCCCCCGAAGAAGTCCGCGTGACGACGGCGTCGGTCTATGATGCGTCGTTATATGATCTTCTGAAGTCATATGCGCGCATCATGTTGACATCGGAAAGCAAGACGCTCGAAATCGAGGCATTCGACCTGTATGCCATGGATGATGCCATTCAGCGTCTGCGTGATCTTTTTGGTCGACGTGTGGTCCCGACCTGGACAAAGCTTTTGGAATTCATGCCGCGCGGCTTGGGATCACCGCTGAAGGCGCGATCTGCACTTGCGGCACATTTCGTCGCAAGTCTTGAAATGTGCCGGGACGGCGAACTGGAAATTCTGCAAGAACAGGTATTTGGACCAATTCTGTTGCGTTCACCGCAAAAGCCGCGTGAGGGGGATTTGCCGCGGCCGACTGCGTCTGACGACGAGTTGATCAGGGATTAAGGGGCAGGGGCATATAAATGAGCGATAACGCACAGCTTGAAATCGAAGGTGTTGAAAGCACGCCTGATATTGATTTTCAGCATATTCGTATTGTCGAGGCCGTGCTTTTTGCCTCGGCCGATCCGGTCAGTGAACGCGTCATTGCGGCACGTCTGCCCGAGGGTACAGATGTCGCAGCCATTTTAAATGCGCTGTCGGAAACATATGCCGCACGGGGCATCAATCTTAATCGTGTTGGCGAAAAATGGGCGTTCCGGACGGCGGTCGACCTTGCAGGCGATCTTCATATCGAAGTCGAGAAAGCCAAGAAGATGACGCGCGCAACCCTCGAAACGCTTGCGATCATTGCCTATCACGAACCGGTCACGCGATCCGAAATCGAGGAAATCCGTGGTGTGGCTCTATCAAAGGGGACACTCGATATCCTTCTTGAAGCACGGTGGATCCGTCCGCGCGGACGTAAACGTGTTCCGGGACGGCCTGTGCTCTGGGCAACTACAGACGACTTTCTGGATCATTTTGGTCTTGAAAATCGCGATGATCTTCCTGGACTTGCCGATCTCAAGGCTGCGGGACTTCTTGATAGCAGACCCGGTATGGGCCGCTATGGCGCAAATTCTGATGACGATGTTTTGCCTGATCTGGTCGATGATGGCGAGGTTGCGGATGCTGTCGTGGAAGAGGCTCTTACCACGCGCAATCTCGAAGAGCTTGATGAAACAATCTATTCGGACAATCCGAACCTGATGGATGACCGGGACTTTGACAGCCAGTCAGTGTCCGCTAATGAGCTTTTTGATGAAGAAGATGACCTGAATTGATCCATCTTCTTGCATCATAGGCACGGTGACCTTAAGTTTCAGAAAGATTTCGCAAATCATTTGCACCTGCAGGTGCGCGACCATTGCAGCTAAAAGAGAATTTGAATGACCGACGGCCTTAAGATGTCGAATGTCTCGCATATGTTCGGGAAAAACCGGGTTTTGCGTGATATCAGTTTCGATGTCGCCCCCGGGGAACTTGTTTGTTTGTTGGGACCGTCTGGTTGCGGGAAGACCACGGCCCTTCGTCTTGCTGCCGGGCTCGAAAAACTTCAGGTCGGGGAAATTTCGGTGAGCGACCAGGTCGTTGCCCGTCCAGGTGACTATGTGGAGCCGGAAAAGCGCGGCGTTGGCATGGTGTTTCAGGACTATGCACTGTTCCCGCATCTCAATGTCGCAAAGAATATTGCATTCGGACTGCGCCATTTTACAGAAGCCGATCGTGGCGCTGCTGTTAAAAGGGCATTGGTGCAGGTTGGCATGGCCGATTACGAGAATGCTTTTCCGCACGAACTTTCCGGGGGGCAGCAACAGCGCATTGCGTTGGCGCGCGCGTTGGCACCTACACCACGTATCATGCTGCTTGATGAGCCGTTTTCAGGGCTGGATGTTGCCCGGCGTGCCGATTTGCGTGACACGACCTTGCATGTGCTGAAAAATGCCGGGATTGCGACGGTTATGGTAACCCATGACCCGCAAGAAGCCATGTATATGGCCGACCGGATAATCATCATGAACGAAGGTGAAATCATGCAGGACGGCACACCGGAGGAACTGTATTTCGAGCCGCAAAACCGTTTCGTGGCTTCGTTCTTTGGTGAAGTGAACCATTTCCCGTCAGTTGTTGCCAATGGTGCCATTTCGACCCCGGTAGGCATACTTGAAGATGTTGCTTATGCTGACGGTACGAGTGTCGATGTTCTGGTGCGCCCTGAGGGGCTTCATATTGGCAAAGCTGTCAATGGTCATGACATTCTTGCAAATGTTGATGCGGTGCGCGCATTGGGCGAGGTGAACCTGATGCATTTAACGCTTGAGTCGGGTTTCCACATCCATGCACGTGTCCCGCGGCGGTTTTCGACATTAAATCAGAAATCGGTTGCTATAACGCTTGATCCCGAGATGACCTTCGTGTTTCCTATGTCCTGATGTGACGAACTGCTCCTTGGACGAAAAACAGGGCGGACTGTCAGATTGACTATGATCAACAGATGTAAGTAGTGCCGGTTTTTAATCCATCCGTCGCATTGCACAGTGGGGGGCTTTCTGCCATTATCCGAGCACATCGCCGGAAGGCAGAATGGATCTTTGGAGATTGAAGTTATGGGTATTGGCGTTTGGCAAATCGTTCTGATCCTTGCGATTGTCCTGATCATCTTTGGCGCGGGTAAACTGCCAAAAGTGATGGGTGACATGGGCAAAGGCATCAAGAGCTTCAAAGCGGGCATCAACGAAAAAGAAGAAGATGCGGCCGCTTCGGCCAAGACCATCGAAAACACGACCTCTGCATCGGTTTCTTCCGAGAGCAAAGACAAGGATTCCGTGAAATCCTGATCGTCTGTCGGATTTCCTTCAGATAGGCGTGTCAAATGTTTGATATCGGCTGGACCGAAATGGCTCTTGTGGCCGTCGTCGCTTTGTTCGTCGTCGGCCCCAAAGAGTTACCTCATCTTCTGTACAAGTTGGCAGGCTACTGGAAAAAAGTGCGCGGAATGGCACGAGAATTCCAAAGTGGCATTGATGATATCATCCGCGAAGCTGAGCTTGATGATCTGCGCAAACAGGTCACAAGTGCGCCGACCAGTGGTGCCGACTTCCTTGATAAAAGCATTGGCGCTCCAAAAAGCACCGACAAGGCTAAGGATAGTAAGGTAAAAGAACCGGAACCAAAATCCGATCCGAAAGGTGACGCTGACAAAGCCGAAACCAAGCCTGCCGCCAAGTCAAAAGCCAACGAGAGCAAAAAGAACGACCACCCGGAGAGCCAGGCGTGAACATGCAGTCGCATGACAAGCAGATGCCGATTATGGAACATCTGATCGAGCTGAGAAACCGTCTGACCTGGGCGGTTCTTGCTTTGTTTATCACCTTTGCTGTTTGCTATTATTTCGTCGAAGATATCTATGGTTTTCTCGTGCGGCCTCTGGCCAACGAGATGGGCCCGGACCGGCGCATGATTTACACTGCGTTGACCGAGGTTTTCTTCACCTATGTCAAAGTGTCGTTCTTCGCGGCCCTGTTTGTTTCTGCACCTGTGTTCTTGGGGCAGCTTTGGGCATTTGTCGCGCCGGGGCTCTATAAAAACGAGCGGTCGGCATTCTTGCCGTTCCTGGTTGCGACCCCGATCCTGTTTCTTTTGGGCGGGGCTCTTGTTTATTACTTAATTATGCCGCTTGCCTGGAAGTTCTTCCTGAGCTTCGAGCATGCTGGTGGTGATAGCGGGCTTGCCATTCAGCTTGAAGCCAAGGTGGGTGAATACCTGTCTCTGGTGATGAAGCTGATCTTTGCCTTTGGTCTGTGTTTCCAGTTACCGGTTCTGCTGACCTTGATGGCACGCGCTGGTATCGTGACGGCTGATGGATTGGCGCGGCGTCGCAAATATGCAGTTGTTATTGCGTTTGTCTTTGCCGCTATCCTTACTCCGCCTGACCTTATCTCTCAGGTTGGTTTGGGTATCCCGATCATCATTCTTTATGAAATCTCGATCATCATGGCGCGTATCTCCGAACGCAAAAAGCGTCAGGCCGCCGAAGATGATGAAGATGAAGTGGAAGACGATGATGTTGCCGAAACCGAAGAGGATTCTGGTGAAAATGTCGATGAACAGGGGGCCGCAGCAGCTGCCTATGATGATGGCCAGTCTTCTCTGACAGGGGACGAGAACAAGAAATCTCCCCGACTGTCCGGACCTTCTGACAATGGCGATGGTGAAGACGATTTCAATAACGCGCGCTAGTTGTAATTGTTAACCGGAAACGTCTGATTTGGTGGGGTGGACCTGGCGTTCACCCCATCGTATAAAGCCACAAATATTTGACTGACAGGGTGCTGTTTTATGCACGATATTAAATGGATTCGGGACAACCCCGAGGCTTTTGACGCAGCGATGGCTGCGCGCAAGCAGGAAATTACTGCGGAACGTCTGATGGATATCGACGTCGAGCGCCGCAAGCTCATGACTGAGCATCAGGAAATGCTGGCGCGCCGTAAAACCATTTCCGGTGAAATTGGCATGCTTCGCAAGAAGGGCGAAAATGCCGATGAACTGATGGCCGAAATGGGCTCGCTCAAGGACAATATCAAGGATGCTGAAGACGGGCAGGCTGCACTGAATGAGCAACTTGATCTGCTGCTGTCCTCATTGCCGAATATTCTCGATCCAGAAGTGCCGGTCGGTGCGGACGAGGAAGATAACGTTGAGGTCAATCGCTGGGGAACACCCGGCGCGTTTGATTTCCAGCCGCTGGAACATTTCGAGATCGGTGAAAAGCTTGGCATGATGGACTTTGAGGCCGCTGCCAAACTTTCGGGCTCGCGGTTTGTTATCCTGCGTGGTGGTCTTGCCAAACTTGAACGTGCTCTTGCGCAGTTCATGCTGGACCTGCACACCAATGAACATGGTTACGAAGAAACCATCACGCCAATGCTGGTGCGTGACGAGGCTATGTTCGGGACAGGGCAGCTGCCGAAATTCGCCGAAGATTCGTTCAAGACAACGAATGATTACTGGTTGATTCCGACCTCGGAAGTTACCCTGACCAATCAGGTCGCAGGCGAGATCATTGATCAGGCCAAATTGCCGCTGCGCTACACTGCACTGACCCAGTGTTTCCGCTCTGAGGCCGGTTCTGCCGGGCGTGATACTCGTGGCATGATCCGTCAGCACCAGTTCTCGAAAGTTGAGATGGTATCGGTTGTCGAGGCCGAAAAGTCTGATGAAGAACTGTCGCGCAAAACCCGCTGTGCCGAAACCGTTCTGGAGCGCCTCGGGCTTCCGTACCGTACGGTTATCCTGTGCACCGGCGATATCGGGTTTTCGGCCTGCAAGACATATGACATCGAAGTCTGGCTGCCGGGACAGGGGCGCTACCGCGAGATTTCATCTTGCTCGAACACCCGCGATTTCCAGGCGCGTCGCATGAATGCGCGCTACCGTGCGGCGGGCGACAAGAAAACCCAGTTCGTTCACACATTGAATGGATCTGGTCTTGCGGTTGGTCGCTGCCTGATTGCGGTGATGGAAAACTACCAGCAGGCAGATGGTTCCATTCGGGTGCCCGATGCGCTTAAGCCCTATATGGGCGGCCTCGAGGTTATTACCCCGCGCTAAGGCATGACCAGCATGATTGATCTGACCAACGCACGTATCCTGATCAGTAATGATGACGGCATTGATGCACCGGGGATCAAGCTGCTTGAAAGGCTTGCGCGGGAATTTTCCGATGATGTATGGGTGATCGCGCCTTCCATGGAACAAAGCGGTGCAGGGCATTCCTTGACCCTGCGCCGGCCTTTGCGCATTCACAAGCGCGATGAACGTCACTTCGCTGTTGATGGAACGCCGACCGACTGCATTCTTTTGGGACTGCAGCAGGTCATGCGTGATACACCGCCTGACATCATCCTTTCCGGAATTAATCGTGGCGGCAATCTTGGCGAAGATGTGACCTATTCCGGGACAGTTGCAGCCGCAATGGAAGCAACCTTGCTCAATGTGCCCGCAATCGCATTTTCCCAGTATTTTTCGGGCGACATGATCGACTGGACCATTGCCGAGAAATATCTCAAGGACGTTGCAACTACCTTGGTCAAAGCTTCATGGCCCAAGGGGGTTCTGATCAACGTCAACTTCCCGGAACATGAAGCAAATGGCGGGGCAAAAGTCCGCATTTCCAAGCAGGGGCAGCGTAAAATTGGCGACCATATCGCCGAACGTCATGACCCGCGCGGGGAACCTTATTACTGGATTGGTGCCATTCTTTCGGAACTTCCGGAGGATCCGAATGCCGATCTGCGGGTGATCGAGCAGGGGCATATTTCTGTGACCCCGATCAGCCTTGATTTCACCCATTACGAGACTGTTGATAAACTGACGAAAGCATTTCCGTGAACGAGCCGGTCATTACGCGTGAATCCAGAATAGCCGATTTGCTTCAAACGCTTCGCCATGATGGCATTCATGATGAAGCGGTTTTGCGTGCGCTGGCCGAGGTCCCGCGTGAATCTTTTGTCGCCGATCCGTTCGTGAACCGCGCCTGGGAAAATGTCGCCTTGCCAATCAGCAAGGGCCAGACGATTTCCCAGCCTTATATTGTCGCCCTGATGACACAGGCCCTTGAGCTTAATGACCGGATGAAGGTTCTTGAAGTCGGTACCGGATCCGGTTATCAAGCGGCAATTTTGGCAAAGTTAGCCCGCCGTGTTTA
>Ga0207828_100271_pt1 | contig 27507 bp, 23 predicted proteins | sample TtaePargueraPR_11_FD_187276 | JGI IMG/M metagenome (GOLD analysis project Ga0207828, IMG submission 187276) | Aerobic enrichment media microbial communities from Bioluminiscent Bay, La Parguera, Puerto Rico - Tt and P2 (3) (SPAdes) | ecosystem: Environmental > Aquatic > Marine > Unclassified ...
TGTGGCGATCACATCGTCATCGTCAATGCCGAAAAAGTCAAACTGACTGGCCGTAAACTTCAGAACAAGAAGTTCTACTGGCACACCGGTTACCCGGGCGGCATTAAAGAACGCACCATGGACAAGCTCCTGAACGGTGAGCATCCGGAACGTGTGATCATCAAAGCTGTTGAGCGTATGATGTCCCGTGGTCCGCTGCGCAGCCAGGTTCTTTCCAAACTGCACGTTTATGCTGGTACCGAGCATCCGCATGAAGCTCAGAAGCCGGAAGTCCTCGACGTTGCGGCTATGAACGAAAAGAACAAGCGGAGTGCTAAATAATGGCCGACACCAAAACTCTTGAAGATCTCAAGGATCTGGCACAGGGCGGTGAAACCGCAGCTGCCGAAGGCACCCTGCCGGAGCCGAAGATCGACGCACAGGGCCGTTCCTATGCAACTGGCCGTCGTAAAAACGCAATTGCACGTGTCTGGATCAAGCCGGGCTCGGGTAAAGTCACCGTCAATGGCCGTGAATTCGAAGACTACTTCGCACGTCCGGTTCTGCGCATGGTGATCAACCAGCCGTTCGGCGTTACCGATCGTAAAGATCAGTTCGACGTCGTTTGCACCGTTTCCGGTGGTGGTCTTTCGGGCCAGGCTGGCGCAGTTCGTCACGGTATCTCCCGTGCGCTGACCCTGTTCGAACCGGCACTGCGTGGTTCGCTCAAGGCTGGCGGGTTCCTTACCCGTGACTCGCGTGCAGTTGAACGTAAAAAATACGGTCGCGCCAAAGCCCGTCGTAGCTTCCAGTTCTCGAAGCGCTAAACCGGCACGCTTACGCGATACGCGATTTCAAGAAGGCCCGCTGGTTCAGCGGGCCTTCTTTTTTTGTGCTTTTTTCACGGCAATTGTGGAAAAGCAGCCTTTAAACCCCTGATTTGAAAGGGACCACCATTATGCAGTACAGAAAGCTGCACGACGCCGACCTCGATGCCGCAAACGCATTCCTTGCCAATCATGCAGCGACCAGCATGGTTCTGCGCGGGAACCTGCGAACTGCCGGTATCGAGCGACGCCGTCATCCGCTTTCTGGAACGTATTTTGGTGCGGTGGATGCAAGCGGTGCGATCAGTGCTGTCATTGCGCAGTTTGGCAGTGGCAATGTTTTTGTCCAGTCGGGCAATGAAGCAGGCGCGCCGTCGGGGCTGGTTGATGTGTTTCGCTCCGAAATGACGGGTCCGGTTGCAGGTGTGTTCGGAGATGCGGATCAGGCGGCTGATCTTCTCGATCAGCTTGGGCTTTCGGATGCGGATTTTGCGATCAATGCGTCAGATTTTCTTTATGACCTCGATCTTGCCAAGCTGATTGTGCCGATCAATGCGCGGGCCGATGATTTTCAGATGGTCGATGCGGAAAAGGTTGAACGCAGCACGCTTCTGAGCTGGTTGCGCGCTTATGAGATCGAGGCTCTGGGGGCCGAAGATACCCCGGTTCTGGATAGCAAGATCGCATCACGTCTTGTTCATGCCCTTGATGCACGCAACATGTGGGCGCTGATTGTTGATGGCAAGGCGGTCAGTCTTTCCGGATTCAATGCCCAGATGCCCGATATGGTACAGGTCGGGCCGGTCTGGACCCCGCCGGAATTCCGATCCAACGGTTATGCCCGCATTCTGGTTGCCAAGACACTACTGGCAGCGCGCGCGCGCGGGGTTGCCCGAGCGATCCTGTCAACCGACAGCGAAGCTGCTGCCAGGGCCTATGAGGCGCTTGGTTTCCAGAAGATCGGGCGCTATCGCTTGGCGCTGCTTAAAAGCCCGGTCACACCAAGTGTGACGGAGCGTGCCCTTTCTTGATGCGGATTGATGCTGCCAGAGGCAGGTACCAATCCATTTATTTACGATTGTTATATGCATGCCACCAGCGTTGATGTTGGTGGCATGTGTTTTCTATGATCAGGTCGTGTCACCGAAATTTGACAATCGAAGACATCGATTTGGGCGCATGGCGGTTAAACTTGCTTAAAGGGTGTGCGGCCATAATGGCTGGCTTGAAAATCATAGATGATGTGAATATTTGCCTGCCCTAAGGGATATCAGAGAGGAAGATTGATGAAGAACTACTTCGTGATCACAGCCGGACGTACCGGCTCTGCCTGGCTGGCGGATTTTCTGTCTGAGAACCTGAAAGTCGAAGCGATCCACGAACCGCTCGAGATTGATGATTTTGGTACCCGGATGCCGGATATCCGGACCATGAGAACGTTCAATAACTTCGGGAATAACGACTTCATCAAGGATTTCTGGCAGCGAAAGTTCAAAACCATTCCGGATGAAGGCATTTATGCCGAGACAAATCATACGCTGTGCAAATGCGGGTTGGTCGAGAATGTCATCGCAAATGGCCGGGCTGATTTCACAACACTGATTGTTCTTAAAAGAAATATTGTAAAACAATGTGTTAGTTATCTCGTCCGCCATGATTTCGGTAATATCACGATCCCTTGGCAGTGGTATCTGCATCCTTCCTATTCAAGAAAAATAATCAATGCCCAGGCGTTTTCGCAGTTTGGCGCATTGGGGATGCCGCTTTGGTATTGTTACGAGATGGCTGCGCGGCAGGAATATTACCGGCAGAAATATGCCGACAAGATCGAAATGATTGAAGTGTCTCTTGATCAAGCGGTGCATGAAGAGGGGGCCAAGTCCTTTCTGAAAGACCTTGGTATTGCCGGGGACTGCATCATGCCGCCGCAAAAAAATGCCAATAAGGCAAAGCCAAGCGAAGAAGTGATGAAACAGGTTTCGCATATTGTTGATCAGATCAATTTTGATGAGGCCAAAGTTGTCAGAGAGGCCATCAAAGGTGGTTTCAGTTTTGAGCCATAACTGAGCGGTCCCGGTGACAATCTTTGACAGCTTTCGGAAGCCCTGACGTCGTTTCTTTGCCTTTAATAGCTGTCATTCAGGTTTGATCGATCTGTCCGTCAGATGCCCGTAAGCCGGATGAGTAACTGCTGTGAAATGCAATCTGCCATTTCGTCGGATGAAGAATTTGGTTGTGCCGGTTGTGCTGGTGCTGGCAGGAACTTTTGGTTTGTTTTCATCGGGCAACGGTGCGCAGGCACAGGATCTTGCGCAGGTTCTGTATCGTTTTGAGAACCGGGCTTTGACGCTTGGACGCTACGGGGCGGTTGCGACATTCCAGCAGCGGCTTTTTGCGCAAGCCGCCAATTGTGCCGGTAAGCCTGCCAATAGCTATGGCAAGGCCGATGGCGTGGTGGGGGCCAAGACCCGTCAGGCGATCATTGATCTTCAGCCATGCCTTAATTCGGCAGTACGTGCTGCGGTCGGTGCGGAAAGTTACGGGGCGATCACGACAGGTCTTTGGCGACTTTTGATGCCGCCGCAATTGCCGCCACCCGATGCAATCGAGCGGGCCAATCAACTGACCTTCGCACTTGAAGGAACAGATTACGACGTGATCCAGTTCAATTTCTGCCAGTCCGCCAATCCGCGCAGCGGCAAGCGGTATCTTGAAGGCGATCCATATTGCTTTACCAATGATCCGCGCGCCTATCTGACATGGGGGCCGCGCGGGGCAACCGCCGGGGCAGGGGCCGAAATCCAGCAAATCCTGTTTGCGGCCGAGCGCGCCAATCCCGGATTGCTGCGTGATATCTTTGGTCCCTTTACCGAAGATATGCACAGACTTGCTCTTGGTAATAATGATGCGGCCTTTGATTTGTTGTGTGCGATCTGGGTGAATGACCGCGAACGTGCTGATTTTACCCGGCGTTTTGCCGCCTATGGCGCGCGTGCCGAGGTGCAGGAATCCTATCGCCGGGTTTATGATGCGGCCAATGCCGATGGCGGCAAGATTGCGCGATTCTTCAAATTGTATGCGTCAATAAAACCGCTTATCAGGCGTGATCCGACCGAGATTGATCTGGCATTTTTCATCGACCGCGCAACACATGGTTCGGTGCCGCCAAGCGACATCAGCCAGCTGGTCAGCCAGATGACCAAATTTGTCACCCGCACGCGCAATTTGCCAAGCCCGGGCAATCTGCGCAAACAGCTTGCCGCCTGGCTTCCGAGCCATCACAAATATAATGACCGGCTGGCGCGCGATGCTATCTTTCTGGTCGATGATCCCGACGTCGTGGTGTCGGACGCGCACCGTCGCATGTGGTTGCAGCGATCAGGTCTTAAAGCCAGTGATTTTGGCTTGTCGGATCGACGATATGTCGCAAGCTACCCGGTCGCGGCACCGACCGGATATGAGCAGATCGAGAAATTCTATACTGTTCTGCCACAGGACAAACGTGCCTGTCCGTCAACAGTACGCCGGGCACGCAAGAAATAACCGGCCTCATATACAAGCACCTCATCTACAAGCATTTGAGCATCATGCTTAATTTGCATGGGGATATTGCGGTTTCTCAGGGATATTTGCGGCCTAATTGCTTGCATCTGGTGGGCTTGTTTGCCAACATCCGCACGTTATCAATACCCGTTCATCACGGGTGCCTAACTTGGAGCAAGATTTAAATGAGTGACGTCAAGGTCAAAGTCGGAATTCTCGGTGCCAGTGGCTATACCGGGGCAGAGCTGGTTCGCATTCTTGCGCATCATGCTGCCGCGGAAATCACCCTGCTGACCGCCGACCGACGAGCCGGGCGTCCGTTCGGGGAAGTTTTCCCGCATCTTGCCCATATCAAATTGCCAACCATGATCTCGATTGCCGAGGCCGACTGGTCAACGGTTGACATGATTTTCTGCGCACTGCCCCATGGCACCACGCAGGAAGTCATTGCCGGTCTGCCCGCGCATGTAAAGGTCGTCGATCTGTCGGCGGACTTCCGCCTGTTTGATCCGGCAACCTACAAGGAATGGTATGGCGCAGAACATGCCGCACAGGATTTGCAGAAAGAAGTCGTCTATGGCCTGACCGAACTGCACCGTGAAAAGATCAAGAATGCACGTGTTGTTGCCAATCCGGGTTGCTATCCAACCCCGGTACAGCTGGCACTGACCCCGCTTCTTGAAAGCAAACTGGTTCATGTTGATGACATCATCATTGATGCCAAATCCGGTGTGACCGGTGCGGGCCGTTCGCCGAAGGAAGGTACGCTTTATGCCGAGGTGACCGAGGGCATTCATGCCTATGGCACCGGGGGGCATCGTCATGCGCCTGAAATCGAGCAGGGCCTCGCATGGGCGTCCGGTCAGGACGTGGTTGTGAACTTTTCGCCGCATCTGATGCCGATGAGCCGCGGTATCCTTGAATCCATCTATGTCAAAATGACCGATGGCACCACGGCCGAAGACATTCAGGCAGCACTCGAAAAGCGTTTCGAGGGCGAGCCGTTTGTACGTGTCCTGCCATTCGGTGTGACCCCGCAGACCCGTCATGTGCGTGGTTCGAACTACGTCCTGATGGGCGTGGTCAAGGATCGCGTACCGGGCCGTGTGATCATTGTTGCGGTTGAGGACAATCTGGTCAAAGGCGCATCGGGCCAGGCGGTTCAGAACATGAATGTGATGCTGGGCCTACCGGAAACCATGGGGCTCGAGATTGAGCCGCTGTTCCCGTAAGCGATCCGAAGTCAGATAAAATGACAAAAGGCGCACCCAGTCGGGTGCGCCTTTTGCTTTTGGGGCCGGTCATGGGCGCATGGCGCGTTCAAGCACGTCGAATATTTTGGGGTTCTGACATTGCGCCACGTTAAAGCGCATCAGATTGCCTGCTGATTGCGAGATGCTAAAGACATTGCCCGGTGCAAGGACCACACCATCGCCAAGGGCATTGCGCGCTACTTGCGCGGCATCGATCCCGTCGGGTAACGCACACCATAAAAACAGTCCGGCATTTGGCGTAACAACGGGATAGATACCAAGTGATGCAAGACGTTTTGCCGTCTGGGTCATGGTGTGCGAAAGCCGGTCTCGCAGCCCGTCCATATGTTTGCGATAGGTGCCGTCCTTAAGCACGGCATGGACCAGTTCCGGGGCAAGATTGCTGCTTGAAAAGCCGGTGGCGACCTTAAGGTCAATCAGGCCGTCAACCCATCCAGGCCGGGTAGCGATATAGCCGCAACGTATTGAGGCGGAGAGCGTTTTGGAAAAGCTTCCAATGTGAATAACCCGTTCCATCCCGCCCATGGCAGCCAGACGCGGGGACGGTTGGTTTTCAAAATCGGCAAAGATGTCATCTTCGATGATGATCAGATCGTGCTGATCCGCAATTTTCAGAACCTTGTGGGCGACCTGTGGTGACAAAGACGCACCGGTCGGGTTGTGAAGGCCGGAATTGGTGATGTAAAGGCGGGGCTTGTCGGTGACGAGGATGTCTGCAAAGGCATCAATATCCGGGCCGTTCGGGCCAAAGGGCACACTGACGATATTGGCGCGGTGCGCCCGCAAAAGCGCACAGAAATTGAAATAGCAGGGATCGTCAATCAGGACGGTGTCACCCGGTTCGATCAGAAACCGGCAAAGCATATCAATCGCCTGCGTACCCGATTCCGTCAAAAGGATCTGATCGGGACCGGCTTCGATCCCGAAAGTCGCCAGGCGTCGTGACAACAATTGTCGCAAGGGCGCAAGGCCAAGCGGCGTACCATATTCGGTCAGAACGGTGTCAGTTGCGCGCGAAAGATTGCGCAAGGCGCGCCTGATCGATGTTTCGGGCATCCAGTCGGGTGGCAACCAGCCGCAACCGGGTTTGAGCATATCGGGTCTGGCATCAAGCGACTGGCGCGACACCCAGAACGGATCAATCGCCCGGTCAAGTTTCGGGCCGATCTGGGCAATCGACAGCGGCGCAGTGTGACCCGATACATAAAAGCCCGATCCGCGCCGTGACTGTATGGTGCCGTCGGCAACCAGCCGGTCATAGGCCTCGACCACGGTAGAGTTCGACACAGCCATCTGACGTGCGCAGGCGCGGATTGACGGTAGTTTGTCACCCGATAGCAGGTTGCGCGTTGCGATCCGGTCACGGATGGTTGCCATGACTTGGGAAACAAGGGTGCCATCCTTGCCGGTGGTGCTGTTGTTCGCGGGCTGGTGAAAGGTCACTGTATTGCCCTTTGTCTCAGTACAGTTTGCTATATTTGTATTGTATTGTGTCTGGTGACGTGCACTTGGGCAAGTCAAAGATATCTCTGTCATTGTGATGGAGGTATTCATGGCACGGGTTGCTTATCAAACACGCGCAGGCTGGCTGAGCGGCATGATGGGAATTGTGATTTTCAGTGGTTCCTTGCCTGCGACCAGACTGGCGGTGATGGATTTCGATCCGGTATTCCTGACTGTGGCCCGTGCTGCGATTGCCGGGTGTCTGGCGCTTGCGATCCTTCTGGTATCAAAGCCTGTACGACCGCAGAAATCGCAATGGACATCGCTTTTGGTGGTGGCGGGCGGCGTGGTTGTCGGCTTTCCGTTGCTGACGGCTCTTGCGCTTGAACATATCAGTTCAGCAAGATCGATTGTGTTTATCGGATTGTTGCCGCTTGCCACGGCGATTTTCGGGATGCTGCGTGGAGGCGAACGACCACGCCCGGTTTTCTGGCTGTTCTCGGTCTTGGGGAGTGTGCTGGTGGCCGGATTTGCTGCGATTGGCAGTGAACCCGGTGCGCTTTCAGGTGACCTTTATATGCTGGGCGCTGTCATTGTCTGTGGTCTTGGCTATGCCGAAGGCGGGAAGCTTTCGCGGCATCTTGGCGGGTGGCAGGTGATCTGCTGGGCGCTGGTGATATCGCTTGTTCCGATGGTAATCCTGTGCGGGCTGACATTGCCGGACAGTACCGACGCGATTGGACTATCGGCATGGCTTGGGCTTGGTTATGTGTCACTATTTAGCATGCTGATCGGGTTTTTCTTCTGGTATCGCGGACTGGCATTGGGCGGGATCGCCACGGTCGGTCAATTGCAGCTTTTACAACCCTTCATGGGATTGATGCTGGCTTCAATGATTTTGGCCGAGCCGGTCAGCTGGGCGATGATTGTCGTCACGCTTGCGGTTGTGTTGTGTGTTGCAGGGGCCAAAAAATTTGCCTGAATGGCGATATCGTCACTGGATCGGCTGCGTTGCGTCGGGATTGTCGTCCCGGGAATGCTGGCTCGGCCCCTTGTCGGGCCAATATTGCTCGTGAAGGCGGTCAATGAAGCCTTCATCAAGCAGGTCTTGCATGATCTGAGATATCTGTTCGGTGCGCGCCATCAGGGGGGATTTGCGCGAAACGGCCATATGGATGTCGTTGTGATGCCCTGACCGGAACGGGGCCTTGACGATTGTGTCTTCCAGATGATCGCGACGAATTTCGAAATCGGCGTTGGAATCCGATCCAACAATGGCATCAAGCCGTTTGGCATTGAGCATCCGAAGCAAAATGATCTCGCTGCCAGCTTCGAACTTATCAAGGGACGTGTCGCTATCAAACGGTTCAAAATACCGTGAATCGACCACAGCCCCAATGGTCAGATTGCGCAGATCGCCGTAATCGGTGATCGAAACCGGGTTTTCACGATTATAGTAAAAGACCGGTGTCACCTGGCTATAAGGCGGGGTGACGTAATGGGCAAATTCCGCGCGTTCTTTGGTGAAGGCAAAGCTTGTAAGGACATCTATTTGTCCGTCTTCAAGTGTTTTCAGACAACGCCGCCAGGGGCAGGGGTGCAAATCAAGTTCCAGTCCGAGGCGACGGGCAATTTCGGTGAGTAGCGCAACATCAATCCCGTGCCGGGAGCCATCCTCATCCTCAATCACAAACGGTTCCCAGACGGAAAATGCTGCAATCAGCAATCCGTTGTCGGTCCGGTTAAAGGATGGTTCGTGCGCATCTGTCGGGCCTGCGAAAAACAAACCTGCAAAAATTCCGGCCACAGCAGCGCCGATAGCACGGGTCAAAAAACGCGTGGCAGTTGTAAGGACAAGGCTGGATGGCATGGATATGATCATGAGCAAGATTTGTTGCGACAGGGTTTCCATCTTTTCATGTTAGAATTTAAACTGCCAAATCAAGAGAGACCGCACCGCGAGATTTACGATTTCACAAGGTGGCGATGTCTGAACACAAGTTACGAAAGGTCATCTGACCATGCGTCTGTCCTATCGCGGGGTAATGCCCACCATCGATGAAACTGCGTTTATTGCCCCGAATGCGACAATTATCGGGGATGTTGAAATCGGGGCAGAGACCGGCATCTGGTTTGGCTGTGTTATTCGTGGTGACGTGCATGAAATCCGCATCGGATCACGTACCAATATTCAGGACCTGACGATGGTACATGTCGCCAAAGGCAAGTTCGGGACCTATATCGGTGATGATGTGACCATCGGCCATGCTGCGATCATTCATGCCTGCACACTTGAAGACCGAAGCTTTGTCGGGATGGGGGCCACTGTGATGGATGGTTGTGTGATCGAGCAGGGCGGCATGCTTGGTGCCAATGCACTACTTGCACCGGGCAAGCGTATTCCGGCCGGTGAATTGTGGGCAGGTGTTCCGGCGCGCAAGGTGCGCGATCTGACACAGGAAGAGATCGAGTTCTTCAAGGTATCTGCTGATCGCTATGCCGATTTGGCGCAGGAATATGTAAAATCCATTCCGGAAGATCTGAAATAAAGACTGCGGGACAAGGGGCGGTGCCAGGTATTTTCTTGCGCGGTTAAGTTGCAAAGTGGTTTGACGGCGCAAGGATTTTCTGCATCATTCAGCCCGGGTGCGAAAAGGGGATGCGTTCGCTCTCACATAATCAGGCATAACCGATCATAAAAACAAAACGGTATGCCAAGGCGTAAAGAAGGCGTGGGAAAATATGGCGGCTCGGCATTTTATGCCAGGCATCGCAATGCTGTTTGTCTTGTTGTTCGGGGGGATGCAAACAAGCTTTGCAGAACCGATCAGTGACTGTACGCGCCCGTTGGTGATCCGTGCATCCGAGACCTATAGCCCGTTTAGTATCAAAGATGCGAACGGTATGGCTGCGGGCATTGACAACCAGTTCATCGCACGGGTTATGCGCGCCACGGGGTGCGAATTCCAGTTTGTTTTCATGCCCTGGAAACGGGCCCTTTATGCGATCGAACATGGCGATATCGATATTCTGCCATCGGCATCCTTTACCGAGGAACGTGCCAGATATGGATTGTTTTCGGTTCCCTATCGCAATGACATCTTCGGGTTTGTGGTGCGCAAGGGGGACGCGCGACGCATCAAGCTGAGCAGTCTTGAAGATGTGGTGCGCCAGCAACTTGTGATCGGATATGTGCGCGGCGCCTATCGCGGCGAGGAATTCAAGGCATTCAGCGAAAACCCGGAAAATGCCCCCTATATCGCAGACGTATCGATGGCACCCCATGGCACGCAGCTTTTGATGGCAAAGCGTATTGACCTGTTGTTGGGGCTTCCGGCGGCATATCTTGCGCAGGCCGAGGCGCTTGGTTTTAGTGGCGGGGTTGAAGAGCATCCGTTCATTCTGGCCAAAGAGCCAGTGCGGTTGATGTTCTCGTCCAAAACCATTTCGCCGCAGCTGGCCCGGAGATTATCAAACGCCATTACGCGTGAAACATTCACCGACAGCTATCACAGTCTTTTTGGAAATCAGAGTGTTAGCACCAATTAGCTCACACATCGATCTATGCTGTCTTGTGAAAGCAGATGGTCACCGGTTGATCCCGGTTGCGAAGTAAGCCGACTTGGTTTAGCAAGTTTCGATCTTCGACACTTAACGTGCCGTGCGCCACCACGCCCGGGCACAGGAAATGGACCGGGAATATGACGCGTTGGCAGGCAAATGCCGTTATCGTCTTTGTGGCCCTGATTTGGGGCACGACTTTTGTCGTTCAGCACACAAGTATGGAAAATATCGGCCCGCAATATTTTACGGGGGTGCGTTTTCTGCTTGGAACACTTGCAGTGTTGCCATTTGCACTTCGCGAGTTGCGCAAACTTGGTCGGGCCGGTCGTTCGCTTGATCGCGTAGATATCCTTGGCATGATCGCAACGGGTATTTCGATGTATCTTGCCAGTATTTTCCAGCAGATCGGCATCATGAGCACCACGGTGACCAATGCGGCGTTTCTGACCGCATTTTATGTGCCGACCGTGCCGGTTCTGGCCTATGTCGTGTTTCGCAGTCGTCCGCACTGGTCGGTCTGGCCGGGCGGCGCGATGTGCGTTTATGGTACCTATTTGCTGAGCGGCGGCGATCTAAGCGGACTTGGAAGCGGCGACTTGTGGGTCTTGGCCAGTGCCCTGTTCTGGGCAGTCCAGGTGGTTTTGATCGGGGTGATGGTCACGCGCACCAATGCGCCCGCGACTGTTGCTGCGACCCAGTTCTTTATTACCGGTCTCCTTGGCATGGCGATGGGGGCAATGACTGAAACATTCAGCATCGCCGACATTCAGAATGCCGGGTTTGAAATCCTGTATGCCGGGATCATGTCAGCCGGGGTGGCCTTTACCCTTCAGGCTGTTGCCCAGAATTATACCGAGGCATCCGATGCCGCCATTATCATGAGCGCCGAGGCGGTCTTTGCCGCGATTGCCGGGGCATGGTTCCTTGGCGAACGTCTGGCGCCAGAGGAATATGCAGGCTGCGGGGTGATCCTTGCTGCGATCATTGCTGTTCAATTGTTGCCATTGATGCGGCGTCGACCGTCGATTGCGATCTGATTGGGAATATCCGAAAGATTGAATTGATACATGAAATGGCAGGCCACTTAATTGGCCTGCCATTGACTTTTATCAAAGCAGGGTTCAAGTCTGTGGGTGTAAATGCGTTGCGTTCGCGATTGAGCTTCCTGCCGCGCCTCCATCAAATCCTGTGATCAGATCGAAGTACCTTTTATGCGTCATCAGAACACCCACCCATTCCGTTTCGCACTGATCGCGTCGGCGATGACTGTCGGCTTTGTCGCGTCAGCACGGGCTGAAAGCCCGGAAACCTTCCTGCATCGTCTTGCCGGACAAACGCCGGATATGGTGGAAGTGGCGAGTGCGGGGAACGCGCCCTTTGCCGATAAAGCGGCACTGGGCGAGGCGCTTTATTTCGATACCAATCTGTCGGCCAACCGTACACAGGCCTGTGCGACCTGTCATGAACCTTCGATGGCGTTCAAGGATCCACGCATGAATGTGGCCAATGGTGCCTTTTCTCTGGGGGACGATGGAAAAAGCCTTGGTGATCGAAATGCACCGATGGCAGCCTATGCGAAATTTTCACCGAAATTCCACGTGGGTGACGACGGCATTGCCGTCGGTGGCCAGTTCTGGGACGGGCGCGCAAGTGATCTTGCCGAACAGGCGGGTGGCCCACCGCTTAACCCCATCGAAATGGGCATGAGTGACAAGGCAGGCGTGGTGGCGCGCCTTTTGGAGAATGACGACTATGTCGCCGGTTTCAAGGCGCTGTTTGGCGATGATATCTGGTCAGATAGTGACAAGGCCTATGGTGCCATGACCCAGGCGATTGCGGCCTTTGAGCAAGGCGATGACTTTGCGCCGTTTGACAGCAAATATGACCGGTTCCTGCGCGGTGAATATAAAATGACTCCGGAGGAAGAACTGGGACGGGTTCTGTTCTTCTCGCAGCAATTCACCAACTGCAATACCTGTCATATGCTCAAGACCAGCCCGACCGCCGAGGGGGAGACATTCACCAATTATCAGTTCCACAATATCGGCGTGCCGCGCAACATTGCCACGCGCAAGGCCCTTGGAAAGGATACCGCCTTTACCGATAACGGGCTTCTGGACAATCCGGCGATTGATGATCCGGCCTATCGCGGCAAATACAAAACCCCGTCACTGCGTAATGTCGCAATCACGGGGCCTTATATGCATAACGGTGTGTTTGCGGATCTGGAAACCGTGGTGCGGTTCTATAACAAGTATAACAGCAAGGCCAAAGCCAACCAGACCAACCCGGAAACCGGCAAGCCGTGGGGCGCGCCCGAAGTTTCCGATACCATCTCGATTAAGGAGCTAGAGCAGGGTGATGCTCTTGATGACAAGCGCATCAAGGCTGTTGTTGCCTTCCTCAAGACCTTGACTGATGCACGATATGAACCGCTTTTGGTCGGACACGAAAAAGCAGCCGCCAATTAGGGCTTGAGCGTTTCGATCACCGCACTTTGCGCAAGGTCGCCAAAACCGGCCCGGCTGGCAGTTTCGAAGACATCGTATGCTGCCTGTCCGACCGGGACCGAAATGCCATATTCTTTGGTCATGGCAAGCGCATAGGATGCATCCTTTGCCCGAAGTGACGTGGTGAAATGGATCCCCTCATGGTGGTTTCCGCTAATCATGCCCGGTACGGTTACAAGTCCTGACCCGCTGGCATTCGCGCCAATTGAAAATGTTTCGGCCACGGTTGCACCGTCCAATCCGGCCTTCTGGGCAACCGCCACCAATTCAGCCGCAGCGGCTATATGAACTGCGCCCAGCAAATTATGCATCAGTTTGTAAACCGTTCCTGACCCTACCGGGCCGAAATGCACGATCCGTTTGCCTGTGTCCTCAAGGATCGGCCGGATGCGGTCAAGATCGGCCGGTTCTGCGCCAATCAAAAATATTGTGTTGCCTGCTTCGATGTCGGCGGGAATACCCGTGACAGGTGCGTCGATATAGGTATGTCCGGCATTTGAAACCGTCCTGGCAAGATCAAGCACAAAGGCATGCGAAAGGGTGGAGCATTCAATGGCGATTGTCCCGGGGCTCATTGCCTCAAGCGCGCCGTCATCACCAAGCCACACGGCTTTTGCGGCTTTGTCGTCTGCCATGAATGAAATGATGGTATCGACGCCGGTGGCGGCAAGTGCAGGGGTGGCGCAGGCAACTGCACCCAGTGCGACCAGCGGTTCAAGCTTGTCCGGGCTGCGGTTCCAGACCTGTATCTGATAGCCTTTGGAAAGAAGGCGTTTGATCATGGCGGCGGCCATGCGACCTGCGCCGAGAAAACCGATTTTCTGTGTCATGTGCGTTGCTTTTAACTGATAAATGTTTTCCGATGGTTTCGCAAAGATCGTGCGCAGTCAATTGATTACCCGGCGGGAAGCTGAAGTGCAAAGAAACACCACCTGTTTAAATGTGATCGCCGTCCTGGGTACACTTCTGATGTGCGGATGTGGCTGGGGGGCAAACAGTTCTGATATTGCGTCTTATCGCATGATCCCGCTTGTGCCTGATCCGGACGGAGAAAAGCATTGTTCACAGGATCAAAAATGGTGCGTGCAGCTTGCCCAGGATGCCGACACGGGAGGCGTTTTGGTTTCCGCCACACGGGATGGTAAACCGGGCCGCGAACGGACACTGGCTTATGATATCCTGACTGATGCCGATTCCTTCGGCGCGACAGATCGCGAAGTTTGGCCGTTTCTGATCACGGCTTCCGACAGATCAGCCGATGTTCTTGTCGGGGTGATCAGTGCCGTCAATGTTGGCTATTCCGGTGGCGGGACCGAGGCGCATTTTCTTGACGTGATCAGGCTGGATGCAGGTGACGGTCCGTCGTTATCGACAAACCCGGTTGTCCTGTCGGTGCCAATTGGTGCGGTGAAAATGATCCGGGCCTGTTTTAGCGATGCCGACATTCAAAAGCGCCGGGATGTCTGCCACGACGAATATCGGTTTGCGGCCGATATTCGTTTGAGCCACCACGGGGTGGTTGGTTTGCCAGCGATCGAATATGCAAGCAGGGCAACGGCATTTCCCGCGACCGCATCGCTTGATCAGGATTCAACGCAGTTGCCAGGCTTGCGAGATGAAGACCTTGTGGAAAGGGTCGATGAAAGATGCAGTTTTGACCGTATCTTTCGGTTTGATGTCGCACACGGGCGTTATGAACCGGATGTGCGGTTGCCCGACTGCGACGACTATCTGATGCCTTAGGGGGTAAATAGCCGTCGCCGGGATGTGTGCTGGTTTTGGATTACGACAGGGTGACTTTTACATATTCACCCGGTGCCGGGCCAAGTACCTTGAGCTTGCCGTCACCTTCCTTGCGCGCCGGGACCTTGCCGCCGGAGCGGCGGCTGATCCAGTTCTGCCAGTCCGTCCACCATGACCCTTCGTGCTGGGTGGCCTTGGCCATCCAGTCATCGGGGTTGGCGGGCGTACGGTTATAGGTCCAGTAGCAATATTTCTTGGCCGCAGGGGGATTGACCACGCCGGCAATATGGCCCGACGCGGACAGGACAAATTTCACCTGTCCGGACATCAATTGCGTTCCGGCATAGGTTGCCTGCCAGGGCGCGATATGGTCTTCGCGGGTCGACAGGAAGTAAACCGGGATCTTGATATCGCGCAGGTCAATCGGCTGACCGAGAATCGAGATACCGCCCGGTTCGCGCAACAGGTTCTTGTTATACATGTTGCGCAGATAGAAGCTGTGCATGGCCTTGGGCATGCGGGTGGAATCGGAATTCCAGTACAGCAGGTCAAACGGGAAGGGATCCTTGCCCAGCATGTAATTTGATACGACAAAGGACCAGATCAGGTCATTGGCACGCAGCATATTAAACGACATCGACATATCCCGGCCATCGAGATAGCCCTCCTTGGACATGTTGCGTTCAAGGCTTTCGATCTGTTCGTCATCTACAAAGACCGAAAGTTCACCCGGCTTTTCAAAATCGGTGAGTGTTGTAAAGAACGTCGCCGATTTGATCCGCTCGTCACCGGTCTTGGCCATATAGGCAAGGGTGGAGCTAAGAAGTGTGCCGCCCAGACAATAGCCAATGGCGTTGATCTCAGTTTCACCGGTGGCCTGTTCGATCATGTCGAGCGCCGCAAGCACGCCTTCCTTGGCGTAATCTTCGAACGACTTTTCGGCAAGTTTGCTGTCAGGATTGACCCACGACAGGACAAATACGGTATGCCCCTGATCAACCGCCCATTTGATGAAGGAATTTTCCGGGCGCAGATCAAGGATGTAATATTTGTTGATCCATGGTGGAACGATCATCAGCGGGCGTTTGGCGACCTGATCGGTGCTGGGGCTGTATTGCAGCAATTCCATCAAGGGCGTTCTGCCGATCACCGATCCTTTGCTGGTGGCGACATTTTCCCCGATCTTGAAGGCATCAAGATCCGTCATGCGGATTTGCAGCTTGCCCTTGCCACGTTCAAGATCGCCCAAAAGATTCTGCAAACCCTTGAGCAGGTTTTCGCCACCGGTTTCGATGGTGGTGCGCAGAACTTCCGGATTGGTCATCAGGAAGTTGGTTGGCGAAATCGCATCGACAAACTGGCGGGTATAGAATTCGACTTTCTGGGCGGTCTTGTCGTCCAGCCCGTCAACATCATGGACCAGATTCTGCATCCATTGCGACGAAAGCAAATAGGACTGCTTGATGTAATCAAACAGTTCGTTGTTTTCCCATGCCTCGTCGCGGAAGCGACGGTCACCCTTTTGGGGTGTGACGACCGGTTCGGATTCTTCGCCCAGCATGCGCAAGGTGGTGTTGTGCCACAGCGTATAATATTGCTGCCAAAGTTCCATCTGGGCTTCGACCAGCTTGGCCGGATTTTGCATGATATGGGTGGTCAGTTCGGCAAATGCCGACCCGATATTGAGCGGATCCGGGTCCGAGATTTCCGGGTCTTCTGCCTGTTTTGCAAGAAATTCAGACACAAGTCGTTGACTTCTCTCGGCAATTTCTGCCATTGCTGCAGATAGTTTTTCGGGATCCGGGTGCGTGATTTCGGTTTCGATGGCCTGTTGATCGCTCATGGGGCATTCCCTTATGATACCGCCGCAGATACTCGGTGACTTCAAAACGTTTTGGGCTTCTTTGCAATATCGCAAGACTTTTAGCGTTTTATGTGTTCGGTATCTGAAAGGCGCTCCGGGTTGAAACTCTGCTTGATCCCAAGCTTATCATGGTCTTAGCCTAGCGCGTCGCCAAGGGGTAGTACAAGAATTATAAGGTGACGTTTCTGCGGATATTTTAACGCAAGGGTCATCCAACTGAATTTGGAGCAGCGAAAACAAATGGGCGTTCTGAAATCGACGACAGGGCAGTGGTCGTGGCAGGAAACTGCAAGGGGGAAGCTGCGGATGGTTCTGCAGACCGGCTCTGCGCTGGCGGTGGTGCTGACTTTGGGCGCCTGTTCCTCTGTTCCTGATGCCATCAATCCGGTCGAATGGGGGAAGTCGGTCGGGGACATGTTTGATGGCGACGACGAAACCGCCGGTGCCAAATCCGGGGAAGCGATTCCCGGTGAAGATGGCGAATATCCGAATCTTTCCGATACCCCGAACAAGCCGATTGTTACTGGTGATGCCGAACGCGATGCGCTGATCGCTGGTCTTGCTGCTGATCGCGCCAATGCACAATATTCCCAGTCTGGCCGCCGTCAAAGCAGCCCGCCGGTCAATGCTCTTGAAGCCGCGCCGCAAGTAACCGCTGCCCAGCCGGTTATTGCTCCGGCGCCGACCACCCCGGTTACGACCAGTGCTATGGCTTCGACAACGTCGGCTTCTGCTGCGACGACCGCTGCAACAACCAGTGCCGTTACTTCGGCACCAACCGGCTCGTCAATCGCCGATGAATGGAATGCCAAGTCGCCTGTGTCCGGTCCGGTTCCAACCCCGGAACCGGCACCTGAACGCCCGGCAGTGATTGCCGGTGCCGCCGCCGGTGGTGCCGCAGTTGCAGGGGCACCGGGCGGTTCTGCTGCTGATGCGCGTGCCCAGCAGCTTGCTGCCTATGAGGCTGCCCAGAAGTCGTCAGGTGATCCGGTGATGGATCAGTATCAGCGTCGCCTTGCCGAAGGTCAGGGCGTTTTTGCCGATGAACCCGGTGTTGCGGTCGATTCCGGTCAGGGATTTGACTATTCGCTTTATTCCGATAACGGGTCGGTCATTGTCGATGAAAGCCAGCTTGGCGGCAGTGCCCCGGTTTATGGCGAATCCGGCATGGTCGATATGACCGTGACCAATGATGCACTTGCCGCGCGTCTTGGTGTCGGTTCCGTAGACCAGTTGCCACCGGCCATTAACGGCATGCAGATCGCCCAGATCCAGTTCGCCCATGGTTCGACCAATCTTGGCGGAACCGACAATGCCGTCCTGCAACAGGTTGCAAGCACCTGGCAGCAGACGGGCGGGGTTCTGCGCATCATCGGTCATGCATCAATGCGCACCGGCAATATGTCGCTTGAACAACATCAGGCGGTGAACCGTCGTGTGTCCGAAGGTCGCGCATCCTCGGTCGTCTCACGCCTGTTGGCGATGGGTGTCAGCCCGAATGCGATCTTTGTCGGTGCCGACGGCTCAGCTGATCCGCGTTATTACGAGGGTGTTCCGGCAGGTGAAGCCGGGAACCGTCGTGTCGAAATCTATCTGGATTACTGATCGCCACTGGCGAGGTGATCGATTGAACATGGTGTCTGGCAGACTTGCCGGGTGACGCTTTTGGCAGCGCGAAGGGAGAAATCCTTTCGCGCTGTTGTCGTTTCAAGACGGTTTTGGCTATGACGCCTGCAAGGGCGCGATTAATCCTGAATTTCGGAAATAGTGCCGAATTTGCGCCGTCGGTTTGCCGCAAACGCGAATTAACCATGGATCGGGCGCATTAATTCGTTGAGTATGATTTCCATAAAAGGTACATCCTTCGAATTGTACGCTGCTTCGGGCCTGTTTTGATGGCTCAAACGCAATTTTCGTGAATTCGAAGATGTGCTTTTCGCATAAAATTCGAAATTCGGCAATTTGATGAGGATGTAGGATAATGTCCCAAGACTTCCACCGCATAAAACGTCTCCCGCCCTATGTATTCGCAGAAGTAAATGCGATGAAGGCGGCGGCGCGGCGAGCGGGTGAGGACATTATCGATTTCGGCATGGGCAATCCGGATCCGGCCACGCCGCAACACATTGTCGACAAACTGGTCGAGACTGTTCAGAACCCGCGCACCCATGGTTATTCGATGTCGCGCGGGATCCCCGGCCTGCGCAAGGCGCTTGCGGCCTATTATGATCGTCGTTTTGGTGTTGATATCGATCCGGAAACCGAAACCGTTGTCACCATTGGTTCCAAGGAAGGTCTTGCGAACCTTGCTGCGGCGATTACCAGCCCGGGTGATATCTTTTTGGTGCCAAACCCGTCCTATCCGATCCATGCCTTCGGTTTTATCATTGCCGGTGCGGCTTTGCGCCATATTCCGATCGGGCATGATGATCAGGGAACGTTTAACACCGAAAGCTTTATGGAGCAGCTCCATCGCGCGGTGAAACATTCGGTCCCGAAACCAAGTGCGGTCGTTCTGAACTTCCCGGCAAACCCGACTGCACTGGTGGTTGATCTGGCCTTCTATCAGGAGGTGGTTGATTTCTGCCGCAAGCATGAAATCTATGTCCTGTCTGATATCGCCTATGCCGAGATTTATTTTGATGGCAACCCGCCGCCCTCGATCCTGCAATGCAAGGGGGCAAAGGATATTGCTGTTGAATTCTATTCGCTGTCGAAAACCTATTCGATGGCAGGCTGGCGTATCGGTTTTGCCACCGGCAACAAAAAGCTGATCAATGCGCTGACCCGTATCAAATCCTATCTCGATTACGGTGCCTTTACCCCGGTTCAGGTCGCGGCAACGGCGGCACTTAATGGCCCGCAGGATTGCGTCGAAGGGTTCCGTAATCTGTATCGTGAACGTCGTGATATCTTTATCGAAGGTGCGCAAAGTGCGGGTTGGAACATTCCGAGTCCGGCAGCAACCATGTTTGCATGGGCACCGATCCCCGAACCGTTCGTAGAACTGGGATCGCTTGATTTCTCAAAGCTTCTTTTGCAGGAAGCCGGGGTGGCTGTGGCACCGGGTCTTGGCTTTGGTGAATATGGTGATCGTCATGTGCGCATTGCACTGGTCGAGAACAAACACCGCATCCGTCAGGCCAACCGGAACATCAAACAGTTCTTTGCCAAATGTCCTGATGCAGAATCTGCACGTGAACTGTTGAAGAAATCTTTCTGATATCCGATAAAGCATTCTGTGTTTCGCCCGGGACATGTCCCGGGCGTTATTTTATCAGGACGCGATAACCGGTTTCGGTTATCTGCGCGCTTGCGAAACGAACCACGTGCTTAAGGAGTTATCGTGAAAGACGTCGTAAAAATCGGTGTGGCAGGCCTGGGTACGGTCGGTGCCGGAACCGTTAAGCTGCTGAGTGAACATCGCGACATTCTGGCCGACCGTTCGGGTCGTCAGATCGTCGTTACAGCGGTATCGGCGCGTGATCGAACTCGTGATCGTGGTTTTTCGACAGAAGGCCTGACCTGGTACGACGACGCCCGCGATCTTGCTGCGGACAAAGAAATCGACATTCTGGTCGAACTGATCGGTGGCTCCGAAGGCATCGCCTATGATGTCTGCAAGACCGCCCTTGAAAACGGCAAGCATGTCGTCACTGCTAACAAGGCGTTGATCGCACTCAAGGGCGTTGAACTGGCCCAGATTGCCGATGCCAACAATGTCACCATCGCCTATGAAGCAGCAGTTGCCGGTGGTATTCCGGTGATCAAGGCGCTGCGTGAAGGTCTGGCAGGGAATGCGATTTCTCGCGTTACCGGCATTCTGAACGGCACGTGCAACTATATCCTGACCACCATGCGTGAACAGGGGCGCGACTTTGCCGATGTTCTGGCCGAGGCACAGAAACTTGGCTATGCCGAGGCCGATCCGACCTTTGACGTTGATGGCATTGATGCCGCGCACAAACTTGCGATTCTTGCCAGCCTGGCATTCGGGGTCGAAGTTGATTTTGACGCGGTTGCTGTCGAAGGCATTCGTAGCGTGTCGGCCCTTGATATCCAGCTTGCCGAAGAACTTGGCTATCGCATCAAGCTGCTTGGTATTGCCAAACAGACTGCCGAAGGCATCGAGCAGCGCGTTTCCCCGGTCATGGTCAGCCGTTCAACCCAGATTTCCAAGGTCGAGGGCGTGTTTAACGCCGTTGCCCTTGAAGGTGACTATGTTGGTCCGGTGGTTCTTCAGGGCCGCGGGGCGGGGGAACGTCCGACTGCATCGGCGGTGGTGGCCGATATCGTTGATATTGCTGCGGGCCGCAATGCCCCTGTATTCGGTGTTCCTGCCGAACGTCTTAAGAAGAATGTGCGTGCGTCACTCGAAAAGCATACCGGCGCCTATTACCTGCGCCTGATGGTATGGGATCGTCCGGGTGTCATGGCCGAAGTCACCGCGACCCTTGCTAAGCATGGAGTGTCGATGGCATCGATGATCCAGCATGGCCGGGCCGAAACCGAAGGCGGTGTTGTGCCGGTTGTGATCGTCGCCCACGAAACGACCGAAGCGGCGATGTCCGGCGCTGTTCATGATATCGCAGCCTTCGAAAGCAATTCGCAGCCGCCGGTTCTGATGCGGATCGAAAGTTTCGCATCTTAAAACTTTAAAGCTCAAAGCGCCTCGTACCTGTCAAGATGCGGGGCGCTGTTGTAAAGTTTCGACGCAAAAATAACAAAATCAAGAAATAGAAAACAACAACGAGACGGGGCCCCCAGACCCTGCATCACACTACGAGGAAGATAATATGGATCGAAATCTAGCGCTTGAAACGGTTCGCGTGACCGAGGCAGCAGCACTTGCGTGCTCGGGCCTGATGGGACGTGGCGACGAAAAGGCAGCCGACCAGGCCGCCGTTGACGCGATGCGTAACGCGCTTAACAGCATGGATATCAAAGGCACGGTCGTGATCGGCGAAGGCGAACGCGACGAAGCCCCGATGCTGTTCATTGGCGAAGAAGTCGGTTCGGGCAATGGCCCGGAAATCGACATTGCGCTTGATCCGCTTGAAGGTACGACCATCTGCGCAACCGGTGGCCCGAACTCTTTGGCCGTTGTCGCGATGGCAGAAAAGGGCGGCTTCCTGAATGCGCCTGATACCTATATGGACAAAATCGCCGTTGGTGGCGGTCTTCCCGAGGACGTTGTCGATCTTGACGCGACCCCGCAAGAAAACCTCAAAAGCCTTGCTCTGGCGAAGGGTTGCGATGTTGCCGATCTGGTTGTGTGCATTCTTGATCGCCCGCGCCATCAGGAAATTATCGCCAAAACCCGCGAAGCTGGTGCGCGCATCATGCTGATTGGTGATGGTGACGTTGCCGGTGTGATCGCGACCTCGCAGAAAACCTCGGGCATTGATCTTTATATGGGTACGGGCGGCGCACCGGAAGGCGTTCTTGCCGCAGCAGCCCTTCGTTGCATTGGTGGCCAGTTCCAGGGTCGTCTTGTTTTCCGCAACGACGATGAAATCGCGCGTGCGAAGAAATGGGGCATTGAAGACCTGACCCGCAAATACAAGCTGGGTGAACTTGCCAAGGGCAATGTGATGTTTGCCGCAACCGGCGTGACCGATGGTGCGATGCTGCGCGGTGTGCGCCGTTTTGCCAACGGTGCTGAAACCGAAAGCATCGTGATGCGTTCGCAGTCCGGTACCGTGCGCTACGTCCGTGCTGTTCACGATTTCAGCCGGAAAATCTGGTACAAATAAGCAACCGGATATCTGATCTTCAAAAAGGGAGTGCCGCGATATAAGTCCGGGCACTCCCTTTTTTCGTTTAATGACTTGCAGGGCCGGGCAGACTGGGGTACACCCGGCGCCCCCTTCAAGATAGCCAGTGATCGGAGCCTGCCTGATGTCTGAAATTATTGCCCTTGATTTCGGTACGACCAATTCTGTTCTTGCGGTCGCAGACAGTGCAGGCAATGTCCAGTCGGCAAAGTTTGAAGTCGGTGCCAACAGCTTTGATACCTATCGCACCATCCTCTATTTCTGGGAGGAACAGGAGCTGACAGCGCCCGGCGCGCCGACCCATTCCAGAAGCTGTTCCGGCCCGTTCGCGATTGCCGAATATCTTAAGGAAAGCCACGACTGCCGTCTGATCCAGTCGATGAAATCCTACCTTGCGGCCAAGGATTTTGAGGGAACCGAAATTTTCGGAACGACCTATTCGATTGAAGACCTGATTGGCACGTTCCTGACGCAAATCCATCACTTTGCGCAGCACAGCCTTGGCTGGTTGGGGCAGCGGGTGATTTCCGGGCGTCCTGTCGCCTTTGCGGGGAGCAATCCCGATAATGATTTTGCCGAAATGCGCCTGCGCGGGGCTTATGAACAGGCCGGTTTCGATGTTGAAGCCATGGTGTTTGAACCGCTCGCAGCTTCCTACTATTACGGGCGCGAGCTTGATAAACCTGAAACCGTTCTGGTGGCCGACTTTGGCGGGGGGACCAGTGACTTTTCGCTGATCCGCTTTACGCCCGGTCTTGGCATTCGCGGCGTGCAACCCTTGGCCCATACCGGTCTTGGCATTGCAGGCGACCGGTTTGACTATCGCATCATTCAAAAGGCCGTCTGGCCGCGCCTTGGCTTTGGCTCGGAATATAAGTCGATGGGCGCGACGTTGCCGGTGCCGCGTCAATATTACACGGCCTTTTCGCGCTGGCATGAACTTGCCATGATGAATCAGCCCAAAACCATCAACGAAATCAAAAGCCTGATCCGTTCGGCGACCCGCCCCGATGATATCGAGGATCTGGTAGCCATCATCGAGGATGAAATGGGCTTCCACCTTTATCAGACGGTGTCCAAGGCCAAGGCAGAACTGTCAGATCGCGATAGCACGATCCTGCAATTCTCCCATGGCGGGGTCGAGATCGAAGAAAAACTGACCCGTGCCGATTTCGAAACCGCGATTGCACCCGACCTTGCCGATATTGAACAGGCGGCGAAAAACTGCCTTGAGCAATCCGGTCTTGATGCCCGCGATGTGTCAAAAGTCTTCATGACCGGCGGCACATCCTATGTCCCGGCCGTTCGGAAAATCTTTGAAGACGGCTTTGGCAAGGATCGGATCGAAATCGGCCAGCCGTTCCTGTCGGTTGCGCATGGTCTGGCGCTTATTGCTGCTGACGAAGGCATCGTTTGATCAGCAGCTGAAATCCCCGCTGCACATGACATCAAGCAACACAAAGGCGCTGACAAGTAGCCCGATGGCAAGGCCGCTCAGGGCATAAAGCCAGATGCCAAGCTGATGACGTCGAAACACCCATGGCAGAATGCCACCGGCAAGGCAAAGTACCGGGAAGGCGAGGACGCTGAAAAACAGGAACTGGGTAAGGATGTTTTCCTCTGACCCCGGGGCGTCGAACATCATGGGTGAGAACATCACCAAAGGCATCGACATCACAGCACCAAGCACGGATAGGACGGTCAATCCGATCCGCAGGCCCTTTTTCTGGTTCATTGCTCGTATCCGTTTGTTTTATTGATTGTTGTCACAGTCTGCACAGCTTTGAGTTGTCTGCAAGTCATCGTGACATTGTGAACTTTTCCACAATGCGCAAACGCATCTTCTTTTCGGTTTGAGAAATCACACCTATCTTGAAGCTCAATAAGCCCGACCTGTCGAAACAGGATCGGAGAAATGGTGTTCAGGGAGGAACGCAAATGAGTAGCGAAAGTGACGCACATGTGATCGAACGGCTGACCGGCCAAAACCTGCCAGCCTTGCCGCTTGGCGCGACCAATGATCAGATGGTTGATATCTCTAGTCTTGCGGGGCGCTCCGTCGTTTATGCCTATCCGCGCACAGCCGAACCGGGTGTTCCGTCGCCTGAAGGCTGGGATGAAATCCCCGGTGCCAAGGGCTGCACGCCACAATCCTGTTCGTTCCGCGATCATGCGGCCGAATTGCGGGCGGTCGGGGTGGAAAACCTTTACGGGCTTTCAAGCCAGACCACAGACTATCAGAAAGAGGCTGCTGAACGCCTTCATCTGCCATTTGCGCTGTTGTCCGATGCCGATCACCGCTTCAAGGAAGCCATGGCAATGCCCGATTTCGAAGCCGATGGCATGCGCCTGTTCAAGCGGCTGACCATGGTCATTGATGATGGCAAAATCACCAAGGTTTTCTATCCCGTCGATGATCCGGCAGCCGATGCCGAGAATGTCCTTAAATGGTGCGGAGACAACCCGCGCGGGTGAAATCGTATGGCCGGTGACGAAGTTTGCCGAACTTCAAATTATCCGGTTTAAGCGTGCCCGAGATTGCGCTATTTCATAGGGCATGAAAGATCACGCACAAGAAACGACATTCATGGGTATCGAACGTTCCGTCACCGGCAAATGGTGGCGCGAACGCGCAAGCGATGAACGATTGGCAACCACGATTTCGCAACGCTTTGGCGTGCCGGAAATCGTTGGCAGGGTGATGGCAAATCGGGGCATTGGTCTTGATGATGCCGAAAGTTTCCTATCGCCGACCTTGCGCGATCTGATGCCGGATCCATCATCCTTGCAGGATATGGACAAGGCCGCATCGCGCATTGCCGATGCGATTGAAAAGGGCGAGAAAATCGCCGTTTTCGGCGACTATGATGTTGATGGCGCAACCAGTACGGCACTGTTAAAGCGTTTCTTTGCTGCGCTGGGCGCGGATGTTCCGGTCCATATTCCTGATCGCATGACCGAGGGGTACGGCCCGAATGCCCCCGCACTTCTGGCCTTGCAACGCAATGGTGCCAATCTGATCCTGACCGTGGATTGCGGGGTGACGGCCTATGCCCCGTTGCAGGAGGCCAAAGATGCCGGGATCGAGATCATTGTTGTCGATCACCATGCTGCCGAGCCTGAATTGCCGCCCGCCGTTGCGGTGGTCAACCCCAATCGCCTTGATGATGAAAGCGGCCTTGGGCATTTATGTGCCGCTGGCGTGGCGTTTTTGCTGTGTGTGGCGATGCTGCGTGAATTGCGCAATCGCGGCTGGCTTGAAAAGGCCGGTATTCGCGCCCCGGATTTGCGCAACTGGCTTGATCTGGTGGCGCTTGGGACCGTGTGTGACGTGGTGCCGTTGCGCGGACTGAACCGTGCCTTTGTCACACAGGGGCTTAAGGTCATGAAGCATCGCTCAAATGTCGGCATGACATCCCTTGCCGATGTGGCGGGGGTGAATGAAACGCCAAGTGCCTATCACCTTGGATATGTGCTGGGGCCGCGTGTGAATGCCGGTGGGCGCGTTGGTGAGAGTTTTCTGGGGACCACCCTGCTTTCAGGGGATAACCCCGCCCAGGCGCAAGATATCGCGCGCAAGCTTGATGAATATAACCGCGAACGCAAGGCTATCGAGGATATCGTCCTTGATCAGGCGATCAGCGCGGTCGAAGGACAGTCAAAGGTCGCGTCAATGGTGCTGGTCGGCGGGGATAACTGGCATCCCGGCGTGATCGGCATCGTCGCCAGCAGGCTTAAGGATCGCTATCACGTGCCGTCGCTTGTGATGGGGCTTGTGGATGGCGTTTATAAGGGGTCGGGCCGTTCTGTGCGCGGTATAGATCTTGGTGCTGCGATCATTGCAGCGCGGCAGGCCGGGCTTCTGATCAATGGCGGTGGCCATGGCATGGCGGCGGGCTTTACGCTTGATCCCGAAAAGCGCGATGCGTTTGAGGCCTTTCTTGAAGAACGGTTTGCCAAGATCATCGAAGAAAATGATATTCGCCCGACCATCACGGTGGATGGCGCGCTTCATGCCCATGGGGCAACGATTGAGCTGATCAATGCGCTTGAAAAGCTTGGCCCGTTCGGGGCAGGCAATGCCGAGCCGCGGTTCGTGTTTGTTGATTGTCGTGCGATCAAGGCCGATGTGGTCGGTGCCGATCATGTACGTTGTATCCTGACCGGGGCCAATGGCAAGGGACGGCTTAAGGCAATTGCTTTCAGATGCCTTGATAACGATATGGGGCAGACCCTGATCAAGCATGGCGGGCGTCCGTTGCATATTCTCGGACATCTGCGTCGTGACACTTGGCAGGGCAATGAGGGTGTGCAGCTGATTATTGACGACGTTGCATTGCCTGTTTGATCTATCAGCGGTTTTGGATGGCGGGCACCGGTTCCAGAGCGGTGTCAAAAATTCTGGCAGCTGCCATGTAATGCAAAGGCTTGCCGTTCTGCGATGATGGGATTATCCCAGATAACATCATGACAGAACACACAAAACACTCGCCCCCCATTGCGCGGACCAGTCATTTCATTCTGGTGCTCGCGCCGATCCTTCTGGCTTTCTCGCTCAGCCAGTTTTTCCGTTCGGCCCAGGCTCTTTTGGCCGAACCCTTGCGTGTTGAACTTGCCGTCACCCCGGAACAGCTTGGGCTGGTTTCCGGCAGCTTCCACTTTGCCTTTGCCCTGATGCAGATACCGGTTGGCGTGATGCTTGACCGCTATGGGCCGCGCCTTACCAATGGCATCCTGATGCTTGGTACTGTGGCGGGCGTGATCATCTTTGCCAATGCTCATAGCGTCATCGGTCTGATGATCGGGCAGGCGGTGATCGGGCTTGGCTGTTCAGCTGCTTTCATGGCCGCGCTTGTTCTTGCCGCGCGCTGGACTGCACCCGAAAAATTCGCAGCCGCATCGGGACTTATTGTCTCCTTTAGTCTGCTGGGTGTTCTGGCCTCGGCAACGCCACTGGCAGCCCTTGTCGAAACTCATGGCTGG
>Ga0207828_100272_pt1 | contig 27390 bp, 23 predicted proteins | sample TtaePargueraPR_11_FD_187276 | JGI IMG/M metagenome (GOLD analysis project Ga0207828, IMG submission 187276) | Aerobic enrichment media microbial communities from Bioluminiscent Bay, La Parguera, Puerto Rico - Tt and P2 (3) (SPAdes) | ecosystem: Environmental > Aquatic > Marine > Unclassified ...
CGCTCAAGCCGTAAAGACCCAGCCCACCCGATAGCCCTAGCAACACGACGGCTGCCACGACCATCCCGATCAATTTGGCTTTGAGACTGGTGAATTGAAAGCGGGCGACAATGCCACCCAGCCCCCGGCGCTGCAATGCGCCTTGTTGTAGCGTGTAGCGGCGCGACTTGCCCTTTTCACGTATGTCGGCGTACACCTGCTCGGCCAAGGCAATGCGCTTTGGCGACGCTTTACGGCGCAGGGAGGTATAGCCCACGATGCGATCGCCGTCTCGCAAGGGGGCGACGGTAGCGTTGACCCAATAGTGATCGCCATTTTTGCGGCGGTTTTTCACCGTTCCCTGCCACGTTCCGCCCGCTTGAATGGTTTTCCAGAAATCGGCGTAGGCCGCTTCGGGCATATCGGGGTGACGGATCAGGTTGTGCGGTGCTCCCAGCAGTTCATCTCTCGAATAGCCGCTGACTTCTACGAAAGCAGCGTTGGCATAGGTGACGTTCCCTTTCAAATCCGAGCGTGAAATGAGTACCGTCTCTTCGTCGAGCACGTATTCACGTTGCGTAACGGGCTGGTTATTGCGCATAGAAGCTCCCCAGAGGTTTTATTTTTAATAATTGATTTTGAACTATTATCACGAATTTACCGGGCACCTAACCAGTGAATAGCTATAAAAAAGCGCCGCTCTCTTCAGAGCGGCGCAGGCGTGAACAGAAAGAGAGTCAGGCTCAATCGCTATTTGAAGACCACGTTGGCGACATCTCTATAGCGATTGGCAAAATGAACGGTCATGCCCTCTTTGAGATAGTCGGGCAACTCCTCGTAATCACGACGGTTGGCCTCGGGGAGAATCACCTCGAAGATATCGCTTCGGCGCGCGGCGATGACCTTCTCACGAATGCCCCCTACCGGTAGCACTTGCCCCGTGAGCGTCAGCTCCCCGGTCATGGCCAGCGGCCGATCGATGGCCTGGTGTTTGGCCAACGATAGCAGCGCCGTCGTCATGGTCACGCCGGCAGAGGGGCCATCCTTTGGCGTGGCGCCTTCAGGCACGTGCAGGTGCACGAACGCCGAGTCGAAGAAGTCGGCATCCGCACCATACTCGGCCAAGTGACCCAGTGTGTAGCTGTAAGCAATGTTGGCAGACTCTTTCATGACATCGCCCAATTTGCCTGTCAGCTTGAAGCCGCGATCCAGCGAGTGCACTTTGCCCGCTTCGATGGGGAGCGTCGCGCCGCCCATGGAGGTCCAGGCAAGCCCCGTCACCACGCCTTCGCCTTTGAGCACTTTCTCTTTGCGGAAAAGCGGAGCACCAAGAAACTCTTCGAGATTCTTCACCGAAATTTTGACGGTCTCGATATCCTCTTCCAGCAGTTTCACCGCCGCTTTGCGCACGATACGGTGGAGCTGCTTTTCCAGTTGGCGAACACCAGCTTCACGTGCATACCCCTCGATGACCTGCTTGAGAGCGGCATCGCTGAGGTTGATACGTTTCTTCGGCAGGTTGTCGCGTTTTAGCAGCTTCGGCCAAAGGTGGTGCTTGGCGATTTGCAGCTTCTCTTCGGCGATGTAGCCCGACAGACGAATTTGCTCCATACGGTCCAAGAGCGGGCCAGGAATGCTATCCAGGGTGTTGGCCGTGCATACGAAGAGCACCTTGGAGAGATCCATGCGTACGTCGAGGTAGTGATCCAAAAAGTCGACGTTCTGCTCAGGGTCGAGGACTTCGAGCAGGGCCGACGCGGGGTCGCCTTGGAAGGACTGACCCAGCTTGTCGATCTCATCGAGCATGATGACCGGGTTCTCGACCTCGACCTCCTTGAAAGCCTGGACCAACTTGCCGGGCATCGCGCCTACGTAGGTGCGACGATGGCCTTTGATCTCGGCCTCGTCTCGCATGCCGCCCACGGAGAAGCGGTAGAACTCGCGACCCAGCGCCTCGGCAATGGAGCGGCCAATGGAGGTTTTCCCCACCCCTGGCGGGCCAACCAGCAGCACGATAGAACCGCCCACATCACCTTTAAAGGTGCCTTCGGCCAGGAATTCGATGATGCGCTCTTTGACATCTTTCAAGCCGTCGTGGTCGCGGTCGAGGATTTGACGAGCATGGGCAAGATCCAGCTTGTCCTGGCTGGTAACACCCCAAGGCAACGAGGTCAGCCAGTCGAGGTAATTACGCGTGGTGCCGTATTCTGGGGAACCGGTTTCCAACACGCTGAGCTTGTTCAACTCCTCATCGATGCGCGCCTGCACCCGCTCGGGCACCACCAGGGCTTCCAAGCGGTTTCTGAACGTATCGACATCGTTCTCTCGATCGTCTTTAGAGATGCCCAGCTCACGCTGAATGACCTTGAGCTGCTCGCGGAGGAAAAACTCCCGCTGACGCTCCTGCATCTGCGCGTTGACCTGCTCGCTGATCTCGCTTTGCAGTTGAGCCACATCGATCTCTTTGCGCAGCAGCGGCAGCACTTTGTGCATTCGCTCCGCCACTGGCAGCGTGGCCAGCACATCCTGAAGCTCGGGGCCTTTGGCCGACGTAATGGCTGCAGCGAAGTCGGTCAGCGGTCCTGGCTGGTGGGGGCTGAAACGGTTCAGGTAGTGTTTGAGTTCCTCACCGTAGAGCGGATTGATCGGCAGCAGTTCCTTGATGCCGTTGATGATCGCCATGGCGTAGGCACGGGTCTCTTCGTCTTCGGCATTGACCGGCTCTTTAGGGTAGGTGACTTCCACCAAGTACGGCGGTTCTTTGGAGAGCCATCGCTGAATTTTAAAGCGCTGGAGTCCTTGGGCAATGAACTGGATTTGCTGATCTTCGCTTTTGAGCTTATGCACCTTGACGGCGGTACCAATCTCAGGAAAACCGTCGTGATCCAGGGAGTCGACGCCCTGCTCACCCACGAACGCAACACCAATGGTGTGGTGCGGGGTGTTGCCAACGCGACGCATGGTCTCTTCCCAGCGTTCGCGGTTGATGACCAGGGGCTGCACCTGGGCGGGGAAAAAGGGGCGGTTATGAATCGGAAGCAAGTAGATGCGCTCGGGCAACATATCGCTGGCGGGCACGAGCGAACTTACCCGCTCACCGTCCGAACGGTAGGCCTCGCCGTGGGCGCTCTGCTCTTGAGCGTCCTGTTCCTGTGACTCAGCATCGGTGAGCCAATCTAGGGGTTCTTGATCGCGGTCGTAATCCTGGTCGCTCATGCGCCCTCCATCAACAGTAGCCTGCGGCTGTTGCCGCTTTGTATGTTGAAAGGAATGTGGGCAGGGTGGGAAAACTTCAACCCTAAAAGCGTTTTACCTAACTCTCGTCAGGCGGCCACAACGATGGCATGGGTCGACCGTTGACGCGCCATACGCCTCGAATCACGTCGAACTGCAGTTCACGGGTGCCCAATGGTAAGCCCAGCCAGAGCGCTGCCACGGTAGGCGCATCGTGCCACACGAAGTCACCATCGATGCGCTCGATCCAGCGAGCGCGTTCGACCGGCTTATCCAGTGACGTTACGCTCAGCTCTTCCAAGCGACGTGCATCGAAGAACAGGGCCCCCTCGGCATTGACTTGCAGCCCCAATAACGGGCTGTCCAAGGCGATGGTGGCGATATCGAGGCGCGGAGAGTCACTCAATACTTGGCGCAGGTCGGGCTCCAAGCGAGCCAATAACCCTTCTGCCATGGGCAAGCTAGTGTCTCCCCAGGCGGCCTCTTGGCGCAGTCGACGAATCGTTTGCCGAACGGCATCCCCATTCAAACGCGAGAGTTCTGCCTCGATACGACCATTCAGGAGCGGGGTGTCAGGCGCTTCACTCGGCACATGCACGTCGCCGACGACCAGCTCGCCTTTTAGACGAAGCTCGCTCTCATCCAGCTCCATATGACTATGGAGATCCAGAGGCGCTACGTTGATGTCGTAGGCAGGGTAATGCAACGCTAGCTGCTCGATGTGCAGATGGTCACGCTGGGCAAAGTGGTAGGCATCGTCGATGTAGGTATAGCGACTTTCCAAGGTGGCGGGACCCAGCGTGAGTTGTGATAGGCCGTCGGTCAGGGTGAGCTGATCGAGCAGTCCACGCAGGCGCCAATCCCCAAACACGCCTTCCAAGCGTACTCGGGCACCGCGAACCTCCAGCTCGCGCCCGTTTTGCTGAATGACGAAGGGAGCCAGTGCCAAGCGCAGCTCGGTATGACCGCTCAAGGTTTGATAGCGGCCCTGCCAACGGGGGACCGACGGTGCCGAGACTTCACCCACCGCCTTTTGTAGCACGCTATCCAAGCGCGGCAGCAGCGTGCCTTCGACATCGGTACTCAACACCCCGTGTCGTGCTCGGTAGGTGAGTTCTAGACGCCAGGGGCGTCCCAGCAGCGGCGAAAGAATCAGCCGCCCCCGAGAAGTGAGCCATCCTTGTCGATTCTCTACCTGGCTAACACGCCACTCGCCGCGTGCCTCTAGATCTTCGAGCGCCTGACGGAGACTGCGCTCGAAAAGCACGCTGGATAGCAGTTGCGCGACCATCCACACGACGGCAATCGTCGCGAGAACAGGCACGATCAAACGTTCCTTGCGCATGCTATCTCCTTGAACGGCCCCTCAACGAGACCTGATTCCACGCCACCCGTCGATCAATGCAGCCAAAACCACAGGTGCATGGTACTCCAGGCGTAAATCCCTGCCATGACATCGTCGATCATGATGCCAAACCCACCGGCCACTCGGCGGTCAGCCCAGCGAATGGGCCACGGTTTAAAGACATCGAAAATGCGGAACACTACGAACCCCCACAGCGCCGCTTCCCAGGAGAATGGCACGGCGGCCATGGTAATCCAATAGCCAACGAACTCATCCCAGACGATCCCCGAATGATCGTGCACACCCAGATCGTGGGAGGTTTTGTCACATAGCCAAACCCCAACGATAAATGCGGCCAGCACGATCCCCAAGTACCAACCGAGGGAAAGGTCGGCCATCATCCAGTAGAAGGGAATGGCCGCCAACGTGCCAAACGTGCCCGGCGCCCAAGGCACCGTCCCGCTGCCCAAACCGAAGGCAAAAAAGTGAGTGGGGCGTCGCCAAACGCTCGCTGGTGCACGGTTCATGATGCACCCCCTCGGAAGTGCTGCCAGCCCGTCGCTCCGCCGTCAGGCACGCCCGTCACGCCCAACGTCTCCGTGCAGCGACCAATCACCCTCAGAGACAGGCCGCTCTCGGCCAGTTTAGCAACCGCCTTAGTGACTTGATCGGGCGGTAGCGTGACCAAGAGTTCGTAATCGTCTCCTCCGGAGAGCGCTGCCGTCAGGGCTTGCTCGTGGCCGAGGCACTCGACCAGTCCCTCGGCCAGCGGTAGCGACTCGGGGGCCAGGTCGACCCCCACGTGAGACGCCTCTCGCAGGTGGGTCAAATCCGCCAACAAGCCGTCGGAGATGTCCATCGCCGCCGTCGCCACTCCGCGCAGAGCGATGCCGGCGTCGAGCCTTGGCTGTGGCATGAGGTAGCGCTGGAGCAACGGATGTGCGAGGTCTCGCTCACCGCGTTGCCACAGCGCTAGCCCGCCCGCGCCGCCGCCTAGCGCCCCGGTTACCGCCACGACATCTCCTGGACGGGCGCCTGACCGGGTCATTGCTGATCCTGCAGGCACTTCGCCCATAACCGTAACGCCGATACTCAACTCACCGGACGTGACATCGCCGCCCGCCAGCACCGTGGCATGCTGCTGGCAAAGCGCATGGAACCCCCTCGCGTAGCGGGACAGCCACTGTTCCGCATGAGCGTCATCCTCGAAGGCGCGCTGGTCGAGCGTCAGTGCCATCAAGCACCAGCGCGAGACGGCTCCCATGGCCGCCAAATCGCTGAGGGCCACCGCCAACGCCCGGTGACCGACTGCCTGAGCCGGCGCATCATGAGGGAAGTGTACGTTCACCACTGATGTGTCAACGCTCACGGCCAGCTCTTGGCCAGCCTGAGGCATCAATAGGGTGGCGTCATCGCCGCATCCTAGGGCAACGCCATTCGTCGCTTGCGCCTCCTGCGGCGACATAAAGAAACGTCGAATCAGATCGAATTCGGCAAGCACAAAGGCCCCTTAAACGCTTGATCAGCCCCCTCCGCTTACAAGCGGCGGGCGCTGACTTCGGCACTTCGTAAGCGGTTGGCTAGCTTATCGAGAATGCCATTCACGTATTTATGGCCGTCGGTGGCGCCAAATGATTTTGCCAGCTCAACGCCTTCGTTAATCACTACGCGGTAAGGCACTTCCATTCGCCGGGAGAGCTCGTACGCTCCCAAGCGAAGAATGGCCAGCTCTACCGCGTCCAAATCTTCCAGGCGGCGATCCAACAACGGGGCGATTTCGCGGTCCAGCTCGGTTTTGAAGCGCACCGTGTTGTGTAAAAGCTCATGGAACAGCGCTTTGTCGGCGATTTCCATGACCTTGACCCAGTTCTCGTGATCTTCGAGATCGTCGTCGGCCACCTGACTGCGAAATTCCGCTTCGATGCTGGTAATCGATTTACCGGTCATCTGCCATTGATAAAGCCCTTGTACCGCTAACTCCCTGGCGGCGTGACGCCCCTGCTGTGCGGCTGAGGGCTTGCGCTCACGACGCTCACTCATTGGGAATCTCCCACCGGCAGGGCGCGCAGTAGAGAGACCATTTCCATCGCCGCCATGGCCGCTTCAGTGCCTTTGTTACCCGCCTTGGTGCCGGCACGCTCGATGGCCTGCTCGATGGACTCGACGGTCAGTACACCGTTGGCTACTGGCGTATCGAACTCCAACTGAAGATGATTGATGGCCGTGTTGCAGCCCCCCGCCACGTACTCGAAGTGCGGTGTGCCGCCGCGAATGACCGCGCCCAGGGCGATCACCGCGTCGGGTTTCATCACGTTGAGCACGCGTTTGACGGCCAGCGGTAATTCCCATGCACCGGGGACGTGAACGATATGGATGTTTTCCATGTCCACACCGTGGCGCGTCAGACTGTCGACGGCACCTTCTACCAAGCTATCCACGACGTGGTGATTGAAACGGCCCACCACGATCACGTAGCGCCCATCGACGTCTACGAAAGTACCTTCAATTTGCGAAAGGGATTGCATCGATTTATTCCTGCTGAAAAGTTGGCTCGTCGGCCGTGTCATTGGGCCCCAGCCGCTCGACCACTTCCAGGTCGAACCCAGAGAGCGCTGAGAACTTCCACGGCGAGCTGAGTAGGCGCATTTTCCCCACGCCGAGATGGCGTAGAATTTGCGAACCCGTACCAATCGTTAAATAGTTGCCAGAGCCATCGGAGTCGCTGGTGCGCGGCTGACGCACGCGATCCAGATAGATATCTAGCTGGTCTTTCAAATCTTGATGTGGCCGCCCGTCATCGATCAGTACGAACACCCCGGCAGGCGCCTGGGCAATCTGTTCGATGGCGCGGTGGGCATCCCAACGGCATTGATCGCCCTTCATCAGCCCCATCACATCGCGCAGGGTATCGGCCAAATGCACGCGCACGGTAGTGGCCTGCTCGGGTGTGGGCTGGCCGTTCACGAGCGCGAGGTGGTGAGCGCCCTGAATACGATCACGGAACACATGCAGCGCCAGCTCACCATGGACGGTGGTCACTTGCGTCGTTTCTACGTGATCTACCGTTTGTTCGTTGACGATACGGTAGTGAATCAAGTCGGCGATGGTGCCCATCTTGATATCGTGTGCTTTGGCAAAGGCCTCTAATTCAGGGCGGCGGGCCATACTGCCGTCATCGTTCATGATCTCACAAATGACGCCGCTGGGATCCAATCCGGCTAGCGCGGCTAAATCGCAAGCGGCTTCGGTATGGCCTGCGCGACGCAGCACGCCACCGGGTTCGGCCATCAGCGGAAAAATATGCCCTGGCTGAACGATATCCGTCGGTTTGGCATTCGGCGCAACGGCGGCTTGCACCGTACGGGCGCGGTCGGCGGCTGAAATGCCGGTGGTGACCCCTTCGGTCGCCTCGATCGAGAGCGTGAATTTGGTGCCAAAACCGGAGCCATTATCGCGCACCATGAGCGGCAGATTGAGCTGCTCGCAGCGCTCACGGGTCATCGGCATGCAGATCAGGCCGCAGGCATAGCGCGCCATGAAATTGATATGCTCTGGCTTCACCATTTCGGCGGCCATGATGATATCGCCTTCGTTCTCGCGATCCTCATCGTCCATGAGAATCACCATTTTGCCCTGGCGAATGTCGTCTACCAGCTCAGCGATGGGGGATAAACCCTCTGAAGAGGAGTGCGCCATGGAATCTCCAAAAAATAGGCTCGCATCGTATGCGAATTCGGGCGTCAGGGTACCTTGCAATGACGGCTTGCGCTAGTCAGCGTGCGGGGCGGCTATGATCCACCAGTCGTTTCCCACGGTTCGCGACTCGAGGATCGTCAAGCGCTTTTGATCGGCCATCTGGGTCATTCCCGGCAGGGAAAACAGCGGTCTTGCCTCGCCGCCCAACAATGTCGGCGCGACGAAAAGCTGCATTTCATCGACCAGGCCGGCTTCCAGCAGCGCGCCCGCAAGCGTCGCTCCCGTTTCTACCAAGAGTTCGTTCACCTGCTCATTATCTGCCAGCCAGCGCAGCATGTCAGCCAGTGCAATGCGCCCGCCTTCGGCTGGCAGCACGTGAATCTCGGCCCCGGCCTGCGCCAATCGATGCCGTTTCTCTTCGCTGTGCTGGTCAGTGGTGATGATCAGCGTGCGCCCGGGCTCGCGCAGACACGCTGCCGCCAGAGGAAGACGCAGGCGAGAATCGAGAATCACTCGCAGGGGTTGGCGCTGGGTGATGTCGTCGGCGTTGCCCAAGGCTAATTGGTCGGCCCGCAGCGTCAACCGGGAGTCATCCATGATGAGCGACTCCACGCCGCTCAGGATGGCGCTCGACCGCGCCCGCAGGCGCTGCACCTGCGTGCGCGCCTGGGGCCCGGTAATCCATTGCGACTCACCTGAGCCCATCGCGGTCCGACCATCCAAGCTCATGGCCATCTTCAGCCGCACAAAGGGACGGCGGCGCACCATGCGCGAGATGAAGCCGGGATTGAGCGCCCTGGCGTCGGCTTCCAGGAGGCCTACCTGCACGGCGATACCGGCGGAGGCCAAGTGTGCGATACCGCCACCGCTGACCTGGGGATTGGGGTCTTGCATCGCGATCACCACGCGACGGACACCCGCCTTGGTCAGGGCCACGGCACAAGGGCCCGTGCGCCCCGTGTGAGAACACGGCTCTAACGTGACGTACGCCGTCGCGCCCTGTGCAGCGTTGCCTGCCGCTTGAAGCGCATGGATTTCGGCATGGGGTTCCCCAGCCCGCACGTGATACCCCTCCCCCACGATGCGAGCATCTCCACCGCTATCGAAGCGCACGATCACGCACCCCACTCTTGGGTTAGGATCGGTGGTGTAAAGCCCCCGCTTGGCCAGCTGAATCGCGCGGGCCATGTAGCGATGATCGGCAGTGGAGAACTCACCCATCATGACGCTCCGTTCGGTGATCCCTGCCCGGCCGGCTCATCGGAGGGCTCTTGGGAAAGCCGATCGATTTCAGCACGAAACTCATCCAGGTCCTGAAACTTGCGGTATACAGAGGCAAACCGAATGTAGGCCACTTGGTCGAGGCTACGTAACGCTTTCATGACCGCCTCGCCCACCTCCCGGGCGTTCACCTCACGGTCACCACGTGCGCGCAACGTTTGACGAATGCGCTCTACCGAGGCTTCGATCGCCTCGGCACTGACCGGGCGTTTTTCCAGTGCGCGGAGCATCCCCGCACGTAGCTTTGCTTCATCGAAACTCTCGCGAGAACCGTCGGACTTCACCACCCGCGGCATGATCAACTCAGCGGTCTCGTACGTCGTAAAACGCTCATGGCAGCTGGCGCACTGGCGGCGTCGGCGCACCTGGTCACCCTCTGCCACCAGCCTGGAATCCGTCACTCTCGTATCGTTTGCACCACAAAAAGGGCAATGCATGGCAGTCAACCTATTATCAGTACGCACTAAAACCAGTACGTGCAGCGTGTCAGCCTGAACGAAGGGACGCAGCGTCACGGTGCGTGCTCTACGAGCCCTTCGCTATTTTGTAAACTGTTTTATCGCCAGCTGTCGGCGGTAGCCGACCCGCCGAGCTATCGTATGGCGGTGTTATACAGCCCCTATCTCGACGTATTGTAACGATTTGGCACACAAGCTGCAGCGTTTGTCGAAGGATGATTGAAAGGACGCCCGTTATGACCGCTTTCGAAAAGACCGTTCACCACTACCTCACCCAGCTATACGGCCCGCGCGCAGGGGAAGTGCAGCGGCGAATAGGTCAACACGTCGCGCATTTTCGCGGGGGAGCAAACGCTGCACCGACCGTTAACGGTCAATCTGTCGATGCACCAATGTGGAGCGAAAAGGATCAGTGGGTCATCTGTTACGGCGACTCGATCGTCGATGAAGGAACGCCACCGCTAGCCGTGCTGGATACGTTTTTGCAACGTTATCTGGGAGACACCGTCAGTGGGGTTCACGTGCTGCCCTTTTTCCCTTGGAGCAGCGACGACGGCTTTTCGGTGATTCATTATCGTGAGGTCAATAGTGAGCTGGGCGCGTGGTCGGACGTCCAAACCCTAGCCAGCCACTACGACTTGATGGCTGACTTGGTACTCAACCATGTCTCCCGAGAGTCGCTCTGGTTCGTCGACTATCTCACCGGTAGCCTACCCGGGCGCGACTATTTCATTGAGGTGGATCCTGACACGGACGTTTCCCAGGTCACCCGCCCGCGCAGCAGCCCGTTATTGGTGCCGATCTCGACGCGTCGCGGCACCCGCCACGTATGGGCTACCTTTTCGGAAGATCAAATCGATCTCAACTTCGAAAACCCGGACGTGCTGCTCGAGTTCGTGGGCATTTTGCTGTTCTACCTGCAGCAAGGCGTACGCATCATTCGCCTGGATGCAGTGGCCTTTCTATGGAAACGGCTCGGCACCCCGTGCATCCATCTGCCAGAGACCCATACCGTCGTGCGCTTACTGCGCGCTATCGTGGATGAGGTGGCGCCTGGCACGCTATTGATTACCGAAACCAACGTGCCACACGCCGAAAACATTAGCTACTTCGGCTTGGAGCGGTTGACGCAGGGCACTCCCGACGAAGCCCACATGGTGTATCAGTTCGCCCTGCCCCCGCTTTTACTGCATACCCTGACCCGCGGGGAAGCGACGACGCTACAAACGTGGTTGAACAGCCTCCCGGTACTGCCGCCGCAGTGTACCTACTTGAACTTTACCGCCAGCCACGACGGTATAGGTGTACGGCCTCTTGAAGGCCTGCTACCCGACCACGAGCGTGACGCGCTGCTGGAATTGATGCACCGCTTTGGTGGGTTTGTCAGCATGCGCAGCAATCCTGACGGCAGCGACACGCCCTACGAGATCAATATCACATGGTTCGAGGCGATGCGCGGCACCCGCCGTGGCCCGGACCCGTGGCAAATTGCACGCTTTCTCTGCAGCCAAGCGATCATGCTCAGCTTGCAAGGAATCCCTGCGCTCTATATCCACACGCTCACCGGCACGCTGAACGATGTGGAAGGTGTGGAACGTAGCGGCCGCCTGCGCTCGATCAACCGCCGACGCTGGCAGCTCGATGAGCTTGCCTTGTTATTAGAAAGCCCCGCCACCCCGACTCATGACGTTTTTCATGCCCTGCATCGGCTGCTGACACAGCGTCGCCAAGAGCCTTGTTTCCACCCCAACGCCCCGCAGCGCGTGATCGACACTCCCCCTGAGCTGCTCGCCCTCGAGCGTGGCCCCCTGCCTAACGGTCGACGCCTACTCGCGCTCTACAACGTGACCGATGGCAAGGTCGATCTCACTCACGCAGGGGATGCCCTCCATCAAACGCTTACTCAGCATGACTGGCAGCCGATCGGCAGTGCGAGTACTCACCATGACGCGACGCTGCCACCCTATGCCGTGTGCTGGCTGGTGGCTGACGCTTGACGCTTGCGACATAACGACTCAGGCATCCATGATCGTCACTCTTACATAATCATCCGCTGCGATACTGTGTGATGATCATGTCACGAGGCAAGGAGGCGCGAGTGCCCCACGCCGTTTTACCGAAAGGATTATGCGATGTCATGGGTTTCATTAAAAAGTCTTGGTCGTGTCAGCCTGCTGGCCGCGACAGCTAGCACTGCCTTTGTCAGCTTCGCTGACGAGCTGCCCGCGCCCATTCAGGCGCTCGCCAACCAGGGTTTGACGATTCATGGTCAGTTCGATGCACCGGGCGGAATGCGCGGCTTTGGGGCCAGCGTGCAAGGGCAGGACATGGCGATTTATCTCACCCCCGATGGAGAGCATGCGATCATTGGCACGCTGGTCGACGGTGAAGGCACCGACCTGACTGAGGCCCAGCTCGATGAGCACGTACGAGCGCCGCTGGAAGCCGACACGTGGGCGCTGCTCGAAGAGAGCCACTGGATCCAGGATGGCAACCCGGATGCGCCACGCGTCATCTACACCTTTACCGACGCCAACTGCCCTTATTGCCGCCAACTATGGCAACAAACCCGCCCATGGGTAGAGGCTGGCGAAGTGCAGCTGCGCCATATCATGGTGGGTATTCTAGCCCCCAATAGCCCGGCACTCGCCGCCACGATACTGGGCGCCGAGGACCCATCCGCCGCGCTACATCGCCATAGTGAGGGGGATGAACTCTCCCCCAGCGCACAGCCACGAGACATCGAAGAGCAGGTCTACGACAACAATCAACTCTTCGAACAGCTCGGCCTCTACGCCACTCCCACCAGTGCGTTTCAACGCGAAACCGACAGCGGCACGGTCCGCATAGACCGTATTCAAGGCCTACCCAGCGACGAGCGCTTCATCGAGATGATGGGTAGCGAAGCGCCATGAGAGCGTCGATGCGGCTGGTACTGCTGCCCATTTGGCTAGCGGGACAGCCGCTGAGCAATGAACCAGCCCAACACCATGGCCGCCAACAGCGCGAGCAGCGGCAACGTTGCTCCGCCGATGGAGGCGATCGCAGGACCAGGGCAGTAACCCGATAGCCCCCAGCCCACGCCAAACAGCGCCGCGCCGCCTAACAATTTGGCATCCAGCTCTTGCTTGCTCGGCAGTTGGAAGTGGGTGCCAAACAGCGGCGTGCCGCGAGCGAAGACCACGCGATAGCCCACGAACGTGGTGCCGACGGCGCCACCCAGTACGAACATCAACGTCGGATCCCAGGCACCAGCCACATCCAAAAAGCCGAGCACGCGCGCGGGGTCGGTCATCCCGGAGATCGCGAGTCCTACACCGAACAGCAGGCCAGCGAAATATCCCGCCGCTGTTTTGACCGCTGGAACCCTCATGCTCCACCTCCCATGACATGGCGAACCACATAGACCGTCGCGATGGCCGCGACCAGGAAGGTGACGGTGGCCGCTATCGACCGAGGCGCCAAACGCGCCAAGCCACATACGCCGTGACCGCTGGTACAGCCACTGCCAAGTCCCGTGCCTACCCCTACCAGCAGGCCTGCCAACAGCATGAGCGGCACGCCGCCTGCGGGTTCACCGATCACCGCACCGGGCACGCCTGCCACGTTACCCAGCCCGCCCCCGGCCGCCATCACCAGCAACGGGCCGCTGACTAGCCCAGCCAAGAACGCCATGCGCCACGCGCTGTCTCCTCTCGGGCGCTGGGTCATCAGCCCTCCAATGATGCCGCTAATACCGGCAATACGGCCCAGCGCCCCCATTAGCCATACCGCTGAGAGGCCTATCAACACGCCTCCCATCAACCCTTGCAAACTTGCCAACCCATTGGCTGTTTCATTCATGACTGATGATCTCGACTTCTACTTTCCAACATCAAAACCGGTTGATCGGCACTTTTAAATACACTTGCCCGTCATCTTCTGCTGGGGGCATTTCCCCCGCCCGCATATTGATCTGCACCGAAGGAAAGATCAGGCGCGGCATACCTAACGTGGCATCCCTCTCGGTACGCATCTTGACGAACTCCTCTTCGCTAATGCCGTCATGCACATGGACGTTCGCTCGGCGCTGCTCGGCCACGCTCGTCTCATGTTGATAGTGCTCACGTCCAGGTGCTTGATAGTCGTGGCATAAAAACAGCCGCGTTTTTTCGGGTAGCGCCAGCACTTTCTGAATGGATTGATAGAGCGTGCGTGCGTCGCCGCCGGGGAAATCGCAGCGCGCGGTACCGTAGTCCGGCATGAACAAGGTATCCCCCACAAACGCGGCGTCGCCTATCACGTAGGTCAGACAGGCGGGCGTGTGGCCCGGCGTGTGCAGCACCCGCCCTTCGAGCCCACCAATGGCGAAGATATCGCCCTCTTTGAAGAGCGCATCGAACTGGCTGCCGTCTCGGGCAAACTCCGAGCCTGCATTGAAGGCTTTACCGAATATTTCCTGCACATCGACGATATGGGCACCAATACCGGTCTTGCCGCCTAGCGCCGAGTGTAGATAGGGGGCCGCCGACAGATGATCGGCGTGTACGTGCGTTTCTAAGATCCATTCCACCGTCAACCCTTGGCGGCGCACTAAGGCGATGATCTGCTCCGCCGAGCGAACGTCGGTGCGGCCAGCGGCGTAATCGAAGTCCAGTACGGAGTCGATGATGGCGCACGCAGCACTGTCGGGATCTTTCACCACATAGCTGAATGTATTGGTAGGTTCGTCGAAAAAGTGGGTCACGATGGGGCGTTGCATCGAGAGCCTCCCATTGATGGATAACTGTCGTTGAGTACGTGCCCTGAGTGTAGCGCAAATAAAGTTATATATTTATATCATTAAAGAATTAATAGTGCTTTCCATCCCTACTTTTCGATTCACTCGACTAAGGTATGAACGATAATGGCCGATAACAGTGAGGGCTTACTTACTGCTTGGAATTTTTTATAGGGACACCATGAACCGTTTGACAACGACACAGAAACTTTGGGGCACGCTGGGCATCATTTGGGTGGCGATGCTACTGCTGGTGGGGTGGTTAGCGTGGGAAAACCGCCAAACCATCGAAAGTGAACGACGCGACAGTATTCAGCATATCGTGAGCAGCATCCATGGACAGTTAGAAGCGCTACAGGCACGCGCCGAGAGCGGCGAACTGACCGAAGAAGAAGCGCAGCAGCGAGCCATCGACAGCATCGCCAGCGTTCGTTTTGGTGAGGGGGAGTACGTCTTTGCTTTCGATGACGATTTAGCGATCGTTTCGCACCCTAACCGCCCCAGAGGCGAGGATATGAGCGCCTATCAAGACGCCAGCGGTATGCGACTCTATTCAGCCTTTTTGGACGTTGCCCAAGCCGGTGGTGGCCACGTGGACTACTACTCACGCCGTATTAGCGGTGACGACCAAGTGCCTAAAGTGAGCTATGTTGCCTACCTGCCAGAGTGGGGCTGGTCGCTGGCGGCTGGCGTGTATGTCGACGATATCAATGCCGCCTTCATTGCCCGGTTGATTCGTTCCGCCTTCATCCTCTTGGTGATCGGTGTACCGGTCACCCTCCTGATGGGCTGGGTCATTCGTGACGTTGCCCGCCGACTGGGCGGTGATCCACGCTATGCCGCCACGGTAGTACGTCACATCGCCGATGGCGATCTTACTCAAGCGGCCGCCCTCTCCGCTAACGATCAGCATAGTTTGTTGTATGACATCAACCGCATGCGCGAAACGCTGGCTGGCACCATCAGTGACATTCATCACGGCGCGGATCAGGTGAATCACGGCGTGGAGCAGATCGTTGGCGTCAACGAAGAGCTTTCCACCCGTACCGAAGAGCAAGCTGCATCCCTGGCGGAGACCGCCTCCAGCATGGAGCAGCTAACGGCAACGGTGAAGCAGAACGCCGACCATGCTGACCATGCTCGTACCCTCGCCACCAAAACGGCGGAAAGTGCTCAACGTGGCAGCGACGCCATGGCGTCGGTGATTCATACCATGGAGAACATTAACAACAGCGCCACGCAGATGAGCAGTATCGTCAATACCATTGATGCCATCGCGTTCCAGACCAACATTCTGGCACTCAACGCTTCTGTAGAAGCAGCCCGCGCAGGGGAGCAGGGGCGTGGTTTTGCGGTGGTGGCCAACGAGGTTCGCCAGTTGGCTAGCCGCTCGGCGTCTGCCGCCCAGGAGATCAAAGGTTTGATCGAAAACGCGGATGCTCAGGTGGTCGAAGGCAGCCGCCAAGTTAAAAACACGGGTGAAATGATCAACGGTGTAGTGGCTGACATTCAGCAGCTCAGCACGCTGGTGCAGGACATCTCGGCAGCCACCATCGAACAAAGCAGCGGTATCGAGCAGGTCAATCAGGCCGTGACACAGATGGACCAAATGACGCAGCAAAACGCAGGGTTGGTGCAGCAGAGTAATCACGCGACCCAGCAACTCGCGCAGCTGAGCACCCAGCTCCGCCATTTAGTGACGAACTTCAAGCTCGACCACCAAGCACCACAGGCCGCCATTGCCCCAGCCGCCATTACCCCACCTATGGCCCGTTCATCCTCCTTTAGCGATTTTTAATCGCCCAGACATGGCCTCCGCCTAGCACGGCGGAGGCCATGCTATGCCTAATACGTCTCGACTAGACCTTGCCTTGATTATCCAGCTCTACCGCCTCGTGCATCCTGGCCAACAGGTCGGGCACGGCGGCTTGTACGCGGTTCCAGCTAGGAATGAAGGGCCGCTCCCGGGGATTGTCCAAAAACAGGTTTCCCGCTTCCAACAGGTTGCTGGCAAACAGCTCTACCGCCTGCTCTTCACAGTGACGATCCAAACTGAGGCCATTCATGGTGGCGTCGTGATCGTAAGCTTCGATCAAATCGAGCGCCAAACGATAGTACGTGGCTTTGAGCGTGCGGAAGTCTTCACTGCTAAAGCTCACTCCTTGCGTCGCTAACTTGCGATACAGGGCCTTGGCGATGTCCAAGCTCATTCGGTTCAGGCCACCGGTAGCATCCCCCTCGCTGACGGGCTGATGCTTGTGGTCATAGGCATCGGCAATGTCCACCTGACATAGTTGACGATGAGAGTAGTTACGCTGGAGCTCGGACAGCACGCCGATTTCAAGCCCCCAGTCGGCGGGAATACGAATGCCTTCCAGCACGTCGCTGCGCATTGCAAACTCGCCCGAGAGCGGATAACGAAAGCTATCCAAATAATCCAGATAAGGCAGCGGCCCGCATACGGTCTTGAGCGCCCGCAGCAGCGGCGTCACCATCAGCCGCGACACGCGGCCATTCAACTTTCCTTCGGCAATACGAGGGTAATACCCTTTACAGAAGCTGTAGTTGAAGCGAGGATGCGCCACGGGATACATGAGCCGCGCCAGCAAGCTACGGTCATAGGTGAGAATATCGCAGTCGTGTAGGCCTACCACCGATGAACGGCCGGAGGCCAATACGTATCCCGCGCAGTACCACACGTTGCGTCCTTTGCCGGGCTCTAGTGCGCCCAGGCCGTGGCTCTCCAGCTCGGCATCGAGTTCGCGCAAACGTGGGCCGTCGTTCCATAAAATGCGCGTGTGCTGAGGCAAACGGGAGAAAAACTCGCGGGCATACAAAAACTGTTCACGGTCGGCACGATCCAGGCCGATCACGATTTCATTGAGATACGGCACCTTTACTAACTCATCGACGATCGCCGATAGCGCGGGTCCCTCCAACTCGGAAAACAGCGACGGCAGGATGAGCCCCATCGGTCGACGGTTGGCGAACTGGCTTAGCTCTTGCTCGAGCGCCTCGACCGGGCGACGGGTAAGATTATGAAAATCGGTGATGACGCCGTTTTGATGGAAGTCACTCATACGCGAACCTCTTGATGGGTTAGGCCGTGACGGCTAGCAGTACTGGGGCCGCCGCTAGTCGGCGGTCGTCTCGCCCCCACCAGTGGGCCACCCCCTCGGCCCAGCCGGCGGGTCCGGCCGCTCGAGTGCGATACAGCGCTTCATTCGACGGGGTGACGGCCAGTTCGTGGCACCCTTTGATGACCACGGCCTGATCGACCGCCTCGAGCATGGATATATCGTTGGGGCCATCGCCCAGGCCTAGAGATAGCGGCGGACGGCCGCGCAGCGCAGTAAAGCGCTTGATGAGCCAATCGACGGCGCTGCCTTTATCCGAAGCGTTGCCCATTACATGCCAAAAACGCCCACCTTGAGTCAGCATCAGGCCGTCGCCCTCTAGCGCTAAGCGGAAATCTTTTAGGGCAGTGTCGTCGTCTTGCCAGATGAGCGGCTCGCTGCCTTCGCGCTGTCGGGCAGCTCTCGCGCGCGTCTCATCCAATCCCGTCAGCGACATGACCTCAGTGATATCGAGCTCGCTCATTCGAGTGAAACGCACGCCCAGCCGCGTGCGCCACACGTTCAGTCGCGCGCGGATGAACCCAACGTCGACGCCGGTGTGCTTGACGACCACCCCATCTCGACCGCTACCAGGGCGATCCAGCCGCGCATGGCACCAGCCTGGGGGCAAGCCGATCACTGCGCCGTTTTCCGCTACGAATGGCGTTGCGGTCAGGCCCAGCGACTCACGCAACGTCACTAGTTCGGCGCGGGTTTTGCTGGTCACCGGAATCACCGGCACGCCCAGCTGTTTCAGGCGTGCGAGCCAAGGTGCTGCAGGCGAAAAATCGTAGCTATGATGATCGAGCAGCGACCCGTCGAGATCGGTCACCACCAAACGCGGTGTCAGCGCCGGATCAGGGCTTCCAAGAGGCTGGAGAGGAAGACTCGCCAACATGCGGGGAGTCTGTGTCGTGCGGGAGTGTTCGTTCATGGCGCCACCTTATCGCAATCTGAAAAGCCGTTACTCAGGCGTCGTTCTCAGATAAGCAATAAAGCAGAATGTGTGCCAACACTATTTATATAAAATAAATCAAAAACTTAAAAAAGAATCGGCATGACCGATTATGAGGGCACCAAAATAGAGCACCTAAAATGCACTAACATAGTGCGGTTTAGGGCGTCATAAACAACCCCAGTCGTGAAATATCTAGTCGTGAAATACCTGTAAAAAAAGTTGCACAAGGCCTTGGCAAACGCTCGCAAATAGCTATACTCGAATTGTACCCACTGACAACCTTGTACCCCCCCCTCACCTGATGTCAGTGGGCTGCAGTGAGCCAAGCCCTTTCATGCCCGCCTCCCCCGGCGGGCTTTTTTTTCAGCTCACTCCTCCCACACGCTCATTTAGTACATCCCCCTTCGACGAAAACATCACTCTACGTGAATGACGACTTCGACACGGCGATTACGCGCCCTACCCTCTGCGGTGCTGTTGTCTTCGAGCGGCTGCGTCGCGGCTAACCCCACGGCTCGCAAGCGCTCTGCAGCAACGCCAGCCGCTTCCAAGGCTTCGACGATGGCGATGGCACGGGCGCTGGAGAGTGCCCAATTGGACGAAAATTCCGGGGTGTTGATAGTTTGGCTATCGGAGTGGCCTTCGACCCACACCTCCCCCTCGTAACGCTGGATCGTTTCCAACAGACTACCCACCAGCGAGGCACCTCCCTGGGTCAGTTCGGCGGTTGCCGAAGGGAACAGCAGCCTATCTTGCACCCTAAGACTAATTCCCTCTGCCACACGCGAGACTTCGACACCCTCCAGGTTGGGTAAGTAAGGCGAGGTATCGACCCGTTCAGCGAGGTTGTCCATCAGCGCAAGCGCGCCACTGATTGCCTCATCGCTCACCTCGCGGACGTTCACCGGCGGCCGGTCCGTGAGCAGCACCATATAATCGGCCAAAGGCAGTGCCTCCGACGGTGCTTCTACCTGGACCAGTGGCGTGGGCAACCGGGGAAGCGGCTGTGACAAAGAGGGAGACGGCCGCCTGGCCTGGCGACTGTCCGTCAGCGATGCGACCAGTTTCCACTCTGAACTGGGCTCTGCATCGGCATCAGCGGGAAGCGCCAATAAGGGCGGCGCGCTGGGCGAACGTGCGACGCGTGGCGGCAGTCCTGCAACACCCAATGCGGCGCTGATCGCCATGGGGTTGAGCTCACCCGGCACCACTGTCGGCATCAGCGGACGTGACTGGCGCCGCTCCTCCAGCAGGGTCGGCAAAGGCACTTCCAATGGTGTCGTAAGGGCCGTGCTTGTGTCCGCTACTGGCTCGTCAGGGGCCCAATTGGGACCCGTGACGCCGGCGGCGGCGATAATGATGACGAACAGCGCGACGAGGAGCGTCATGATATCGATATAGCTAATTATCCATCCGCTGTTGCTATCGTCCTCAGGGTATGTCGATAGCAGCGAATCATGACGCGGGCCGCTACGGTGGTCCTCAAGCATGGGGGTGATTACTCATTCAAGTTTTTAACCTCGTGGCCGATCTATGCTAAGCATGGCAAACTAGTCTATCAAAAAGCCGATTAGTAGCGATAAGGAACTACCAGGTGCGCACTCGTCCTATGACACACCCCATTGCCCGTTATTTACGCCCCGTTGGCCTGGGACTTGCGAGCCTGATGCTCAGCGGCTGTTTTTACGCCAGCACTTCCCAAGCGCCCATTGCTACGACATACCCCTATTCGGAACAGCAAAAGATGCAGGCAGCCCAGCATTGGGAGGTCCTTGCACAGCATGAAGCCGCGGGCATTTTATCCAGCGAACGAGTACGTTTTCGCGACTTGCACATTGCGGCGCCGGAGCATGAGCAGTACGGCTCCTATTACAGTGGCGGGGAATTCGAGCGTGGCTTTAGAACACTGCTAACCAGCGAGCTCGTATCCGGCGGCGGTAGCGTCACGACACAGCCACGTGCCAACGGCGCCACGATTCAAATCGATGTGGAAGTCGTCGAGCACCGAGATCGTGGCTATACACGACCGCCCTTCGGCGCTTACACGGCCTTAGCGAGCGGCATCGCGGTGGCCAGTATTCCTTTAGGTAACTGGAGTGAACCAGCACTTGCGCTCATCCCAGCGGCGATGGTGGCCGATACCACCAGCGGTAGCTGGACACCCAAAGGCAATGAAGAAATCATCATCACCACCCAGATAGTGGAACAGGATCAAATCCTCTACTCCTCCTCCAATATCTATTACATTAACTCGGGTGATCGCCGCCAATACGCCCCGCATCGGGTACCTAGAACGCCTACGACGCCGACTGTTTCTATCACTGATACTTGGTAATGTTTATGTCTCTACGCTCAATCTTTGCGTTACCGTCGATGCGCCTGCTTCGCACTGACATGTTGGCTACGCTTTGCATGACGCTACTGCTGGCAGGCTGCGCTAACCTAGGCAATAGCGCCCAACCTCAAGAACCAGAACCAGACTTGTCAGAGCTCGCCCATGAAGCGGCGCAGCGGATGGTCGCTAACAATCCTGACTTGACTCGCTATAGCCCGATGATTGCAGCCACGTTCGTCAGTATCGATAATCTGAGTCAATCGTCGACCTTTGGTCGGATCAGTTCCGAGATCATGGCCTCGGCACTCGCCCAACAAGGCATGCAGGTTCGCGAAGTCAAAATGCGCGATAGCATGTTTATCGAAGAGAGCGTGGGGGAATTGATTCTATCGCGCCAAGTTCAACGGCTAAGCTCTCAGCACAATGCGCGCTCCATCCTGATGGGCACCTACGCTCAGGGCCAGGACTATTTATACGTAAGTGCCCGCGTCGTACGCGCTGGTGATGCCATGGTGTTAGGCAGTGCAGACTTCCAGCTACCTTTGGATAATAATATGCGCAGCCTGTTAGAGGCTCAGGGCGGATGGTAAAACACCCGATTTGACGCACCGTACCTTCTGAAAGCCTAGCCGATACGCTAGGCTTTTCATTTGCTCATCGAAAGGACGACTATGTCTCTACGTCGCCGTACCCGCCAGCCTCATATTGTGGCCATCAGCCGGGTGATCAAACTGTTTGCCAACATTACCAAGATGCTGAGCTATGGGTTTCACGCGCTCTTTCCTGCCAAGCGCTTTACCCTGCCAGAAAGAGCAGCCCCTTGGCTTTCGTCGAAGCAAGAGAGCAGTATCCCTCGAATCATTTGGCAAACCAACTTTACGAACCGAGTCACCCTGCCGGTGTATCTCAACTATTTGTTCAACCGCCTGATGGCACCGCACTTTGAGTATCGATTCATGATCACCCAAGCGCGCCACGACTTCATCGAAAAGAACTTCAGCCCAGAGTGGCTCGAGAGCTACGACAAGCTGCAAATTGGTGCTGCCCAAGCCGATTTTTGGAGGCTATTGGCGCTGTATAAACATGGCGGCGTTTACCTGGATATCGATGCCCACGCTATCTGGCCGTTGGGTCGGGTCGTACCAGCAGATATCGACGAACTGTATGTGACGACACGTAAAGGAGAGTTGAGCAATTACTTCATCGCCAGCCGCCCGGGCAATCCCAATCTGCTGAAATTGATCGAGCAGGTACATCAAAACATTGTCGAGAACCAGCTGACCAACGTCTTCGAGCTGACCGGGCCAGGCGTTTTCATCAAGCTATTGGATCAAGCAGACGTCTCCACGGTTTCCTACCGTCACGCTTGCAACCAGGGAAGCTTCACCAACGAGCATTTCCAGTACATCGACAAGAAAGCAGGCAAATGGACCAAAGAGCAGCAAAAGGTAAGCATCATTCGCCAAAATCCCCCCTCGGCCTGATAGGTGCACTTCAACAAAAAAAGCGCTAGCCCGCTAGGGCTAGCGCTTCTGCATACCACGTGGCTATGCAGTGCTTATTTATACACCGGGAAACGACCACATACGTCCGCGACTTTATTCAGCACGTCGGCTTCGATCGCGCTGGTGTCTTCGCCTTTGGCGAGCACGTCGAGAATGTCACAAATCCACCCGGCAAGCTGTGCGCACTCTTGCTCACCAAAACCGCGAGTGGTCACGGCGGGGGTGCCGATACGCAGACCAGAGGTGACGAACGGACTTTGCGGGTCGTTCGGCACGGCGTTCTTATTGACGGTGATATGGGCGCGGCCAAGCGCGGCGTCCGCATCTTTGCCGGTCACGCCTTGCTTGATCAATGACAGCAGGAACAGGTGGTCTTCAGTACCGCCTGAGACGATATCGTAACCACGCTCGATGAAGACCGACGCCATGGCTTGAGCGTTCTTGACCACCTGCTGCTGGTAGGTTTTGAACTCGGGCGCCATGGCTTCTTTGAAGCAGATCGCTTTGGCCGCAATCACGTGCATCAGCGGGCCGCCCTGGCCGCCCGGAAACACCGCTGACTGCAGCTTCTTCTCGATGTCTGGGTCGTTCTCTGCCGACAGAATCACGCCGCTGCGTGGGCCACGCAGGGTTTTATGCGTCGTGGAGGTCACCACGTGAGCATGGGGCAGCGGGCTGGGGTAGACGCCTGCAGCGACCAAGCCAGAGACGTGGGCCATATCGACCAGTAGGTAAGCACCCACTTCATCGGCGATTTCACGGAATTTCGCCCAGTCGACGATTTGCGAGTAGGCAGAAAAACCGGCGATGATCATTTTCGGCTTGTGTTCACGGGCCAGCTCGGCGACTTGATCGTAGTCGATCAGGCCTTGCTCGTTCAGGCCGTACTGAATGGCATTGTAGTGCTTGCCGGAGAAATTCGGCTTGGCGCCGTGGGTCAGGTGGCCGCCCGCGTCCAGACTCATACCGAGGATGGTGTCGCCTGGCGTGACCAGCGCTTGGAACACGGCGCTGTTGGCTTGCGAGCCCGAGTGCGGCTGCACGTTGACGTAGGTCGCGCCGAACAGCTGCTTGGCGTAGTCGATGGCCAGGTTCTCGGCGATATCGACGAATTCACAGCCGCCGTAGTAGCGCTTGCCGGGATAGCCTTCGGCGTATTTGTTGGTCAGCTGGCTGCCTTGTGCTTCGAGTACGCGGGGGCTGGCGTAGTTTTCGGAAGCAATCAGTTCGATGTGGGCTTCTTGGCGTGCCACTTCTTTTTGCATGGCATCAAACAGCGCATCATCGAATCCGGCAATTGTCATGTCGCGGCTGAACATCGGCGGGAACCTCGTTACGAAAGGATCATCATGGAGAAGCGAGGCGACTATGATACCGCAGCCGGACGCGACTTTCATCGCATCCGCGTCAGGTCTTGCATGAGCATGTTTCATGTTGCCAGCCGCGCTAAAAACTGACCGACTGGACAACCACGCTACTTGAGTTCGAAGGTAAAGGTGAGCCGCTCGCTGCTGCCCATGGGGTCGAGTATGAATTGATTGAGCATAAAGGGATTGGGTACCGCCACGTGAACGGTCAGCGACTGGGCCTTTCCGGCCATGATATCCACCATTCCCACCATCAGTTTGGTGAGCTGTGGGCCTACGAGCGGCCCGAGCTGCTGGGCCTGCGACCAGGCTTGCGAAATCACCTGTTCTTCGCTGATCCTCCCTTGTGCCGCCATTTCGGTGGCTATACGCGGCAGCAACCCCTCATCGCGGTAAGCCACGGTCGCGTTGCCACCGTAAAGCGTCGCTGCTTCGAACAGCGAGGGGTTTTTGCTGGCCTGCTCGAGTGTGGCGCCCTTCGGTAGGCTAATGGGCACATCCATGGAGAATTCGAGCCCGCCTGCGCCGTCCAGCTGTAGATAGCCTTCGGAGGTGAGGCGCGCACGGCCGTTCGCTTCGCCGGGTTCGGGCTCATGCCACTGGGAAGCACTCTGCCCTTCGGCACTCAAACGCCCGGTTCCGCCCGTCAGCACACGATTCAACGCCTGCAGCTCATCGCGTTCGGAAGGTGGCGCTAGGTCAATCAGCCCACCCAGATCGAATTCGGCACCGCGAAAGCCTGCTTCGCCTAGGTAGCTGTTACCTTTGACCCAAGCGTTATCCAGCAGCACGCTCCACTGCTCGCTGGTCAAGCTGAAACCGTTCAACTCGGCATGTTCGAGGCGCTCTTCGCCGGGATGGTCGAGCCCTTCCAGCGCCTCGACCCACATGTCGCCTAACGCCAGCGTTGCGGAGATGCCGGTGGCGAGATCATCGAACTCCCCGCTCACCCCTTGCAGCGCAATCAAACCCACGGCGCTACGGCTCACTTCCTCCAGCTCGAGAGCGTCAATGGAGAGATAGCCAGCAAGCGTTTGGCTATCGAACTCGGCGGCTAGCTCATCGCCCAGGCTACCCTCCAACCGAAAGGTCATATCGGTCAAGCTGAGTGCATTGAGGGTACTGTCTTCGGTCTCGAAAGAGGCCAGTGAGGGAACGGCCGCGCTAGGGTCTCGCATGACCAGCTCGCCCACCGTCAACACGGGCGTGTCGAATCCCAGCTCCGTGAGGCGGATGCCGTCTAGCGTAATCGACTCGGGCTGCGCGTATCGACCGTCCACGCGATAGCGGTCGATCGAGAGCAAATCGCCGTTGGGGTAGGTAACGGCTACATCCTCTGCGACATAGCCATTGGCTTCTTCCACCAGTTGCCCAATCGCCATTCGAGCATCGTCGCCCGCCAACTCCGCCTGCAAATCCGCCTCGAACTGCTCTAGCGACGCATGCGCAGTCCCTATGACCAGCCAAAAGGACACCCCTGCAGCGCCCCATGTCATTACCTTACTACGCATACCCTGACCTCCCTGTTGAAAGGCTTCAGCATATCACCAAGTCACGATACCGCCACTGCCGTCCAGGTAGTAAAAAGGCGGCTCGTGGCCGCCTTTTGTAAGAGAGACGCTTACGCCTCGCCTAATAATCCCAGACTCGCCGCGGGGGCTTGTTTGCGCAGGCTGTAGGAGAGTGCGTGGCCAATCAAACCAATCAGCAGCGCGCCGCCAATGGGAAGTGCTAGCCACAGACCCAGGTGCAGGCGGGGTGTAAGATCCAGCCAATAGAGGTAGAGCGCCGCGGTAGCGAGCTCTGCCAATAGGGCTCCCAACACGCCGCTGGCAAACCCTAGCAGCGCGTATTCGGCCCCCTGCACTCGAGAAATCATACGGTTACCTGCACCAAACACCCTTAGCAGACCACTTTCATGGGCACGCACCGGGCGGCTGGCGGTAAGCGCGGCGTAAAGCACGCTGACACCCGCTAACAGGACTAGAACCAGCACGAGTTCTACCGCCCGAGTGACCTGGGTCAGCACGTCGCGCACCTGCCCTAGAATGGCATCCACGTTGAGTAGAGACACCCCAGGGAAGTCGCTGACCAGCTCGCGCACCAGCCCCTGCTCTTGATCCGGCAGGTGGAAGGCGGTGATAAAGCTATGGCCGAACGACTCCAACACGCCGGGCGGGAAGATCACGAAGAAGTTGGGATTGAAGCTATCCCAGTTCAAGCTGCGCAGGCTTTGAATATGCGTGGTGATGCTATCGCTCCCCACGGCAAACGTGATTTCGTCTCCTATCCCCAAACCAAGGCGTTCAGCCAAACCATCCTCTACCGAAATAGGGACGGTTTGCGACTCGCTGGAGGCGGTGGCATCCACTTCGCTCATCCAGCCTTGGGGCTCCGCGACAAACCACTGCCCCGCCACCACCTGGTTCCCTTCGGGCAGCTCTGATTGCCAGGTGAGGTTCAACTCGCGGCGTAGCGAGTTATCGCCTCGAGCATCAGGAGGTACGGCCTCCCTGGGTGCTTGGCCGTTAATCTGTGTAATTCGCCCACGTACCATCGGGTAGAGTGTGCTTTGGGTCTCTACTCGAGGCGCGACCGCCTGCTCGAAAGCATCGCGTTCGCTGGGCTGTATGTTAATGGCAAAGTAATTGGGCGTGTCAGCGGGCAGTTGATCTTGCCATGTCGTGAGCAGATCGCCTCGCACCAACACGATCATCGCCATGGCAAAGAACGTGACCGAAAAGGCAAGCAGCTGGCCTAGCCCCGCCTGTTTACGACGGGCTAACTGTCTTCCCCCCAAACGCAACGCCTGCGCCCATTCACTGCCGCCCGTCAAGCGCTGGAGGGCACGTAGCATGCCTTTCAATAACAGGGAACTCACGCCCCATAGCAACGACAGGAGGACTGCCCCGCCCACCAGCAGCGCCAAGGCCAGCGAGAAGCTGCCCGAGTAGAGCCACAGCAGCCCTCCAAAGACGATGCTAGCCACGCCGACCACCAGCCACGCCGCGGGCGGGAGCGGGTCTAACTCACGTCGCAGTACTTTGAGCGCGCTCACCTGCTTGATACGCAGCAGCGTTGGCCCGGCAAAGCCGACCAATACCGCCAGCGCCGTGAAAATACCCAGCCATAGCGGCATGATGCCCGGCGGCGGCAGCGTCATGGGCAGGAAACTGGTCAGTAGCCACAGCAGCACGGCTTGCCCCACCAAGCCCAACAGCGCGCCGATGAGCGAGGCCATCAACGCCAGTCCCAGCAGCTGTAGGCTAAAGATCGTCACCAGCTGATACTGGCTGGCACCGAAACAGCGCAGCAGCGCAGCGGTATCCAGGTGGCGCTCTACGTAACGGCGGGTCG
>Ga0207828_100273_pt1 | contig 27377 bp, 28 predicted proteins | sample TtaePargueraPR_11_FD_187276 | JGI IMG/M metagenome (GOLD analysis project Ga0207828, IMG submission 187276) | Aerobic enrichment media microbial communities from Bioluminiscent Bay, La Parguera, Puerto Rico - Tt and P2 (3) (SPAdes) | ecosystem: Environmental > Aquatic > Marine > Unclassified ...
TTTTTCGGGCCCGACTGGCTGTAATGAATGTGTGTCCCGTTGACCGGGGCGACTTGCAGACTCATTATCGTTTCCACCCTGCTTGTTTGCCCTCACATTCGCAGATGGTTTTGGTTATGTAAAATGAGGAATTGCGTAATTTGCATAACTATATAATTATGCCTGAACCAGCCATAAGAACATTCTAAACTGTTGATGTATAGGGCGCCCATGCTTGATCAACGCATTAAATTCCGCCATCTGACCTGCTTTCTTGAGGTCGCGCGCCAACGCAGTGTGGTTAAGGCCGCCGATACGCTGTCCATCACCCAGCCCGCCGTTTCCAAAACCATTCGCGAGTTGGAAGAACATCTTGACGCGCGGCTGTTTGACCGATCCAAACGTGGCGTCACCCTGACCGATTTCGGCAAGGTTTTCCTGCGCTATGCCGGGGCAAGTGTTACGGCGCTGCGTCAGGGTGTCGACAGCATCAGTCAGGTGCGCATGCAGGGCGGGCTTTCGATCAATCTTGGGGTTCTGCCCACAGTTGCTGCAAGCGTGATGCCCAATGCCATCCGGCATTTCAAAACGCTGAGCCCCGATACCACGGTCAAGGTCGTGGCCGGTCCGAACGTGATGTTGATGGGACAATTACGCGTGGGTGAACTTGATCTGGTGGTCGGACGGCTTGCCGAACCCGATCAGATGTCGGGATTGTCGTTCATACATTTATATTCCGAGCATATCTCGCTGGTTGCGCGGCCGGGGCATCCGTTGCTGGCCGACAAGAACCCCGACATTACCCGCATTCGCGAATTCACCGTTCTGGTGCCGCCCAAACACGCGATTATTCATCCGACGGTCGACAAGATGCTGATTGCGCATGGCATTGGCGCGATCCCCGACCGTATCGAAACCGTTTCGACATCTTTCGGACGTGCTTTTACGCGCGAAACCGATGCGATCTGGATCATTTCGAACGGGGCTGTGGCATCCGACATCGCCGAAGGGCATCTGGTCGAACTGCCGATCGATACCAGCGATACCTTTGGTCCCGTTGGGTTGACGACCAGAATTGATTCGCCAATTTCGCCGCCGGTTGAAATGCTGATCAATGCTGTGCGTGAAGAAGCACAACGTCATCACAGTGCACAGGCAGGGGCGAAAGGATAATCATTTGGTTATGGATATGTGCTTACATATCATTATACATAACCATCACGTAGCGATTAGATTGCCTTTAATTCGACATGGCTGAAATGCGCCAAACGCAAGCCATGTGATAAAAAGAAGAACAAAAACAAAAACAATAACAAAAAGAACTCTTGGAAAACTTCGCACGCTAGATGCGCATCGTGGCTGAACGTTTGTCAGCGCAATGAACGCGACAAGACGTTCAAAGGAGGAAGAGAATGAAACAGATCACCAAATTGCTTGCCGGTGCAGCTGTCGCGACCATGGTGTCGTTCGGCGCACACGCACAGGAAGTCACCCTGACCGTCCACCATTTCCTGGGTCCGAAAGCTCCGGCCCAGTCGAAAATGATTGAACCATGGGCCAAGAAAATCGAAGAAGAATCAAACGGCCGTATCAAGTTTGAAATCTTCCCGTCCATGTCGCTCGGCGGCAATCCGCCGGAACTGTATCGTCAGGTCCGCGATGGCGTTGCCGACATCGTCTGGACCCTTCCGGGTTATACCCCGGGCGTATTCCCGCGCCTTGAAGTGTTTGAACTTCCGGGTGTTCACCTTGGTGATGCACGCGCAACCAACCTTGCGATGTGGGATCTTCGCGATGAATATGCCGAAGACCTCAAGGATATTCACCCGCTTGCCGTTCACGTGCATGCCGGTCAGGCAATCCACCTGACCAGCAAGGAAGTCCGCACGGTTGATGACGTCAAGGGCCTGAAGCTGCGCACCCCGACCCGTACCGGTTCCTGGGTGATTGAATCCTGGGGTGCCGAGCCCGTTGGCATGCCGGTTCCAGCCCTGCCGCAGGCCATGTCGCTTGGCGTGGTTGATGGCGGCCTGGTGCCGTTCGAAGTTGTGCCGCCGCTGAAACTGGCCGAACTGATTTCCTATTCTGTTGAAGGCGAAGGCGTTAATTCACGCTTTGGCACCTCGACCTTCCTGTTTGCCATGAACAAGGACCGTTACGAAAGCCTGCCCGATGACCTGAAAGAAATCATCGACCGCAACTCAGGCCGTGATTTTGCCGCCGAAATCGGTGACGTGTTTAACGACGTTGAAGAAGTCGGCAAGCGCATGGTCAACGAAGGCAAAGGCCAGGTCGTTCAGATCACCGCCGCCGAAAAGGCAACCTTTGACGATGCGTCCGCATCTGTTGTTGATCGCTGGATCGAAGAAGCCAAATCCAACGGCATCGATGGCGCGAAACTTGTCGAAGATGCCAAGGCCGCCGTTCAGAGCCACACCAAGTAACATCCCGACGTTGCTGGTAAATCTTGTGGGGTCACGTATCATGCAGATACGTGACCCTCTGTTCCCGCAAGAATGTTAGAGATATGAAAAACGTGCTCTACAAGGCCGCTTCGTGGCTTGCTGTTGCCGGTGGCATACTTGCCCTGCTGATCTCGATTGTAACGATCGTAAACGTGGCCGCCTTTGGTCTGGACAAGATCGCCCGGCTGTTTGATGCCAATGTCCCGGCCATTATCGGCTATGAGGACTTTGTCAGCATGATCGTCAGTTCGGCGGCGTTGATGTTTTTCCCTTATTGTCAGGCCCATCGCGGCCATGTCGCGGTGGACGTTTTCATCAAGATGTTTCCCGACTGGTTTGCCCGCATGGTCGATACCCTGTCGTCCGTTCTGATGACCGCACTCGCCCTGTTCCTGGGTTATATGATGGTCAATGGCCTGATCGAGGTGCGTGGCGATAATACCCTTTCGGCAATTCTCGGCTGGCAAATCTGGCCGTTCTATGTCCCGGGCATCATTGCGATGTTCCTGTGGGCGGCGATTGCCGGAACGCAGATTTTCGAAAGAGAAGCCGATGTCTGAACGTGAATTGATCGGCCTTGGTGGCCTTGCCCTTCTCTTTGTGATCCTCGCACTGCGGGTTCCGGTCGGCCTTGCCATGGTGGGTGTCGGCATTGGCGGGAACTATGTGCTCAGCCTGTTTTTCCCGTTCCTGCGTTTTGATCCCTATCTGCAGCAGTTCAAATCCCTGCTTTACGGGATCGTGTCGAACTACGAACTTTCGGTCGTTCCGCTGTTTGTTCTGATGGGCTATCTCGCAAGTCAAGCCAACCTGTCGCGCGATCTGTTTCAGGGGGTCAATGCCCTGCTGGGTCGTTTCCGCGGCGGTGTTGCCATGGCTGCCATCGGGGCGTGTGCCGGTTTTGGCGCGGTGTGCGGATCATCCCTTGCCACCGCATCAACCATGGGCAAGGTCGCCCTGCCCGAACTTGACCGCCTGAAATACTCACCGCGTCTGGCGACCGGTACGCTGGCTGCGGGCGGGACGCTTGGCATCCTGATCCCGCCATCCGTCGCGCTTGTGATCTATGCGGTCACGGTGGAAGCATCGATCATTCAGATGTTTCAGGCGGCCATCATTCCGGGTCTGATTGCGGTTCTGTTCTTTATGGCCGTGATTGCCATTCAGGTCCGCCTGAACCCGTCACTGGCCCCGAAACCCGAACCGATGCCGGCGGCAGAGCGTAAAGAAGCATTGCTGCGTCTGATCCCGGTGATGGTGATCTTTGGATCGATCATTCTCGGTCTTGGTGCCGGTCTGTTCACCCCGACACCGGCCGCCGGTGTGGGCGTGTTCGCCATTCTGGTCTATGGCATCTATATGCGCATTCGCGGCAAAGGTGGCCTGACCTGGGCGGGATTGCGCCAGTCGCTCAAGGACACCGCCATCACATCCTCGATGATCTTCTTCATCCTGCTGGGGGCGGAAATCCTCAAGGGTTTCTTTAGCCGGGCCAACCTTCCGGCCTATATGGCCGAAGCCGCCGCCACCAGTGGCTTTGATCCGTGGCTTGTCATGGTTTTGATGTTGCTTGCCCTGATCCTGCTGGGCTGCTTCATGGAAAGCCTGTCGATGATTGTCGTGGTCATCCCGTTCTTCTGGCCGGCCCTTGTCGACATCAATGGCGGCGACTGGGCCACCGCGGCAACCGCAGCCTATGGCATGGGGACCGAGGATCTGAAGATCTGGTTCGGGATCCTCGCACTCATTGTCGTGGAATTGGGGCTGATTACGCCACCCGTGGGGCTGAATGTGTTCATCATCAACGCACTCGCCAAGGGTGTGCCCATGAGCCAGACATTCCGCGGTGTCATGCCATTCTTTGGCGCAGAGATCATCCGAATTTTGCTGCTGATCTTTGCGCCGATATTAACGTTGTTTGTGCCAACGCTGCTTGGCAATTAGCGACGCTGACAGAACCCGGAAAAGCCCGCCCGTCACATTGGCGGGCTTTTCTTTTGGTCGGTCCCAAAACACGCTAAACTACCGCCAATCAACCAACTATGTGACTACCCAAGATCAAGGCATCCATGCGCAACACCATCCCGATCTACAAGCTTTATGGCGAACGCGATGCGGCAAGCAGCCCTCGCGCACGTGATGGCTATGATCTGGAAAATCTCCCAGCATCCGATCCGCAACCGGTCACCGAACCGGAATTCTTTCATCTTGAAAGCATCCCGGAACGATCGCGCCTGCATGACCTGCACATCAAACCGCACCGCCATACCAACCTGTTTCAGCTGCTTTACATCACCCATGGCACGGCCGAGATCAGCTTTGATGACCAACATCTGACCATGCATGCAGGCCAGTTGATCACGGTGCCGCCCGGCACCGTACATGGCTTTAAATTCAGTGATGATATTGATGGCTGGGTGATTTCACTGACCGACTATCACCTGCAGGAAATCCTTGCCCCCGCGCCAAAACTCCTCGCCCGGCTCGATCAGGCGATCTGCGTTGATACGCGGTCATCCACTGGCGATGCCAACAGCCCGACCGATTTCCTGATATCGCAACTGGTCACGGAATATTACAGCCACAATACCGGGCGGCTGTTTGCGCTTCGTCATATTCTGGGATTGCTGTTGCTTGGCATCGGGCGCACGGTGCCGCAGGATCATTCCGCCCGCCTATCGCGTCAGGAACAGAAAACCGAGAAATTCCGCAAGTTTCAGACACTGGTCGAAACGTTCTATAAGCAACACAAATCGCTTGATTTCTATGCCCGCGAAATCGGCGTTACCACGACCCAGCTCAACCGCATCGCCAAGGACATCTATGGCATGACCGCAAGCGAGGTGGTGCAAAACCGCCTGATGCTGGAAGCCAAGCGGACGCTGATCTATACCGACATCGCCATTCAACAGATCGGAGATAGTCTGGGCTTTCGCGATGCCGGATATTTTTCGCGCTTCTTTACCAAAAAGGCCGGGGTATCCCCGGCCCGTTTCCGGCAAAATCAACGCTGATTGATGTGAAGCATTGCGGCCCTATAGCCAACCACCGGTCCCGCTCAGGTGCGCAGGCAAATCATTTAGCGGCAGCTTGGTCAAATCCTTGGTGATTTCACCATCAAGCGCCTGTTTGACCGGTTTTGGCATTTTCTGTCGGATCTCCCCCATAATTTTCGGTGGGGCGACGACAATCAGATTGTCAAACTTTCCGTCATTGCGCTTGTCTGTCAGGTAGGACATGACGTCGTCGACAAATTCGACCTGCGCATGCTCGTGGGGGTCTGTGCTTGGCGGCATGGCATGACGTTGCTGATTGCCTCCGGGATTGGCGAACCCGCGACCGGGTTTGTCGCTGGCGATTTCCGAACTTGACCGGTTGTCGGCAATCATTTCATGAACAGTTTCCAGATGACGTTCGCCTTCGTTGGTGTTGACGGCAATCACATGTGCACGACCACCGTCAGCAACGAGAATCCATTGGTTCTTATGGGGCATTTCAAACCTGCCATTCGTTGTTGCAGATACCCTTCCAACGCCAGCAAAACCGATGATGTTCCATAGCACCCGCACCCATATGCGAAAAGAACCGGGAGTTCGCCGCCCCGGCTCCGCCGTGATCAGCGTTAAGGTTGCTAGCCCCGCAACGTATCAAGCGTCAGCCACATGCGCACCTGATCGACCACCCGGCCGGACCGCGTTTTCCAGCCCTTGGCAATGAGTTTTTCCTCGCCAAACCCGACCTTGCGATACAGATTAAGCGCGTTGTCATTGCCATCCACAACATTCAGCCACAGCTTTTCATAACTAGGCGTTTGCGCAATTTTGGCAGCAAGGCTTGATAACGCCGCCTTGCCAAAACCCTGCCCGCGCTCAAACACCCCAAACTCATCAACCTTGGGCAGACGTGTCGCCATCTGGGTCATATAGACATAGGCAACCGCCTTCTGATCAACGCGAAACACCCAAAGTGCTGTGTCCTTTGATCCCGCCAGTGCCGCGTTCAGGGCATCATCGGGCACACGCGCAATCGCGTCATAAAACTGCGCATCTTCCATCATGTCGCGAATGCGCAAAAGTTCTTCATCATTTGGCGTGTGCCAGGTTCCGGTAATCATGGCTGTGGTCCTGATGGGCTGGTGGTGGCGTTGCAAGATGGCAGTGGTAAACAGCCCGCCCGGTGCGGTCAAGCACCACGAACCCGACCACAACCCATCATCGGACGCCGGACAAATTGCCAATAGGACCCAAAGCCGCTAAAACCAGCCGATATCAACCCGCACCAAAGGCCGTACATGCCAAGCCCAACACCAAATGCACCGAATGCGCCGCACGACCGCCCTGCCCCGAATGGCAAAACCGCCATGGTGATCGGTGCCGGTCCGGCCGGCCTGATGGCGGCCGAACGGCTGGCCGGTGATGGGTATGGCGTCACGATCTATGAAGGCATGCCAAGTGCCGGGCGCAAATTCTTGATGGCCGGGAAATCGGGCCTGAACATCACCCACAGCGAGGATCTGGAAACCTTTCTGACCCGCTATGGCACGTCACGCGCCCGCCTTGAACCGCACCTGCGCAAATTCGGCCCCGATCAAATCCGGCAATGGTGCGCGGGGCTTGGGGTTGAAACCTTTGTCGGCTCATCTGGCCGGGTCTTCCCGACCGCGATGAAGGCAAGCCCGCTTTTGCGCGCCTGGCTCCGCCGCCTTGATGATCTCGGCTGCACCATCCATTACCGCCACTACTGGACCGGCTGGAACGATACCAACCATGCGGTTTTCAAAACCCCGGATGGCGCGGATGGCGAAGTTACCGCCACCGCCGACATCACCATTCTCGCCCTTGGCGGCGGCAGTTGGAAACGCCTGGGATCAGACGGCAAATGGATGGAAATCCTGCGCAATGCCGGGATCAAATGCAACCCGTTCAAACCAGCCAATTGCGGCTTTGAACTCGACTGGACCGACCATCTGATCGATAAATGCGCTGGCTCCCCCGTCAAGGCCGTGACACTGACCTGTGGCGATCAAACGGTACGCGGTGAATTCGTGATTTCCAAAACCGGCATCGAAGGCAGCGCGGTCTACGCCATATCGGCAACGCTCCGCGATCAGTGGCTTGAAACCGGTGTGGGCACCCTCACACTCGACCTCTGCCCCGACCGCACCCTTGAAGACGTCACCAAGCGCCTGTCAAAGCCGCGCGGCAAAAACTCGCTGGGCAATCACCTGCGCAAAACACTCGGCCTTGATGCCACCAAAACCGCCCTGATTTTCGAAGTCACCCCGCGCGAAACCCTGAACGCCCCAAGCGCACTTGCCACGTCGATCAAAAACCTGAAACTCCAAATCAAAAAGCCCCGTCCACTGGACGAGGCCATCAGCACCGCAGGCGGTGTCGCATGGGAAGAACTCGACGAAAACTTCCAACTCATCAAACGCCCGGGCACCTACTGCCTTGGAGAGATGGTTGATTGGGAGGCTCCGACGGGTGGGTATTTGTTGAGTGGGTGTTTGACTTTGCAAGGCAAACACCCACTCAAATCTTGAAACTCGTAATACGAGAAATTGTATAATACGATACTTATAGAAAACTCACGCAGTTCACATGACAATATCAAATTTGGAATGATGGGAGTAAAGGGTGGAGTTTGCATTTCTCAAAGAGCACTTATCGATAAGTAAGTTCAATACATTTTCAACGCCCGATCTCCTTGTGCTCACTGGTGTCAATGGCTCAGGGAAGAGCCACTTTCTGGAAGCGATTTCAAAAAACAAGGTGGCAATTAATGGTGAAAAAGACTGCAACATCTCATTGTTTAACTATGAGACTTTTCGTTTAGACAATGAACGCAACTATAATTTGCATGCCATCCAACAAGAAAAGGAAAATGCTTGGCAGCATTTCAATAAGCGTATCAAGAACAGAGCGGCCAATTTAAAGTCCCAAACAATCGGCAGTTACTACAGCAAAGGAACGTCAAATATTCCCGAAGGGTCTAAACTTCTGAATTATTCGAATGAAAAAGTTTATAAATATAGAGATGAAATTGAAAAATTATTTTTATCGGAAACCCAATCGACCCCATCGCCACATTTAGCTGGAATAGTTCGTCTTGCCAACGATATCAGTTTTCCAATTGATGAGATAGAGCAAGAAGATTTTCTCGATTTGTATCGAGGCTCTCCATTAAAGAATAATTTTCTACCGTCACAACTTGGCCAGATTTTTTGGGACTATTATGTCCGTGAGCGAGAAAATAGCCTCAGGCTATTCGAGAATAAAGAGTACGGCTTCGACTATGCTGTGCTATCGCAAGATGAGTTTGAAACCAAATACGGCCCACCACCATGGACTCTTATCAATCGCATACTGAGTAACTTTGGCTCGCTTAGGTACAAAGTCAAAACTCCTAACGGCGCAAGCCTCACTAGCAACTTTAAAATGTCACTTGTCCATCTAGATAAAGACATTGAGATAGATTTTGCCGACCTATCTTCCGGCGAAAAAATCCTGATGGCTCTTGTCGCATCAGTTTACAAGACATCATCTGATACATTGTTTCCTAACGTTCTACTGCTTGACGAGGTTGATGCGTCTCTGCACCCATCAATGATGAAAAACATGTTGAACGTTATCCAAAACGTCTTCCTAGAAAACGGTACAAAAGTAGTACTAGTAACGCACTCTCCAACTACAATTGCTCTGAGTCCGGATGAATCCATTTTTGTGATGTCCCCATCAGGAGAAGACAGAATTCAGCACAAGAGCAAAAGTGAAGCCCTCGCGATTTTAACCGAAGGGTTCGCGACAATAGAGCAAGGACTTACCCTATTCGACCAATCAAAAATGAACCAAATCACTATCATAACGGAGGGACGCAACTCCGAAATAATTGAAAAGCTATTGGAGCTTTATGAGATTGATTTCGCTTCTGTTTTGACCGGCTGCGAGAACATTTCTGGAACCAACCAACTCAGAACTTTATTTGATTTCTTCTCAAACACAAAACATGAATCAGAAGTTTTGTTTATTTGGGATTGTGATTATGCGACCACAGATTTAACTGCGTGCAATAAAACCACACCATTTACAATTCCGAAAAACAACGAAAATCAATTAGCTAAGAGAGGAATTGAAAACGCTTTCAGCGAGGAGATGTTCGAAGGGTTTGTAACTACTTCGGTCACGTCTACTGGTTGCGAACATAAAAATTTTGACTCTTCTCGAAAGAAGGACTTCGCGAGACATATCGTAGACAACGCATCAAAGAAAGACTTTGAGAACTTCTCACAAGTAATAGATATGCTCCACCGCCTGAAAGAAAGCTCAAAAATCGAAACCTGATCAAACTACGAAACTGTCTTCCAGTGGATAATTTGCATTAACCCGTCCCATATGCCTTAATACCCACCTCCAAGATTAAAAAATCCAAGAACAAAAACAGCGAGGTGAGCCATGACGGGTGCCAGTGATGGCAATTCCAGCAGGACAGATATTTCTGACAGCGCATCTGATCTGACGCGTATGACGGACGCCGGGCCGGATGTCCTTGCCAACTATTACGACAACTGGGCTGAAAGCTATGACGCGGATTTGCCCAAGATGGGCTATGACGCGCCCAAGCGGGCGGCGGCGATCATGGTGGAACAGGGTGTGCCGTTTGATGCCCCGGTTCTTGATGCCGGATGTGGCACCGGATTGACGGGGCTGGAGCTTTCAAAGGCTGGATATACCGACATTACCGGTATTGATCTGTCGCTGGAATCCCTGCAAACAGCCGAGGCTAAGGGCGTTTATCGTCACCTTAAAAAGCGCGACATGAACAAGACACTGGCCTTTGGCGACAATGGGTTTGCCGCCGTTCAATGCATTGGCACGCTGACCTATGTCCGCGAAATCAAACAACTGTTTTCGGAATTTTGCCGGGTTGTGAAGCGCGGCGGGGTTGTGTGCTTTACCCAGCGCACCGACCTTTATGACGATGCCTTTATCAAGGCGATCCAGGCCACCACCAAGGCCAAAAAATGGGAGCTGATTTCCCATTCAAACCCCATGCCCTACCTGCCCAACCACGAAGATTTCGCCGACAAGAAACACATTTTCTATGATGTCTACCGGGTGAAATAGCCCGACGATCCGCGCACCATGCTCACCCGCCTAGTGGCAATGAACCGTGCCTGCCTTGCGATCCATGTGGCAACACTGACCGGGTGGGGAGCTTTTTCGGCAGCCGCCACCATGCTCAATCGACTGATCCACAAGTACCGGCTGCGCGTTTGTCGGTTCCGGCATAACGGCCAGGCCAAGTGCAAGCGGCAAGAGAGCCGCAATCATCAGAACTGTTTTCATCATTTGTCCTCCCTGTTTATCCCGTGATGATAACATCCTCACACGGCAGAAATACTAGCTTTAAGGGCAGGCTATAAATATGGTTGACAACATCAACCATATTTATATAGTTGATAGTGTCAACCATATGCCGTTTTGCGACCACCCCAAAAGCGCCCCACGCTTTGCCGGCGCAACGACATGCTCAAGACGTAACGCCCCCCTCGCGCACCAATAAGAAAAGAGACCGCCCCATGCCGATCCCCCATATCCGCCGACTGAAGATATCCCCCGAAGTGCATCCGGACGGCTTGCCGAAACCCCGGCGCATTTATGCCGCCATTGCCCTTTTGATCACGGTGATGATGGCGGTGCTGGATGGCACCATCATGAATGTCGCCCTGCCCGCCATTGCCCAGGATCAGGGGGCGACACCGGCGCACGCAATCTGGGTGATCACCGCCTATCAGCTGGCCATTGTCGTGGCCCTTCTGCCGTTTTCCGCCCTTGGTGAGGCGATTGGCTTTCGCAAGGTGTATCTCAGCGGCATTACCCTGTTCGGGCTGGCATCCGCCCTGTGTGCTGCGGCACCGAATATCGAATTTCTGATTGCCGCGCGTGTGTTGCAGGGCCTTGGCGCGGCGGCAATCATGAGCATCAATGCCGCCATCATGCGCCATGTTTTCCCGCATGCGAAACTGGGACAGGCGATTGGCTGGATCGCGATGACAGTGTCGGTTTCGGCTGCTGCTGGCCCCACCATTGCGTCCGCCATCATGGCAGTTGCCAGCTGGCACTGGCTGTTTTTGATCAACCTGCCGATATCGGTGATTTCGGTGGCGATGGGCTATTTCAGCCTGCCGTTCAATGCACCAAGCCGCGCCCGGTTTGATTTTATCAGTGCGTTTTTGAATGTCCTGACCTTTGGCGGGCTGGTCGCAGCCCTTGGCAATATGGGCATTGAAAGCAACCCGATCCTGATCGCGGGCCAGTTTGCCGTCTCGTTCATCGCCGGGGTGTTTTTGGTGCGGCGTCAATTATCGCGCAGTCGCCCGATGTTACCCCTCGACCTTTTGAAAATTCCGGTCTTTGCCTGTTCCATCGGATCATCGATGACCGGTTTCTGCGCCCAGATGATTGCGTTCGTTACCCTGCCGTTCTATTTCCACGATGTGTTGGGACATAGCGCAACCATGACGGGCCTTTTGATGACGCCATGGCCGGTCGCCACCGCGATCATTGCGCCGATTGCCGGGCGGATGGCCGACAAATTCTCGCCAATCCGCCTGACCGGGATTGGCATGGCGGTATTTGCCATCGGGCTTTATGGCACAACCCTTGCCGCCGATGCCGGTGGCATGGTCCCGATCATTGCCGCCCTTGCGCTGTGTGGTGCTGGCTTTGGTCTTTTTCAGGCGCCCAACAACCGTCTGATGATGACCAGTGCGCCGCGTGAACGCTCCGGCGGGGCCAGTGGTATGCTGTCAACCGCACGCCTGACGGGGCAGTCGGTTGGCGCGGCATTGGCGGCCATCCTGATTGGGACAGGTGGCGGGTTTGATCTTGCGACCATCATGCTGGTGGCTAGTGGTTCTGCCGTTTTGTCTGCCATCATTTGCGAAGGCCGCCGCCATGCCCTTCGCAGCGGATTAATCGCGGCGAATGTGTGAGGATGAAATAATTGCCATGACCGAAGAAGATCAGGTCGAAGATCAGGTCCATGTCCCCGGCGAAACGTTGCATCGGCTGGTGCACGCCTATAAGCGCCGCCTGATGACGGCGATGGTTGATGCCGATATGCCGATGCCGATTTCGCACAAACGGGTGATGAAATGGATTGTCCGCATTCCCGGCATCACTGCCCAGCAAATGGCCGAAAAATCCGGTCAGGACAAAGGCCGGATCACCCGGCTTTTAAAAGAACTTGAAAATGACGGGCTGATTGAACGCCGCCCGCACCCCGAAGATCGACGGAGCCAAACACTGCATTTGACGGCCGCCGGCAGCGCGAAAATGGAAGATTTCCGCGCTGTTGAAAAAGACGTCAGATCACGCATGACAAGCGGCCTTACGCCTCAGCAGATCCAGGATTTTGTCAAGATTGCCAATCTGATGTCCGACAACCTGGAAACCCACAAATGCAAGAAACTGGACTTTGCGGCCGACAGCCCCCAAGCACCAGGGACCAAGGAGTGAAGAAATGAGTAAGCCTTCCCCACGCGATCTGACCGTGATCAGAAAGGGGTACGTTACCCCCAATATGCTGCGCGTTACCCTTGGCGGTGACGGCATGAAAGACTTTCCTGACGATCAGGAAAGCGCCTATGTCAAACTGATGTTTCCGATCAAGGACGACGACAAGGGCCGCGTTCTGCGCCGGACATACACCGTGCGCCATGACCGCATGACCGATCAGGGCCGCGAGATTGATATTGATTTCGTCATGCATGGTGATGCGGACGGTGACGACGATCATGATCATGGTGGTCCGGCATCCAACTGGGCGGTCAATTGCCAGCCCGGCGATGTGATCACCATTGGCGGCCCCGGCCCCAAGAAACTGGTCGACCCAACCGCTGACTGGTTCCTGATTGTCGGCGATATGACGGCTCTGCCCGCCGTATCGGTCAATCTGGAAACCCTGCCCAAAGACGCGCGCGGCTATGCCGTGATCGAAGTCCGGTCAGAGGCCGACATGCAGGATTTGAAAAAACCCGACAACATCACGATTGAATGGGTAATCAATCCGCGTCCGGGCGAAGTCAATACGGCGCTTAGCGACGTCGTCAAACGCATCCCCTGGCACGCAGACGGTCGCCTTTCGGTCTGGGCGGCGTGCGAATTTACCTCGATGCGGGAATTGCGCAACTACTTCCGCGAAGACCGCGGCCTTGGCAAGGATGATCTTTATATCTCAAGCTATTGGAAGCTTGGCATGAATGAAGACACCCACAAGGTGATTAAGTCCGAGGATGCCAAAACGGCGGCCTGATCGCGACGTAACAAATCAACCAAACATTTCGGGCCCCTTCGCGGGGCCCGTTTGTGTGTGGCGATTGATCAGGCATATTGCGCATGCAGGCGCGCCATCCGTCTTCGTGCGAAAAATCCGGCATGCTGGGCTGTCTGCACCGCTTCGGGGCGCAGCTGCCCGCCCTCGTCACAGACAAAGGCCCGACTGGCACCAATCACCCCCTTTTCCGAGCTATAAACCGCAATCACGATGATTTCGATGCGGCAATATCCTTGCCCGGTTGTCGGATCAGGATTATCGCTGCTGCGCGCCTGCTGTGTAATCCGCCGCATAAGGTTTTGCAGCGCGCCAAGCTCGATACACCTGCCGGACTCAAGCGGCCCTTGCACGGTCAATTCATCAAGACGTGCGGCGTGGGCCGATTTGCTGCCTTGATCGCTCTGGAAGTCCACTTCCGGATCGGTATCGGTCACCTGTTCACACACCTGTTGCGTTTCATCACCAATACAGACAAGCACCTTGTCGATATGGATGGCTTCCTGGCTCATATTGCTGATCAGAAAACGCGCCTTGTCGGATTTGCCAAGCATCTGGTTGATGACGATTTTCGGTCGTCTGACACGGCGATAGCTTTGAAATAGCAATTGCGCATAGAAAATCCAGATCATCAATGTTGCGATGCTCACCCCGACCTGAAGCAAGGTGGCGTGTTGTTCAATCCATGACCCCATGGGCTACCCCTGAAAACAAAATCGACCTGACTGCCAGTATTTCCGGCATCATCAATTCAACGTGTTTCAGGGGATTTTGTTTCAGGGGGATACAAAACACCCCGGCCAAAGACCGGGGTGCCAGAGAAGCATTTTGATGAATGCCGGGTCAGGCAGCGACACTGCCATGCGGGTCGATGACAAATTTCTTCGCCGCCCCGCCATCAAAGTCGGCATAGCCTTTTGGTGCCTGATCCAGGTTGATCATCTGGACATTGACCGCCTTGGCGATGTCGATTTTTTCAAACAGGATCGCCTGCATCAGGTTGCGATGATATTTCATCACCGGGCACTGGCCGGTATGGAACGAATGCGATTTCGCCCAGCCAAGGCCAAAACGCATGCTAAGCGCGCCATGCTTGGCCGCATCATCCACCGCACCGGGGTCTTCGGTAACATACAGCCCCGGGATACCGATCGACCCACCCGCACGGGTCACCTGCATCGCAGAGTTCAGAACCGTTGCCGGGGCTTCGTGATTGTGGTTGCAGCCACAGCCATGCGCCTCAAAGCCGACGCAATCGACAAAGCAATCCACTTCGCGCTCGCCAAGGATCGCTTCAAGCTGATCTTCCATCGGCATGTCTTTTTTAAGATCGATGGTTTCACAGCCAAAGCTTCGTGCCTGCGCCAGACGATCATCAATCATGTCACCGACAATCACGCACGCCGCCCCCAAAAGGTGTGCAGACGCCGCCGCTGCCAAACCAACCGGCCCGGCCCCTGCGATATAAACCGTGCTGCCCGGGCCAACGCCCGCCATAACGCAGCCATGGAAGCCCGTCGGTAAAATATCCGACAGCAATGTCAGGTCCCGGATTTTATCCATCGCCTGATCCTTGTCGGGGAATTTCAAAAGATTGAAGTCGGCATAGGGCACCATGACATATTCCGCCTGGCCACCGACCCAGCCACCCATATCGACATAGCCATATGCCGCCCCCGGACGCGCCGGGTTCACATTCAGGCAAATGCCGGTCAAACCGGATTTGCAATTGCGGCAACGGCCGCACGCAATATTGAACGGCACCGAACACACATCACCGACACTCAGAAACTCGACATCACGACCGGCTTCAACAATCACGCCGGTGATTTCATGGCCAAGAACAAGTCCCGGCTGGGCTGTGGTGCGGCCACGCACCATGTGCTGATCGCTGCCGCAAATATTGGTGGTGATAACTTTCAGGATCACGCCATGGTCGCATTTGCGCTTACCCAGTGCGAGTTCCGGAAACGCAATGCTTTCGACTGCGACTTCTCCCGGACCTTTGAATACAACGCCACGGTTTGATGGACTGCTCATATTCTGTTTCCTCTTACCTGATATGGTTTGTCAGGATTGTTGTTGATGTCCGGGGATATTGAGTTCTTATCGCGCGACCCTTCCCGAACCAGGATCACCGCGCGTTTTCAAACACGCCGTGTGCAACCGAAACGGTAGGATCGCGTTCGCACGGCTGTCAAACGAACTGGATGACATCCCCTAAACTTCCTCTTGTGCTCAGAAGATTTGCGACGATTGACTGAAACCGGCCTTTCGAAAGTTTCTTTGGCCCATTTGCGACAGGGTGAATTCACGCAAAACCGGCAGGAACCCTTGCCCCGCGTCGCGGCAGCGCACAATGGCACAGGCACCAAAACGCAAAACGCCCCGGCCATTCAAGGCACGGGGCGTTTCAAAACCGATCGGCTCGGATCAAGGATCAGGGTGCCGGCGGCAGATCTTCTTCAAGGATGACAAGGTTCAGCGAGTAGCTGACTTCGCCTTCATCCTCGTCACGATGCACAACACCGACGAACTCGTCGCCAACACGCATTTCAATCGGATGGCCTTTTTTCTTGGGCGCATCAATGGCGATTTTCGGGTTATCAAACGTGCGACGCAGATAATCTTCGACGCGTGCGATCTCTGTCGGTGTCATAGGACTTGCCCCTTGTTCTTTCCAACGGCTTTTGTCTGTCAGACCACAGGATATCTCATACGCACTTTGGCGTCTGCCCTATATCCTGAAGTCTTTTGTTAAATCTGGTGCACTGTCCTTTCACAAACCGGACAGTAAAATCAAGCCCATCGGGCCAAAAAAGTCGTAAAACCGGCCATTTTTTGCAGCATACGCGTCAAGGAGCCGGATGTTTGCGCATTCCGGTTGTCACGCGATTGTCTATTGCATTGCCCGCGGGCACCGTTTAAGCCAAATATATGACTGAAATCGAAGTTATGCCCAAAGCGGACACCGACACCGGCACCGCATCTGCCAAAACCGAGACCACCGACCTTCCCCCCGCGAAGGCCATAGCAGACGCTGCTGCGCAATCCCGGCCCATCCTTTACAGTTTCCGTCGCTGTCCCTATGCCATGCGCGCACGTATTGCATTGTTGGCTGCCGAAATTGATGTCGAACTGCGTGAAGTTGTCCTGCGCGACAAACCGCAAAGCATGATCGATGTTTCGCCCAAGGCAACCGTCCCGGTTCTGGTCCTGCCCGATGGCACCGTGGTCGATGAAAGCCTTGAAATCATGGTCTGGGCGCTTGCGGAAAATGATCCGCTTGAATGGCTGAGCCCCGAAAGCGGCACGCTTGACGACATGCTGGCCCTGATTTCGCAAAATGACGGTCCGTTCAAACATCACCTTGATCGTTACAAATATCCCAACCGATACGAGGATGTTGATCCCCTCGAACATCGCCGGGATGCCGAAAAGATCCTTAACCGCCTTGATGGTCGGCTGGCGGTTGGCAAATACCTTTTCGGATCGCGCCCGGCATTAGCCGATTTCGCCATTGCCCCGTTTATCCGCCAGTTTGCCAATACTGACAAAGAGGCGTTTGACGCCATGCCGTTCGTTCATGTGCAGCGCTGGCTTGATGATTTCCTGGCATCAAGCCTGTTTGAACGCGCCATGACCAAATATGACCAATGGCACGAAGGCGACACGCCGGTGATTTTCAAGGCGGCTTAAGTCGCTGACTTGTCCTGTTGGCCTTGTACGTCAATCGGCAAGGTCAGCAGCCGCGAACTCAGGCATTTGCCATGCGGATCAAGTGCAAGGGACCGCGTCACCCCACCGCCAAGCGCCTCATACATCACGAAGTTAAGCGCCCCGATTTGCGGCAGTTCGTAACGCACGACCTCGCCCGCGATCAAAGGCCCGAAATGATCGCGAACCCGTTCGGCAGTGACCTGTTCAAGCAAAACAGGCCAGTCTTCGGGACGATAGGCAATCACCGAAATGTTGGAGATATTTCCCTTGTCGCCAGTGCGCGAATGCGCAATATCACGAAGCTGCATTGTCACGCCTCCATCATCTCAAAACGGGTTGTCAGGCGGTCTTCGGGCAACAGCCCGGACACGATGGCAACGATTTCACGGCTTGATTTGGTGACACCGCCGCCCCCGGCTGGGCCGTTCAGATACAGGCTTTCGACTTCCTCGCCGATGCGCGCCGCTTTTTGCATGTCGCCCGTCCGAACAACAAAGCGCACCCGAACTTCTGACGGCGCACAATCAGTGGCCGCAACATCCTTGAAAATCGAATTCACACCAATCAACTCGCCGCGCACTTCATCACAGGCAATCCCGATCTGATCGATCCGTTGATGCAGGATATCAAGGGCGAGTTGCCCGCGCTCAGCCGCGCCGGGCCCGGCATAGGATATCTGCCCCTCGCCAACGCAGCTATCGATATAGCCGATCGACACCTTAAGGCTGCCGGTTTTGGGCAAACCATTCCCGTTTGAAACCGCCACCCGATCCGGGCCAACCTCGGTAATTTCAACAGCCGAAAAATCGGCAATCACATCGGGCTGGATATAGCGTTTCGGGTTATGGACTTCGTAAAGAAGCTGTTCCTTGCAGGTTGCCGCATTCACAAAGCCCCCGGTACCCGGCAGCTTTGTGATGATGGCATTGCCATCCTCATCAACCTCGGCAATCGGGAAACCAAGATTGGCCAGATCGGGCACATCCTTTAATCCCGGATCGGCGAAATAACCGCCGGTAATCTGCCCGCCACATTCCAGAAGATGCCCTACAAGCGTACCACGCCCCAACCGTGTCCAGTCATCCATCTGCCAGCCGAATTCAAATATCTGGGGTGCCAGAAACATCGCCGGATCAGCCGCACGCCCGGTCAGGACAACATCCGCACCGGCGCGTAACGCGTCAACAATGCCCTCTGCCCCCAAATAGGCATTTGCCGAAATCACGTCTTTATCAAATGCGCCAAGCGTGCAATTGGCCTCGTCGATCACAAATTCATCGGGCGACAGAACATCCAGAACATTGTCCCCCTGCACGGCGGCAACCCGCAGGCCCGAAAGCCCCAACTCACGGGCAATCTTGATGGTGTGTTTGGCCGCCGCAACCGGGTTTGCCGCCCCCATGTTTGAAATCACCCGAACACCCTTTTCGCGGCAGATTGGCAAAACGGCGCGCATCCGGCGTTCAAGCAACGGGTCAAACCCGGCATTCGAATCATGCATTTTTGCCTGCTGGGCCAACGCAATCGTGCGTTCTGCCAGGCATTCAAAAACCAGATAGTCCAGATCGCCTTTTTCGGCCAGATCAACAGCCGGCTCAATCCGGTCCCCGGAAAAACCCGCACCTGTGCCAATACGTATGGTTCTCATTGGCCGCCCTCCAGGGCCGAACGCTGCATATTGCGCCCGACATAAAAGGCACCGCCAAGCAACACCGCTGCGATCACGGGCGTCAGGAAGGCTGGCCACAAAGCAACCGCGATGACGATGACAAGCAAACCCCGGTCAAGCCACAGCCGTCCGGTGAATGTCTGCCCACCCAGCAATGCTGGAATGGCAACCACAAGGACAAGCCCCGACAGAACCGCGTTAACAATGTCCAATCCGTCGCCGCCCGCCGTCATGCCGGGATAAAGCAGCAACATGAACGGAACAATATAGGTCATCGCACCAAGGCGCACCGCCTCAAACGCGGCGGGCAACCAGTTGGTCTGGGCAATCCCGGCCGCAACAAATACCGCAACGCAAACCGGCGGCGTAATCACCGATATGGTGGCAAAATAAAACACGAACAGATGGGCTGTAAGCGGCTCGACCCCCACCGCGGTCATCGCCGGCGCCAGAACCGCCGCCACCAGCACATAGGCCGCGGTTGTCGGCAGCCCCATGCCCATAATCAGGCACACCAGCCCGACAATGATCGCCACAAGAACGATTGAGTCCCCGGCGATCGCAACAATCATCGAACTCAGCGTGACACCGATGCCGGTCATATTGATCATGGAAACAAGGATTTGCGCCCCGGCAAGCAGCACACCGATAATCACCATGCCCTTGCCGGCATCGGTAATCCCGGCCAGAACCCGCTTGCACATTTCGGCAACCGACAGACGCCCGGCAGATGTCGCCACAAACGCAATCAGAAGTGCGACCATGCCGTAAAAGGCCGAGGTCGCAACCGACCGCCCCATAAAGATGCCAACCGCCAAGCCACCAAGGGCTGCGATGATCGGCAGCACCTTCCGTACGGCAAGGATTTCCGACCAGGCCGGAAGCTCATCCTCGGGCACGAGTTGAAGGTTCCGTCTGGTGGCAACGATATGAACCGTCACAAATACCGACAGATAAAACAGAACGGCCGGAATGATCGCCGCAACCATGACATCGACATAGGCAATGCCAAGGATCTCGGCCATGACAAAGGCAGCCGCCCCCATAATTGGCGGCGCAATCTGCCCGCCGGTCGATGCAACCGCCTCGACCGCCGCGGCCAATGGGCCGGGATAGCCCAGACGGCGCATCATCGGGATGGTGAAATTCCCGGTGGTGGCAACATTGGCCACCGCCGATCCCGAAATCATCCCGAACAGACCACTGGAAATAATCGCAATCTTGGCGGCACCACCCTTTTGGCGCCCACCAAGACGCATCGCCAGATCCATAAAGCTCTGCCCGCCGCCGGTATGAAGCAGCAAGGCACCAAACAGAACAAAGGCCGCGATCACGGTGGCGGCAACACCAGTCAACATGCCCCAAATTCCAAGATCGCCAAGGAAAATGGTTTCGGTGACAAACTCGATATCAAAACCGCGATGGCCAAGACTGCCCGGAAGATATTCGCCAAGCAGCGCATAAAGCAGCCCGACAATCACCAAAACCGGGAAAATCGCCCCCACGGCACGGCGGCCAATTTCAAGAACCGTCACCACCAGACCAACGGTCAAGGCCATGTCCAGTTGCGTTGCCCATGGCAGGGTCGTCATGATTTCATCGTAGTTCACGACGATATAGCTACATGCGCTGATCGTGACAGCAGCCAGCAACAGATCAACGATCAAGCCGATTGTTCGCCAGCCGGTTCCCTTGCCCAGCGGATAAAGACTTAGTCCAAGGCACGTCACAAGTGCGAGGAAAACCGCCCGTTGAATAAGGCTCTCAAATGGGCCGGTTGCGGCGGTATAAAAGACAAATATACCCACGAGCAACGCAAACCCGTCGCGGATGCGCACAGACATGACGGTTTTCCTCTAAGAGTTCCGGTTTCTTGTTATTTGGACGGATCGAGTTTGGCCGGGATATCGTAGCCGTTCTCGCGGAACCACTTCGCAGCCCCCGGATGCAGCGGGATTGTCGCATACTGCAAGGTCAGCTCGGCCAGATTGACCCCTTTGACACTTGCCATTGCCGTGCCCTGCACTTCCTTATCCGTCATGATGGCGTCAACAATCTTATACGCCGCATCTTCCGAAAGGCTTGCGGCTGCGCCAACGCCAACCCCGAAGCTCCAAGTGGAATAGGCATCAACGCCGTCTGCCGCACCTGCCGGGATATCAACGACCGAGATATCAGGCATCTTGTCAATCAGGGCCTGTTTCTGATCATCCGTCAGGCTCAGAACCTTGATCGGGGTAAATGTTGCGATATCAAGTGTCGAGCTATCAAGTTTAAGACCGGCACCGGACTTAACATAGCCCGTGACGCGGTTATCCTTGATCATGTCCACGACATCGGTGGTCGACCCGCGCACATAATCGGCCGAAAGGCCAAGGGCTTTGAACACAGCCTCGGTCGTGCTTTCGGTGGCCGATCCCTTGATACCGGGATTAAAGCGCTTGTCTGCAAGATCGGAAAGCGATGCAATCCCTGCATCTTCACGCACAATCACATTCTGCGGTGCACCGGTATAAACCCACAACAGACCAAGCCCGTCCATCGCGCGCCCGTCAAAGGCATTGGTGCCTGCATGGGCATGTTGGGCAACATTGGTCGTGACCAGACCAAGATCAATCTGATCGCGCTCGATGCGGCGCAGGTTGTCCATGGTCGCACCGGTTTCAACAACCGATGCCTCGATACCATTGTCGGCATCATTGATCAGCTTGGCGACTGAAACGAAATAGCCGTAATGCGATGAAGATGCCGAGGTCGAGCCGATCAGCAGCTTTTCCTGTGCGAAAGCTGGCACCGACAAACCAAAGGCGAGCACGCCCGCCAAAGCGAGTTTTGAAAGTTTCATAATGTATTCCTCCCTATGCCGAAATCGGCATGTTTAACGTTCCGTCGGCAAGTCTTGTGCTTGGTTGTTTTTGGACGGACCGGAAGTGTCGAACAGTTTCTTTATTGCAGGAAGATCAAATAATGAGATAATTGATGCATGAAACGCATCAATCTTGATACCGAAGAAATAAGATCCTTTTGTCTTCTTGCCGAAACGGGCAGTTTTCGCAAGACGGCTCAACGACTTGGCATCTCGGGATCAACGCTCAGTCGGCAAATCAGCCGGATCGAAGACCGCACGCAGGCGCGACTTTTTGACCGTGACACACGAAATGTTGCACTGACCGAACAGGGCAAGATGTTTCTCAGACTGGCGGAAAGGATCCTTAATACCACTGATTCCGCCCTCGACGAATTTGACACCTACCTCAATACCAAGCGCGGAAAACTGACCATCGCCGGTCTGCCGTCGGTAACGGCCGGACTGTTGCCACCGCTGATTGCCGAATTCATGCTGGCCCATCCGAATGTTGATGTGCAACTTAATGACATGCTGTCCGAGGGGGTCTTGCGCGAAGTCGAAATGGGCCGTGCCGATATCGGCTTTACCGCCGATGTGGTTGAAGATACCGACAATCTGTCGTTCCAAAGATTGCTGAGCGACCGCTTCATCGCGGTCGGCACACCCGGCGGCTTTCTTGACGAAGACCGGACCTATCACTGGCAAGAAATTCTGTCGCAACCAATGGTCGCCATGTCGCGTGAAACAAGTGTGCGCTCGATCATTGACGCTGCCTGCACACAGCACAGCTTTGCCTTTCATCCGCGATTTGAGGTCGCACACCTTGCAACTGCGGGCGCACTTGTTTCACAGGGGCTCTGTATCACCGCCCTGCCATCCCTGACGCTTCCGGTTCTTGGTCGTGCGCCGCTTGTGTTTCGTAAACTGGAAAGTCCGGTGTTGCTGCGCCATATCGGGTTGATCTGGCGGTCCGGGCGCACCTTGCCGCCCGCTGCACAGGCATTTTTGCATCTGGTACGCAGCCGCAACCTCAAATCACTGGTCGCACATCTGGAAACCGAAAACACAGTGGCATAGCGTTCCCTGGATGCATTTTCCATCGAGCTTAAAGCCGCGATGCAATCTTGCACCCATTAGGGATACATCCACATCTTAAATCTCCTTATGCGCGATAACATATCGAAGCTTGGAAGGTTTATACTTCTGTTACCATTCACAGGCTGGTCATCACGACCGGCTTGTGCTAGCAACCGATGCATCACCACATAACGCTTCAGGACCGGAATTTATGGCTGATTATGATGTCAAGCCGCTGATAACGGCGGACGAGATTGCCACCAAAATCGATGCGCTTGCCGCCGAGATCAATGAAAGCTTCAAGGATACCGAAAAGCTGATTGTCGTCGGCCTGCTGCGCGGCTCCTTCGTGTTCATCGCCGATCTGGTGCGCAAACTGACCGTACCGGTCGAAGTCGACTTCATGGTCGCGTCAAGCTACGGCGATTCCACGGAAAGTTCGCGCAATGTGCGCATCGTCAAGGACCTTGACGGTCAGATCCGTGGCAAGGATGTCGTGCTGGTCGAAGACATCATTGATACCGGTTACACCCTGTCGGAAGTGGTTCGGCTTCTGAAAACCCGCGATCCGAACCGTCTGGAAATCTGCACCCTTTTGAACAAGCCGTCGCGCCGCGAAGTTGAAATCCCGATTGATTTCTGCGGCTTTGATATTCCTGACGAATTTGTGGTCGGTTATGGCATTGATTATGCCCAGAACAACCGCAACCTGCCCTTCATCGGCACGGTCCATTTCCACGGCGAATAAGCCGGGCGAAAACAGAATTAAAAAAGGCGGGCAGCTTGATCAGCTATCCCGCCTTTTTTGTATTCAGATCATGGTGCGCTTCTTGGGTTTCCATGTGTCCCTTCGGGGGATCAAAAATACCAAGGGCTGCAAGGTCGGTGACCATTTTGTCGAACCCGGATTGCATGCGCGGTTTGTTGCCCTGACCTGTGGCATAGCCGGTCATGGCCGAATGCACCAAAAGATCAAACAGCATGTCATCTTCGGTTTTTCGCCTGCGCGCAGCATCGTCATGCACTGCTGCGGGATCAACCGCATCGCCGGGATCACGCTGCAACATGATGGCAAGCGCAACCAGCCCCAGTGTCACCATCGTGCCGCCAATCGCCATCGCAGCCGCAATCGCGCCAAAGGATGCCGCAATCGCCATATAGATGGCCGCCAGCAAGAACCCTGCCCCAACCAACATCACAACCGCGATCGCGGCAAAAGCCGCGCCCTTTCGGACCGCGGCCTTTGCCTGATCGACAAGTATGTTCGTCAGCTGATCAATCATTTCTGAAGCAGACGACCAATCAGCAGGCCGACACCAAAGGTCACGGCAACAGATGCCAGCGGGTTCTCACGAACCTGATCCACGGCCACACCGCGTGCATGGTCAATCTGCTCGCGCGCCTGACCGGATACTTCGCGAATGCGTTCTGCCGCAGCCTGCGTTCTGGTCTGCGCTGCATCACCACCCATGGTTTTCAGGGTCTTGGTGATTTCGGCCAGATCGTTACGCAACGCATCGACGTCAGCCTGAAGTTTTGCATTATCAGCAGTCGTCTCGGTCTTGGTCGCCATGGTTTTCTCCTATTGTCTTGAAAACAGCAACACACAGATAACGTGCTGACATGGCAAATGGTTCCCGCGGCAAATGTGATGATTTCGAGGCACACCAAAAAAGAAACGGTCCGCGTGGGTTGCGGACCGTTTCATGACCTGTCGGACTTCTGGGCGGAATAGGAGAGCGGGACTTCTCCGTCGGGGGTGGGTATCCCCGGTACGTCAGTAAGGCAAACCGACGTAATTTTCCGACAGGGTTTTCAGACCTGCTTTTGACGACAGGATATATTCAAGCTCTGCATTGCGAATGCGACCATCAAACTCATTCTGATCATCGAATGTATGCAGCATGGAGGTCATCCACCACGAGAACCGCTCTGCCTTCCAGACACGGGCAAGGGCCGTATCGGAATAGCTCGCCAGCAGGTCTTCACGGTTGGATTTGTATTTTGCGATCAATGCTTCGGACAGGTAGTGCACATCACTGGCTGCAAGGTTAAGGCCCTTGGCACCGGTCGGCGGCACAATATGGGCCGCATCACCGGCAAGGAACAGACGACCATGCTGCATCGGTTCGGCAACAAAACTGCGCAGCGGCGCGATGCTTTTCTCAAACACCTCGCCTTCATTGACCAGTTCGGCATCCTCTTCACCAAGCCGGGTGCGAAGCTCGTTCCAGAACCGGTCATCAGACCAGTCTTCGATCTTGTCCGTGCTTGGCACCTGCACATAGTGGCGCACGACCTTGTCGGACCGCATCGAACAAAGTGCAAAGCCGCGATCGTGCTTGGCATAAATCAGCTCGTCCGCCACCGGCTTTGCATGCGCCAGAATGCCCAGCCAGCCGAACGGATAAACCTTTTCAAATTCCTTGATGCCCGGAAGGGTCTTGCGACCAACCCCGTGGAAGCCATCACACGCCGCAATATAATCGCAGGTCAGTTCAAGTGCGTTGCCATCCTTGACATATCGAACACTTGGCTTGTCGCCATTGATATCGTGCAAACTGACATCTTCGGCTTCAAAGATGATTTCACCACCGTGATCAAGGCGCGCCTGAATCAGATCCTTGGTGACCTCTGTCTGGCCATAGACCATCACGGTCGAACCACCGGTGAGTTCTTCCATATTCACATGCGTGCGCTTGCCATTGACGCTGATATAGATGCCGCCATGGATGATGCCTTCCTTGTTCATGCGGGCATCAACACCAACACGCTTCATCAGATCGACCGTTCCCATTTCCAGAACGCCTGCACGAATGCGACCTTCGACATAGTCGCGGCTTTTGCGTTCCAGAATGACGGAATCGATCCCCTGTACATGCAGCAGATGTGACAGCAGCAGACCAGCCGGGCCCGAACCAACGATAACGACAGGGACATGCATGACGATTTCCTCACAAGATCACGGTTTTTGGTTCTGTTTTTGAATTGGAACAAGAACCGTTCCATTGCGGAAAGAATACGCCTGTTGCGGGTGGGACAGAATGGACAAACCGGGATAATGATTGGACAAATCGAACATGTATTTGGATTTGGTTATAGGTTGTGCATGTTCTGGTTCTGCCCGCCAGACCGACGGCTCTGATGCGAACGTCCGATACGTATCCGGAAATTGACTAGGCACTGCTGGAAAATTCATCGCCTTTGACATCGTGATGAAAAATTCATCCTGTCAACTGTCGATCCTTCATCTGCACTATGCTAAGCTACTTCTTTCGGCCCTGCACAATGGCCCGAAACCCCTTAAAACCGCGATAGAACGGGAAAATGTATCGAAGCCGCGCCATCGCCATTTTCACAGATCTTGACGGCACATTGCTCGATCATGACACCTATAGCTGGACGGATGCCCGCCCCGCACTGGATCGCTTGAAACAACTTTCCACCCCCCTGATCGCGGTATCGTCAAAAACACTGGCCGAACTTGAACATATCAATCAGACATCCGGCCTGTTTGACGGACTTATTGGCGAAAATGGCGGCGTGATCGCGCTGAATGGCAATGTCGAACAATATGGCCCGGCAACCGAAACCGTTGATCGCACCCGCGAAGAAATCAGATCGGCGGTGACCGTTTCGGTCGACAGTTTCCGCACCGTCAGCCCCGAAGTTATCGCTGCTGAAACCGGTTTACCGCTTGAAGATGCAATACGCGCAGGCCAGCGATATTGCTCGGACCCGCTGATCTGGCAACCGGCGGCAAAGGACATCGCACTTGCCCGCAAGATCGCTGAAAAACATGATCTGACGCTGGTGAAAGGTGGACGGTTCCATACGTTATGCGGACCATCAAACAAGGGACAGGCCATGCGACGCATGGTCGAACGCCTGACCGTGACCTGGCTTGACGATGCGCCTGAAAACAAACACCAGCAACGCTTTACGACGATTGCGCTGGGCGATTCCCCCAACGATATCCCCATGCTGGCCGAGGCAGACTTTGCCGTTCAAATTCCATCAAAGCATGGCAAACGCAGCGCACCGTTGCTTGACCATCCCAACTTTCGCATTGCGCCCAAACCGGGACCGGCGGGATGGAACGAGGCGGTCAACGACATTCTGGATCAGATACTCAATACCAATAAAAACAGCGAGGTACTTCATGGCTGATTTCCATCAGGGTGGCCCGATCACAACCCTTCATCGCATTCTTGACCGAAACCCCGAAGAACTCGCCTATGAAATGAACGCCTTTGCCCGTCAACGGCGTCAAACCCTTATT
>Ga0207828_100274_pt1 | contig 27039 bp, 27 predicted proteins | sample TtaePargueraPR_11_FD_187276 | JGI IMG/M metagenome (GOLD analysis project Ga0207828, IMG submission 187276) | Aerobic enrichment media microbial communities from Bioluminiscent Bay, La Parguera, Puerto Rico - Tt and P2 (3) (SPAdes) | ecosystem: Environmental > Aquatic > Marine > Unclassified ...
ACACCGATTTACGAGCGGCGCGGCGAAGGTCCGGGCCGCGTCATGTCGCCCCGCGCCCTCGGCGCCATGAATGCAATGCTGCAGGACGTGATGAGCCAGGGCACGGGGCGGCGCGCGCAGCTTTCCGGCCGTCCCGCCGCGGGCAAGACCGGCACCAGCCAGGACTCGCGTGATGCCTGGTTTATCGGCTATACGGCGGACATGGTGGTGGGCGTTTGGGTCGGCAATGATGACAGCTCGCCCATGAACCGCGTCACCGGCGGCACGCTGCCCGCCGCCATTTGGCAGGATTTCATGACCCGCACGCAGGCGGGCGTGCCTGTCGCGTCCTTGCCGGGCGACTATGAACCCTCCGCCTATGCGCAAGCGTCAGGCGGGGCGGCGAATGACAACTGGCCCTTCTCCGAGCCGATGGAAGCACAATCGGAAAAGGCGCGCTCGTTCCTCGACAGGATTTTTGGCGTGGTGGCGCAGGAGGACACGTCCTCCGGTTCGGGCTCCGATGCGGGCGCTGCAGATCTCAAGCCCGGCCGTCAGTGGCGGTAAGACGCCGCCTCACGCCGCATCATCAAACGCCAGGCCTTCCCCGCCATATCGGTGGAGGCCCGGTCCTTCCGTTTCCAGCCAGTGCATCGCCGCTCTGTAGCCGGGCATGAGTTCGGCCACAAGCCGCCAGAAGCGGAAGCCGTGATTCATGTGCACAAGATGCGCCGCCTCATGCGCGGCCACATAATCGAGCACATGAGAAGGTGCGAAGATCAGCCGCCAGGAAAAGGAAAGAGCGCGCGTTGACGAGCAGGAGCCCCAGCGGCTTGTCTGATCGCGCAGCGTGATGCGCCGCGGCCGCACGCCGACGCGGGCCGTATGCACAAGCACACGTTCGTTCAGATCGATGCGCGCCTGCGCCTTCAGCCAGTCCATGACGCGCCGGCCGATGAATTTCTCATCGCCGCACACCACAAGGCGCGGCAGGCCTTCCGGGCATTGCGGCGCTTCAAGGCGCACCGTGCCGCGCTCATCCGGCGCGTGATGGATCTGATGCAGAACTCCGCGCACGGGAATGATCGCGCCGGGGCTGAAGGGCACGGCATCGGGAACGATCTGAAGCTGTTCGGCAATCCAGTCTTCATGTTCACGCGCAAAGGCAAGCGCTGCAGGCATGGAGCGCTTTGACGGCGCAGTAACGCAGATGCGTCCTGCTGTCAGATCGACGCGCAAAACGAAACGGCGCGCGCGCGGATTGTGGCGCACCGTAACGGGCAGAAGCTTTCCTTCCACCTCGATCACATTAGTCAGAAGCGGGCTTGTCTTGCGCCGGGTATTTTTTTGCACGTTGTTCTTGTCGTTCCCGAAGGTCTTGTTGTTCTGAGGGGGCATAAACTCGAATCACACTGAAGATTGTTTCCAACCAAAAAGCGTCTAAGCTCGGCATATGTCAAGCATACCCCGTTTTCATTTCGCTTTCCCGGTGCACGATCTGGGTGCCGCGCGGCAATTTTATGGCGCAGTTCTCGGCTGCAGGGAAGGGCGGTCGGATGCCGCATGGGTGGACTTCGATCTTTTCGGCCATCAGATTGTGGCGCATCTCGCCAAAGGCATGTCGCAGGATGCAGGTGCGAACGCGGTTGACGGCGATGATGTGCCCGTGCCGCATTTCGGATTGATCCTGAATTGGGACGATTGGCAAGAGATGGCGCAGCGCCTCAAGGCGGCAGGAACGGCTTTTGTGATCGAGCCGCATGTCCGGTTTGAAGGCAAGCCCGGCGAACAGGCAACCATGTTCTTCCGCGATCCAAGCGGCAATGCGCTCGAATTCAAAGCGTTCCGCGACGAAAGTCAGATTTTCGCGAAATAGGCCGGAAGGGCCTCAGGCGCGCGCGTCCTGGCGTTTGATGAAAGCCGAGACGAGCGGTTCGATTTCCTCTTCCCAGCGCGTGCCGTTGAAAACGCCGTAATGGCCGACGCCTTCCTGTTCGTGATGGGCGCGCATGTCATCGGGAATGTTCTTGCAGAGAACCTGCGCGGCAAGCGTCTGGCCGACGCCGGAAATATCGTCCTTTTCGCCTTCCACCGTCATCAGGCCTGTGCGCGTGATCTTGGTGAGATCGACCTTGCGGCCCCGATAGGCGAAAAGACCGCGCGGCAGATGGTGCTCGACGAAAACCCGGCGGATGGTCTGCAGATAATATTCCGCCGGCAGGTCCATCACCGCGAGATACTCGTCATAAAAGTCGCGGTGCTTGGTGGCGGAGGAGCCGTCCCCTTCAACCAGATGATTGAAGTAGTCCCAATGCGCGGTGACATGGCGGTTGATGTTCATGGCCATGAAACCGGAAAGCTGCAGGAAGCCGGGATAGACCTCGCGCCCATGACCCGGATGCGGCCACGGCACGCTCATGATCACGTTGGAGGCGAACCAGTCATAGCCCTGCGCCGTGGCGAAATTGTTCACTTCCGTCGGATTGACGCGCGTGTCGATGGGGCCGCCCATCAGCGTGATGGAGCGCGGCGCATGCGCCTCCCTGTCTTCATTCATCAGCGCCGTTGCCGCAAGCACCGGCACGGAAGGCTGGCAGACGGCCAGAAGATGCGTGCCTTCGCCGAGAAACGCGCAGAAGCCGCGCACATGATCGATGTAATCATCAAGATCGAAACCGCCTTCCGAAAGCGGCACCATGCGCGCATCCGCCCAGTCGGTGATGTAAATATCGTGGCTGGGCAACAGCGCCTCGACGGTCCCGCGCAGGAGTGTCGCGTAATGACCCGAAAGCGGCGCGACGATCATCAACCGGCTTTTCGCGTCCTCCGGCACCAGGCTTTCTTCACGCTTGAAATGCAGCAGGCGGCAGAAGGGCGTTTCATGCACGACTTCTTCGCAAACCGGAACGGTGACGCCGCCGATCTTCGTTTCGCTCAAACCGAATTCCGGTTTGCCGTAACGGCGCGTGGAGGTTTCGAAGAATTCACAGGAGGCGGCCAGCGTGCGGCCAAGTTCAGTGCCGTAAAGCGGATGGCTTTCATGGCCAAGGGCAGCTGCGCCCCACTTGGCGGCGGCCCGCCAGGGCGACAGAGCTGCATGATTGAGCTCGAATAGTTGATAGAGCAACCGCGTCAAATCCTCGTCCCAGCCCGGAATGATGCACGGAAATTGTGCAATGCGGCGGAAACTCTACGCGGATGGGGCCCCGGATCAAGAAAATTTTGCAGCGCACAATGCCAGAATGCCGCAGCAGGCGCGGGGGAAACCGCTTATTCCATCAGCTCTTTCATGCGTTCGGCCATCTTTTCCGGGGCGGTTCCGGGGCCGAAATGTCCAAGAAAATCGCCATCCGGGCCCATGAAATAGATGATGGAGGAATGGTCCATTGTGTAATCGCTCAGGCTCTCATCCTCGACCTTGGCGTAATAGACCCGGTAGGCCCGGGCTGCGGCGGCGATCCGTTCGGGCGTGCCGGTCAGGCCGATCAGGCGGGGATGAAAATGCCCGACATATTGGGCAAGCGCTTCGGGCGTGTCGCGCTCCGGATCGATGGTGATGAGCAGCGGCTGAACCTTCTCTGCCTCTGCGCCCAGTTCCTCCAGCGCCGTGCTCATAATCTGCAATTCGGTGGGGCAGACATCCGGGCAATAGGTGAAGCCGAAATAGATGAGCAGATAGTCGCCCCGGAAATCCTTCTCGGTCACCGTCTTGCCTTCATGGGTGACAAGCTCGAAAGGCCCGCCCACAAGCGCCTTGCCGCCCGATGCAGTTTGGCCCGCGCCATCCCGTCCCGTCAGAAAAACGGCGAGGCTGAGCCCGATCAGCAGCGCGGTGAGCAGCGCCAGGGCGGTGATGACGAGCTTCTGATTGCGGCTCATGGCGAAGGTCTCCGGTCCGGGCGGTTGCAGAACAGGTGCAGGAACCTATAGATAAAGGGTTCGCTGGCGGCTTGGCCAGCCTCGGGGCGGTTAATTCTCCGCGTCATGCCGACGCGGGGCGCATGGTCTGCCAAAGCATGGACCTGGCAGACAGTGGGAGGGCGTAATGTTCAAACATCTGATTGCAGCGGCCATTTTGGCGGCGGGCCTGAGTGCGGATGGAATTTCGGCGCCGGCTGAAGCCTATCAGCGTCCTGCCGTCGTTGTGCCCGACAGTGAATTCATCACCGCCGTGCGCGAAGGACGGATGGATGATGTGAAGGCGCAGATTGCCATGGGCACGCGCGTGGATTCCCGCGGCAAGGAAGGCAGCCCCGCGCTCATCGTGGCGCTTCTCTTCAGCCAGAAGGATGTGGCGCGCTATCTGCTCGAACAAGGCGCCAACCCGGATGCGCGCGACAAGGCCGGCAACACGGCGCTTTGCTATGCAACCCAGTCCGGCGACGCGGAAATGGCCGACGCGCTCTTGAAGGCCGGGGCCAGGCCCGACCGGTCCTGCGCCAATCGTGATACGCCGCTCATTCTGGCAGTCCGCGCCGGGCGCGCCTCCGTCGTGAATGTGCTCATCAAGCATGGCGCGGATATTGAGGCGACGGATCTGACAGGCCGCAGTGCCCTCTCGCTCGCCCAGGAACGCCGTTACAATGACATTGCTGCGGCGCTTCAGGAGGCGGGCGCAGCTTATTAACTTTTTGAGCCTGCAAAAGCCTGACCTTGCCTATCTGGACATGGGCCCTCACGCTGCCTATCTCTCATAGTTATGAAGCCGCTCAAGGCGCGCCGGCGCAAAACATCCTCCGGCAAAAAGGCAGAGCCTTCCACGCCCCGTCCTTGGCATCACCTGCCGGATGGCAGGTTCCGTAATCCCGCGGGCAGTCCGAAGCGCGGCGATGCGCCGCTTTCCGCCGTGCTGCCTTTCTTCGTGCGCATGCTTGCCAAAGGCTTCGACAAGATCGACGTGCCCGACGGCCATGTCATTCCCCGTCCCATGGCAAGCCGCGGGGTGAAGGAACATCTGGCGCGCGGCGAGGATTTTCTCACCTGGCTGGGCCATGCCTCGTTTCTCATCCGCATGGGCGGCAAGACGGTTCTCACCGACCCTTATCTGACGACCTATGCGGGGCCTGCGGGCCTCGGCCCGAAACGCTATGTGAAAAGCGGGCTGTCGATCAACGATCTGCCGGAGGTCGATTATCTCGTCGTCAGCCACAATCATTACGATCATCTAGATGAACGCGCGCTCGAACGGCTTTCCGGCAAGGACCGCATGACCGTAATCGTGCCGCTGCGCCTCGGAGATTTCTTCGCCGCGCGCGGTTTCAAGAACATCATAGAGCTGGACTGGCATGAAACCCATGAGGTGGACGGGCTGACCTTTACCGCGCTGCCCGTGGTGCATTGGTCGCGCCGGTCAGGCTTTGACACCAACTGCACGCTCTGGGCGGGGTTCTCGCTCCGCTCGGCCCAGCATCACCTTTTCTTCGGCGGCGACAGCGCCTATGGCCCGGTTTTCGAGGAAATCGGCAAGGCCTACGGACCCTTCGACACGGCGCTGATCGGTATTGGCGCTTATGAGCCCCGCGTCATGATGAAAGCCTCGCACACCACGCCGGAAGAAGCGGTCATGGTGGGCAAGGATATTGGCGCGGCCCGCGTGGTGGGCATGCATTGGGGCACGGTGATGCTCACTGCCGAGCCGCCCTTCGAGCCGCCGGAGCGCTTCATGCGGGCGGGCCGGAGCGCGGGCTACATGAATAATGATCTCTGGATCATGGCGGTGGGCGAAACCCGCCCGCTCGGCCCCGGCTGGCCTTCCAACCGCTAAGCAAAAAAAATTCCGGCTATTTATCCCCGCCCTCTCCTGCCGGTATATCCTGCGCTCAGATGCGAAAACGAAAGGATGAGGCCATGACGGCTTTGGCGTCCCCGGACCGCCTTGCCCCCGCCGCCCCGCGCCGGCTGGGCGCGGAGGCAGGGGTCCGGCTTCAAACACAGGTGCTGCTGCGCTGGATGGCAATTGGCGGCCAGCTTGCCGCCGTGCTGGCGGTGGATTTCGGGCTCGGCTTTCATCTGCCGCTGGGGCTCTGCCTCGCGGCGATTGCAGCCTCCGCCTGGCTCAATGTCTTTCTGGCGATCCGTTATCCGACGACGCGGCGCTTGCCGGATGCGCAGGCCGCCGCCTATTTCGGTTATGACCTCCTGCAGCTTGGCGTCCTGCTTTATCTGACGGGCGGGCTCGCCAACCCCTTTTCGCTGCTGATCCTCGTGCCGGTGACGATTTCGGCGACGACGCTCTCGCTGCGCTCCACGGTTTCGCTTTGGTTGCTTGCGGCGGCCTTCGTCACTTTTCTCGCCTTCTTTCATTTGCCTCTGCCCTGGGCGGAAGGCGAGCCGCTTGAATTCGGGTTCCTTTATGTGGCGGGCATCTGGATGGCGCTGCAATTGGGGCTTGGCTTCATGGCCGTTTATGCCTGGCGCATCGCGCAGGAATCGAAACGCATGTCCGACGCGCTCACGGCCACGCAGCTTGTGCTGGCCCGCGAACAGCGTCTTTCGGCCCTCGACGGGCTGGCGGCGGCGGCGGCCCACGAACTCGGCACACCGCTCGGCACCATCGCGCTGGTGACGAAGGAATTGCAGCGGGACATTCCGCCCGACGCGCAGCTCAAGGAAGATCTCGCCCTGCTTTATAGCCAGGCCGAACGCTGCCGCGACATTCTCTCAAGATTGACGGCGCAGCCCGAAGAAGGCGACGCGCTGCTGGCCCGCCAGCCCATTTCGCTGCTCCTCAACGAAATCGTCGATCCTTACCGCATGGGCGAGGTGGATATTGTCATAGAGCTGGAAGCGGAAGGCGAAACGGCAGAGCCGGTTCTCCCCCGCGATCCGGAAATCATGTACGGCCTTGGTAACCTTGTCGAAAACGCCTCCGACTTTGCCGATGGCAAGGTGACGGTGAAGGCAGTCTTCTCCAATGACAGGGTGCAGCTGCGCGTGATGGATGACGGGCCGGGCTTTCCCGCCGACATTCTCGAAAAGCTGGGCGAGCCTTATGTGACGACGCGGGCGCGGACCGGACGGGCAAGCGGGGCCGATCACGAGGGCATGGGGCTCGGCTTCTTCATTGCCAAGACGTTTCTGGAACGGGCGGGCGGCAGTGTCTCCATTGCCAACCGCACGGACGGACGTTCGGGCGCCCTTGTGGTGGTGGAATGGCCGCGCGCTGCCATCGAAGGGACGGGAGAACGCGCGGAAACTGCGTCATAATGGCCCTGGCTGCTGTCCCCGCGGAAATTGGCCAAATCGGGCGAAGCGGCTTATATACTTATCCAGGCGGCGCCGGAAACGGCCCGTTCCGGGGGCGCGTCAAAGGGCCGGCGTCCTCAAGGTGGCAAGGAGACGGCAGCAGTGAGCGAAACCGACATCAAAACCGCGGGCGAACCGGCAGGCGGCCAGGAGCGCAGCCTGCTTCTGGTGGATGACGACAAGCCTTTTCTCACCCGGCTGAGCCGCGCCATGGAAGGGCGCGGGTTTCAGGTGATGACGGCCGAAACCGTGGCCGAGGGCAAGACGATTGCCCGCTCCGCAAAACCGACTTACGCCGTGGTCGATCTGCGCCTCGATGATGGCAGCGGGCTCGATGTGGTCGAGGCGCTGCATGAGGCCCGGCCCGATGCCCGCGCCGTGGTGCTGACGGGCTATGGCAACATCGCAACCGCGGTGGCCGCCGTGAAACTCGGCGCGGTGGATTATCTCGCCAAACCGGCCGATGCCGATCAGGTGGAAGCCGCGCTGCTTGCCCCGCCCGACGCTGTGGCGCCCCCGCCGGAAAACCCGATGTCGGCGGACCGCGTGCGCTGGGAGCACATTCAGCGCGTTTACGAGCAGTGTAACCGTAACGTCTCTGAAACCGCGCGCCGCCTCAACATGCATCGCCGCACCTTGCAGCGGATTCTGGCAAAACGCGCACCGAAGTAAGCCCGTTCAAAGCCCGCCATCAATCACAAGATGCGCCCGCCGCGCGGCGACGCGGGCAAAGAGCAGCGTCACCGCCTTGCGCCGTGCGCCGGGCAGTTTGTCGACGGGGCTTTCACGTAAGATTTCCGCGCCGAACTGGTCGGCGACGATCATGCCTGTCTCCTCCGGCAGCACGTCGCGGGGAAAATCGATCGGCACGGCGAAGAAAAACCGGTCGCAATAGTCGAGATACTCTTCCCATTTCTGATCGCTGCGGAAATCGGCAAGACTGGATTTGATCTCGACAGCGATGATCTCGCCCTTGGCATTGATGGCCGCCACATCGATGCGCCGTCCCGTGCGCAGCGAAAATTCCGTAAGCGGAGAAAACCCCATGTGAATGAGCATCCGGCACACGCCCCGCTGCACGGCGGCAGCGGTGGGGGACTGGCGTCCATCGACGATTTCGAAGTCAAGTTCGTTGCTCATCTCACACCTCTTCGGCCCCGGCCTCGAAACCTGCCTGGCGCAGGCAATGATCGATCAGCCCGTAGAGGCGCTGCGCCGTGCGGATATGCGTCGAGGCCTCGATGGCATAGGAGGCAAAGGCGTTGACTGCCGCGCCGGTGTAATAGCGGCGCATATCGATCTCGCCGCCGCCTGCGCGGTATCCCCGGAAGAGTCCGTCACGCCAGTCCGGCCGCGTTTCGAAATGGCGGAACTCGCCTTCGGCAAAGCCCATGCCGCATTCGGCCCAATCGAGAAGGCCGAACCCGTCCTCTTCATGAAAGAGAATGTTGTCGAGATGTAGGTCGCCGTGGAGAAAGACGGGCATGCCCGTTTCGTCAAGCGCGCGGGCAAGCGCGTCTGCCGCCTTTTGCAGCGCAGGCTGTGAGAGGCGGGTGCGCGCAAGCGATAAAAGCCGCGCGGCAGGATCGCCCGGCGCGGGCTCCGGCGCCCGCTGGCGGTGAAAACGGGCAAGCGCTGCGCCCAGCTCTTCGCCCAGCATTTCCGGCTTGCGGTTAGCCAGCGCTCTTGGATGGGAAAGCGGCAGGCCCGGCACTTTGCTCAGGAGCAGCCAATGGCTGAGCGGCCCATTGGGCCCCGCGACGGGCGCAGTAAAGCTTCCCGAGTCGAGAAGCGCCGGCACATGGAGACCGGCAGGGAGGCCCGCCTTCTGCAAATGCGAGAGAGCCAGAATTTCCCGCCGGGCCGCGCCTTCCGCCGATCCGAGCGCGCGGCCCTGGCCCACGGTTTTGAGAAGCCCTTCGCCGGTGTTGAACACGAAACCGCGCAGCCCCGCGCCCATCAGCCGCCAGGGCGGCGGAGGAGGCGCGATACCGCTTGCGCCGAGCGCATCATGCAGCGCGCGGGCAAGAGTTTCTGTCTGTATGGGGCTGAGGCTCATAGGCGCATCTTAGAGGGCCATCCTTGCCGTGCAAAAGGTCCAAAACAAAAGGGCGGCTCAAAGAGCCGCCCTTTACGCCGTACTGAGGGAGAACTTGTATCTGCCCGTTACTCAGCGGCAGACACGTCGGCGAGTGCGTTTGCGTTGGTGCCGAAATTGATCGTCTTGAGATATTTGATGCCGTCTTCGGCAATATCGTCGCCAACCATCCGGTCGCCTTCGTTCTTCAGCTCGTCCATATCGACATAGGTCGCATAGAAGGCTTTGGTCCGGTCGGTGATGATGCCGGCCTTGAGCAGCGTCTTGATGAGCACGCGGAAGATGTTGGTGCCTTCGCGCATCTGTTCGCGGCGGTCGTCATCCGTGATTGCTTCGATCATTTCCGCCTGCACGGTTTCCCAGTCGAGGCCGAATTCCGGATAGAGCACTTTCTTCTGTTCGGGGTTCACCAGGTTGAAGAGAAGTGTCTGGAAGCAATGCGCGGCCCAATCCTCGATGATCTCCTGTTCTTCCTTGGAGAGTTTCGGAATGGTGCGGTCCGCCCAGATCTTGCCGAACTTGTGGTGGAAGGCTTCGTCCGTCATCACAAGCTGCGTGAGCTTGACCAGAAGCGGGTCGTTGGAGCGGGTGTAGAGCGAGGCAAAGGCGCCCATGGCCAGGCCTTCGACCAGCATCTGCATGCCGACGATCTTTTTATAGACTTCCGGCGCGTTCACGATGTCGGTCAGAAGATCGCCCAGCGTCTGGCCGACAGGAAGCGGCTTGCCCCAGCGGGCCTGCACATAGCGCGAGAACGCCGTCACATGGCGGGCTTCTTCACGGGTCTGGTTCGCGGCATATTCCTGCGCGCCCGGATCGCGGAGAATGTGGCAGAGGCTCGCCGAAAGATTCAGCGCGCCCTGTTCGCCGTGCAGAATGGCCGACAGCATCCAGCGGGCGCTTTCATTGGCGAAGCGGATCTTCTCTTTTTCCGACAGCTTCTGGAAGCAGGGAAGGCGCAGCTCGACGATGAAATCCTCCGGCATGATCATCTGGTTTTCCATGTCGAAGGGCTCGGCATAGTCGATGTACTTTTCGTCCAGCGGATCCCAGAAATGGTCATGGGTCGCGGAGATGATCTTGTCGAAAGCGGTGGAGCGCGCGCCGTAGCGGTCCACATCCATCATGGCCGGGAAATCATCCGGCGCGACGGCATCATAAGCATTGTCTTTGGTGATCTGACGAATCTCGGTCATCTGGTCCTCCACAAAAGCTGCGGGAAGGCGGGGCGCTTCTCCCGGTCGCGCCTGCCCGGCAACTCAATGCCCTTTGACGGGGCGTTCCCTACTGGATTGTCAGCTTAAGGGCGGAAAACGCAGCGATCAAGTGAAAATGACGGGTGTGTCAACTTTCTGATTCAAGGTTAACGGAGGGATAAGGCCAAGCAGGCCAAGAGGAGGCTGCTGAAATGAACAATTCGCCTGTATAGGCGCGGCGATTTGACTTGGAGGCCCATACGCTTTTTGTGTGCGCAGCGTTACATTTCTTCAAAAACTGTGCTATCGAGCGTGAGGCTGGGCAACTATTGCAAGCGCGCCAAAGAGTGCGATGCTAGGCTGCTTAGCCGGGGACGATACAAGAACCGGGAAATCCGGCAGGGATCGCGGAATACGAAGGGAGGGGGTCAGGCTCCTGCGGCATGGCTGCGGAAGCACGGCACAAAACCCGGTTACCATCCGGCAGGGCCAGAAGAGCCTGTTCCGGCGGGCCGGCAAGCCCCCCTATAAGTTGTGACCAAGCCCTGGTGCGGCGGACGGCTTTATTCGTCGCGCGCCGGGATGAGGGAGCGTCGATAAGTAACTAAGGGGGCCGCCGCGCGCGGCTTAGGAAACGGGATAGGTCCATGGTCAAGGTATTGGAAGCGATTATCTTCAAGACCCGTCTGCTTATTCTTTTGGGTCTTGCCGCGTTCACTGTGATCTGCGGCTATTATGCCGTCCAGCTTCGCATGGATGCGGGCTTCGACAAGCAGCTGCCCACCGGGCACGAGTACATTCAGACGTTCCAGGAATATCGTGACAAGCTGTTCGGCTCGAACCGCATCATTGTGGTTCTGGAAGCCAAGGAAGGCACGATCTGGAACAAAGACTTCTTCCTCACATACAAGAATCTCACCGACGACATCTTCTTCCTTCCAGGCGTTGCCCGTCACACGGTGACAAGCCTTTGGACCCCCAACACCCGCTATCTTGAAATCACAGAAGAAGGCATCAACGCCGATGACGTGATTGGCGGCACGGTCACTGCCGAGACGATGACGGAAGAAGATCTCGAGAAGGTCGAAAACAACGTCATCCGCGGCGGCTTCGTCGGCCGCCTCGTGGCGGAAGATTTCACCGCGGCCATGATCGTGGCGGAACTTCTGGAAGTGAACCCGCAGACGCAGAAGCAGCTCGACTATTTCGATCTGGCTGCAAAGCTGGAAAGTGAAATCCGCGACAAATACGAAGTCGAAGGCGGCGACTACAATGTCCGCATCATTGGGTTCGCCAAGCTGATCGGCGACATTGCCGATGGCGCGCAGACCGTGATCGTCTTCTTCTCGCTGGCCTTCGTGCTGACGGTGCTGGCGGTGTATCTCTATTCCCGCTCTGCCATTCTCACCTTCCTGCCGCTTTTCTGCTCGCTCACCTCGCTTGTGTGGCAGTTCGGCATTCTGCACTTCCTTGGCTACGGTCTCGATCCGCTGGCCATTCTGGTGCCCTTCCTCGTTTTTGCCATCGGTGTCAGTCACGGCATTCAGCAGATCAACCTGATCACCGCTGAAATCAGCCGCGGGGCCACGGCCGAAGAAGCGGCACGGTCGAGCTTTACCGGGCTTCTGATCCCGGGCTCCATGGCGCTGGTGACGGACCTTGTGGGCTTCGGCACGCTCTACATGATCCCGATTCCGATGATCCAGGAACTGGCCATCACCGCCTCGATCGGTGTGGCGCTGAAGATCGTGACGAACCTGATCATGCTGCCGATCCTGGCAAGCCTCTTCACCTTCGATGAAGGCTTCTCGGGCCGTGTGGCGCGGGCACGTGAATTCCGCATGAAGATCATGAATGTGATCGGCAAGGTGGCTTACCCCAAAGTGTCGATCGTGGTTTTCGTCGTTTCCTTCGTGCTCTTCGTCGTGGCAGTGATCGAAAGCCAGAACCGTTTCGTGGGCGCTCTGCATCCCGGCTCGCCGGAACTGCGCGATGATGCCCGCTACAACATCGACTCCAACGTGATCGCCAACAAGTTCGCGCTGGGTCTCAACCTGCTTACCGTTGTGGTGGAAACGCCGACCGAGGCCTGCATCAAATATCCCTATATGGAATATTTGAACCGCTTCTCCTGGTACATGCAGAACGTGGACGGCGTGTCGCTGGTGCAGTCGCTGCCCTATGCGGCGAAAACCTCCTCCGGCGGCTGGAACGAAGGTAACCTGAAATGGCAGGCGTTGCCGCGCAACCAGTTCGCGCTGGTGCAGGCGGTGGGGCCGGTGGCTCCTTCGACCGGTCTTCTGAACCAGGACTGCTCGGTGCTCTCGCAGATGATCTTCCTTGAAGACGCGAAGGCGGAGACCATCGAACGGGCGGTGCATGCGGTTGAAGAGTTCCGCGCCAATTATCCGATGGAAGGCGTCAATATCCGCCTTGCCTCCGGTAACATGGGCGTCCAGGCCGCGGTGAACAACGCGATCGAGGAAGCCGAAGTGCCGATGGTGCTCTGGGTCTATGTCGCGATCATCTCGCTCGTGATCCTGACCTACCGCGACTGGCGCGCGACGGTGGCCTGTACGGTGCCGCTCACCTTCGCCACCTTCTTCGGCTACTGGTTCATGAAGGAACTGGAGATCGGTCTGACCGTGGCGACGCTGCCGGTGATCGTGCTGGCTGTGGGCCTCGGGGTGGACTACGCGTTCTATATCTACAACCGCGTGCAGTTCCACCTTTCCGAAGGTCTCAACATCACCGATGCCTATCAGGAAACGGTGCATGAGACCGGCATGGCGGTGGTGTTCACGGCACTCACCATGGCGATCGGCGTGTCGACCTGGACCTTCTCGCCGCTGAAGTTCCAGGCAGATATGGGTCTGCTGCTGTCCTTCATGTTCATGACGAACATGCTGATGGCGATCACGACCCTGCCGTCCATCGCGGTGATCCTGGACATGCTCTTCCCGCGCAAGAAGCCGGTGAAGGCGCCTTCGGGAGCCATGGCTCACTAAACCGCGGGGCGGCTTCTGCCGCCTGAAGACGCAACGAAATTGACGCCGCCGGAGGACAAACCCCTCCGGCGGCGTTATCATATCCGCAGAAGGGGAGATCCCCTGACATCTGCCGGGGGACGCCCTTTTGAAGGAGGAGCCCCCACATGCTTGAACGTATTCTGAGCTATATTGCCGACGGGCCGCCGGCCCCGGTCCCCCATCCCGACAGCATTGCCTTACGGCGCGAGATTGCCGCCGCCGCGCTCATGGTGGAGGCGGCCCGCCTCGACCAGAAATTCGACGAGGCCGAGCGCGCGGCGATTACCCGCGCCGTATCCAGCCATTTCAAGCTGACGCCGGAGGAGGCGGCAGAACTTGTTGCTGTTGCCGAGAAGAGCGAGCGGCGCAGCTATCACCCCTGGGCCTTCATCCAGGCCGTAAAGCGGGGCTTCAACCTGGAAGAGCGCAAGGAGTTGCTCCAGGCGCTCTGGGAAGTCGCCTATGCCGATGGCGCCCTCCACAAATTTGAGGTCCATCTCGTCAATCACATCTGTCAGGAACTGGAACTGAGCCAGGAGGCGTGTGAGGCCGCCCGGAAACGGGCCGAAACGGCGGCCAGGCCTTGAAGAGCGCCTATATTAGAATGACTAAAAACTGACTTGACGGCGGGCGCTGACGGCCTTACATTGGAATTATTCCAATAAACACCGGAGGGGCGCCCCCAAGCCTCGCATAGCCCTTCCGATGAAGCCCGTGACCACACCGCTCCCTGCTGGTCACGGGCTTTTATCTAGGTCAAACGCTGAACCGCACCGGCATGTCCTTGATGCCGGAGATGAAGTTGGAGCGCAGGCGCCGCGCCTCGCCCGCCACTTCGATATCCGGCAGGCGGGCGAGCAGTTCCTCATAAAGCACCTTGAGCTGCAATTCGGCCAGCCGCGAGCCGAGGCAGAAATGCTGCCCCGCGCCGAAGCTGATATGGGTGCGCGCGTCCTTGCGCGTGTAGCGCGTCACATCGAAGACATCCGCATCCGGCCAAGCCTCTTCATCGCGGTTGCCGGAGGCATACCACATCACGATCTTGTCCCCGCGCTTGATGGTCTTGCCGCGCAGCTCCGTGTCTTCCGTCGCGGTGCGGCGCATGTGCAGCACCGGGCTCACCCAGCGCACGATTTCCTGTGCCGCGCTCGGAATAAGCAAGGGGTCGTCCAACAGTTTCTGCTTTTGCTCAGGATGCTGCGACAGTGCCATGAGCCCGCCGGAGATGGAATTGCGCGTCGTCTCATTGCCCGCCACGACCAGCAGAATGAAGGCACCGATATAGGCCGGGAAGGTCATGGGCTCATCATTGACGCGGGAATGCACCAGCATGGAGATGAGGTCCTCGCCCGGTTTCTCCGCCCGTTCTTCCCAGAGCCTTGCCGCATACATCGCCATTTCAGCCACGCATTGGCGCATATACTCGTCCGAAACCCGCAGCTCCGGATCATCCTCGCCCACGGTCGCGTTCGACCATTCGAAGAGCTTGGGACCGTCCGCTTCCGGCACGCCGAAAAGCTCTGCCAGCACTTCGATGGGAAGCGGCGCGGCGATAGAGGACACGAAATCCGCCTCGCCATTTGGGTGCTTTGCGATCATCTCGTCGATCAGGCGCGTCACGCGGGCGCGGATGCGCTCTTCCATATTGACGATGCGCCGGGGCACGAAGCCCGGCGAGATCATACGCCGGTAGGCGGAATGAACGGGCGGGTCCATGGAGATCATGGTCGCATCCGTTGCATCGCTCTCCAGCTCATATTCGTTGAAGATGCGGTGCCCGCCCATTTCCCGCGCGGAAGAAAAGAGCTTCGGGTTCTTCGATATCATTTCGATATCGTCATATTTGGTGATGGCCCAGAAGCCGGACCCCTCCGCCTCCGGATTCCAGTAAACAGGATCTTCCGCGCGCAGCTGGCGGAAAGCTTCCCAAAAGTCTTTATGCTGATAAAGGTCCGGATCCTTGAGATCCGGCTTGCCGCCGAGATCGAGCGGCTTGGCTTGCGGTCTGAGCATGGTGTCCTCCCCGGAAGTCCGGCGCATTGGCTGCGCCGTGTTCTTCCAGGAAGGATAGTCTCAGCGCAGCGGGAAGCCAACCGCCGCTTCAAGCTCCTCAAGCGCGCTGGCCGCATCCAGCACCTTGATGGTGCGCATGCCGAGCGCCTTGGCCGGCTTCAGATTGATGCCAAGATCGTCGAGATAGACACAATCCGCAGGGGAAACGCCGAGTTCCTTGCAGGCCATTTCATAGATGCGCGGGTCGGGTTTGCGCACACCGGCTTTCGAGGATTCGATGATGTGATCGAAGAGCGCCATCACCTCCTGAACGGCCGCGGCCTTGTCCGCCGTGCGCGCCATGCCCGCGCCTTCTCCGGCGGAAACATTGTTGGTGATGCAGCCCACCTTGAAGCGCGCCTTGCAGCGGCGCAGCGCTTCCACCATTTCCGGGCGCACGTCGCCCGCAATCACGTCGATCACCTCGCGCCCGCGAACAGCACCGCCAAGGGCTTCGGCCTCTTCGGCGAATTTCGCGTCGAATTCGTCGATGCTGATTTCGCTGCGCTCGAACAGGGCCCAGGCATTGGTGTCCGGGTTGGTGGCGTTGATCTTGCGGATGAAATCCTTCGGCAGGCCCTTGTCGTTTTCGAGACGGTTGAAGGCTTCGAAGGGGCTCGAGGTCAGAACCCCGCCGAAATCCCAGATGACTGCTTTGACCATTTTTGTTCCTGAAATTGAGGTGTGGAATTGCGATGGCCGGACACTAAGGGAAGCGCCCCTTTCTGCCAATTGCCGAAGTCCGGCTTATTTTCTCTTGAAAATATATAGACCGATCATCATATTATTCTCCAGAGAAAGGGAGCGCGCATGAAAAAGGGCGAAGAAACACGGGCCCGCATGCTGGAGGCGGCGGCAGGGCTCTTTCAGGCGCAGGGCTATGCGGCAACAGGCCTTGGCCAGATCATCGAAGAGGCCGGGGTGCCCCGGGGCTCGCTCTATTTCCACTTTCCAGGCGGCAAGGAAGAGCTGGCCGCCGCCGCAGTGGAAGCCGCAGGGGCCTATCTGGCCGGGGTGATCGGCGAGCGGCTGGCGGCGGCGGACACACCGGCTGCCGCGCTTGAAGCCCTGGCGGATCACTTCGCCGGAGAGCTGACGCGCTCCGGTTTTTCCAAAGGCTGTCCCGTCTCCACTGTGGCGCTGGAGGCGACGGCTGAAACCCCGCGCCTCAAAAAGGCTTGCGCCGGTGTTTACCGCGCCTGGCTCTCGCTCATTGAAACCCGCCTCACCGCGCTTGGCATTGCAGAGGCAAAGGCAGGCCCTCTTGCCCAGTCATGGCTCGGCGCCATCGAGGGCGCGATCCTGCTGTCCAAAAGTCTTGAAACAACAGAGCCGCTCACCCGCATGGCGAAGGATCTGAGCCGGCTTGCAGAGGAGGAACGCGCATGACCCGTCCCGTTATTCTCATGACCGGCGTGACCGGGCTGATCGGCCGCTGGACCGCAGCGGAACTGACAGCCAAGGGCGCGGAAGTTCTGGCCCCGACGCGCAATGCCGCCGCAAGAGAGGCGGCGCTGAAAGACTGGGTGGCGGCCCATGGCGGAGATGGAGACAAGCTGCGCCTCATCGAGGCGGATCTTTCGGCGGACCCGGCTTTGCTTGAAGGTGCGGTGCGGCCCTTTGCGGAAGAGATCACCCATATCTATTCCTTTGCCGCGCTCATGGAATGGGGGCTTGGCGTGAAGGCGGCCCGGCGGGTGAATGTCGAAAGCGTGGAAGCCTTGCTTGGCCTCGCAAAGACGCTGCCGCGCTTTGCCCGCTTCGTGCATATCACCGGCTATATGCTGAGTGCCCCGCCGCACCGTGCCGCGCTTGGCTATGACATGGCAAAACTGCTCACCAAGCCGCAAAAGGCCCGCCGTTTCTTTGCGGGGGCTTACAAGAAGCATGGCGCTTATGAGATTTCGAAAACGGAAGCCGATTTTACGGTCCGTCTTGCCGCCAAAGAGGGACTGCCGGTGACCTTGATCCATCCGGCAACCGTGCTCGGCCATTCTGAGACCGGCGAAGCGCATCAGCATTTCGGCATTGAAGGTTTTGCTGATGGGCTTGCGGCAGGCACGCTGACTGCCATTCCCGGCAAGCCTGCCGACTGGGCGCCCTTCGTTTCGATCGATTATCTTGCCCGCTTTGCCGCAGAGGTACCTTTACTGGATAGCGCGCCGTTTGAGGAGTATGTGCTGCTCGATCAGAACGCGCCGCCGCTTGCGCGCACCGTGGCGGTGATTGCAGAGGAACTTGGCGTGAAGGTGCCCAAAGCGCATATCCCCGTCTGGGCACTGCGCATGGTTTTGAAGGCGGGCATGGAAAAGCGCCTCGGCACCTCGGCGGAGACGCTGGCTTTCATCAACTCCTACCGCTTTGACACGGCTTCTGCTGATGCCGCCGCAGCCCGGATCGGCCTTTCCCATGCGCCGGTGGAGGAGGTGCTGCGCAAGACGGTGCGCTACCGGGCAGAACGGCAGCGCCGCGCACAGCGCGGCGCCGCCTGAGCCCTGCGAGGCTTGATGATTACTCGGCGCGGCGCACCAGGCAGTCCTGGCCCGCAGCTTTCAGCTTGCCGCAGAAGGTGTTCGCCCCGGCCTTCGTGTCGAAAGCGCCGGTGCGCACGCGGTAATAGATGCCGCGCTCGCCGAGATCGGCTTGCTGAATGTTGATTGTGTGAGGGCCGAGCAGGTCCTCATAGCGGCCCTGGAGACGTGCCCATTCACCGCGTGCCGCCTCTTCCGACCGCACGGAGAGAAGCTGCACGAGATACTGGCCGCTCTGCGCGGTGCCGAGGCCCTCGGCCGAAGCTATGCTTGTCTGAGCCGGTTTCGCCGCAGTGGGCGCGGGTGCAGGTTCCGGAGCGGGCGCGGCGGCCTGCTCAGGCGCTTCTTCTGCAGGCGCGGGCGTTGCCGCCGGAGCGGGCGGGCCTTGTTCGGCGGGCTCGAGCGCGCGGGCGCTTTCGCTGCTTGCGGGGTCTTCTGCCGCCGATGCGGTTTCTGCAGGCGTAGCACCGGCCGTTTCCTCTGCCGCGTCAGCCGCAGGCGTTTCTTCAGGGAAGATCGGCATGATGCGCACCGGCGAGGGTTCTTCATCCGTTGCGGCCGCCGTCTCGGAGGCCGTGCTTTCAACGGGCGCGCCTGCGCGCTCTTCCGTATCCATCATGACCTGACCGCCCTGGCCAGGCGCTTCGGCCACTTCTTCGCCCTGCGAAAGCGGTTCGACGGGCGCGACGCCGCCGTCACGGCCCGATAGAAGCGACATGCCGACACCGGCGACCACGAGAATAGCGCCGCCGATCAGCGCGCCCAGCACGAAGCGGCGCGTTCTGTCCGAATTGCCTGCCGGGTCGTCCGTTTCCATCACCACATCCGGTTCCGGGCGTTTGGGCGCTTCTTCCGTCTCCTCACTTAGAAGCACGGAAGACGGGGTCGCATGACCCTGCGAGTCCTGGCCCGGGCGCTGCGCGCCCAATTCCTGAGAATTCAGGGCCTGGGAACTCGGGTCCGGCCCGCTGGCCGCTTGCGGGTCTTCCTGTGAAGCGGCGGCCATGGCCGCCGTCATCTCCGGTGCGCTGGCCCGCGCATCTGGGTTGAGAGACGAGGGCAGCGCCTCGCCTTTTTTCACAAGAAGCTCGCTTGTCAGCGATGCCGGCTTTTTACTCATGTTACGCAGCCCCCCTCAGAGACTGATTATTATGCAGGAGGGGTGAGCTTGTGTCACCGCTCAACCTTTTTTCAAGAAAGCGCCAGAGATCGGCGATTTCGGTTTGGGACTTCGACTTGCCCGAGACTTCCATCACCGTGCGCCCGTCGATCATCGAGGACGCAAAGTCGATCCGCTGATGGATCACGGTCGGTGCGACGGCCCCGTGATGGGACAGCGCGATGGCCGCCTCCGTCGTGATGCGGGCGCGGGGCGATGCGCCGTTGATCGTGAAGACCAGCGGCTTTTCGATTTCCTCGCACAGTTGCACCGTTGCACCGGCCGCGCGCAGATCATGCGGGCTCGGACGCGTGGGGATCACAACAAGGTCAGCCATCTGGATGACATGCTGGATGGTAGAGGTAATGGCTGGCGGTGTGTCGATGACGACAAGCTGCACGCCGCCGCTTTTCAGACGGTCGATGTCAGCCTTGAGACCCGCTTCACTGGCCCGCGCGAAGAAGGGCGCATCTGCTTCGCGCACATTCCACCATTGCGAGAGTGACCCCTGCGGGTCCGTATCCATCAGCGCGACGGGGCCCCAGCCCTGACGCTCTGCTTCGACCGCCACGTGTCCGGCCAGTGTTGTTTTGCCGGAGCCGCCCTTCTGGGACGCAAACGCGATCACATGCATGACGCAATATCCCTGCATCGAGAGGGGTATGTCTGATGCCCAAATCTCTCACCGCAAAGCGCCCCCATCGCCTTGCGCATGCGTTTCCAGAGCTTGAGAAAATTGGCGAATCACCAATGCCGGTCAGATTAACTTTTGACCTGAGCCTTCACAACATCTTGCTTCGCATTTTAATAACAACGCCAGATGACGTGACAGGCCTGATGCAGTTTTGTGTCACCAGATTGGGGAGCGGCGTGATGAATTGGCTTTATTTTGAACGGCTTGCCCATTCGGCGGTCACTTGCACCATGGCGCCGGTGAGCCGCGCAAGATCCGCCTCGCCAGTAATCAGCGGCGGCGTTGTGTAAATAATATTGCGGAAGGGGCGCACCCAGACGCCTTCTTCCACGAAACGCCGCTTGAACCAGTCCGCATCATCCAGCGCATCGACTTCGATGACGCCGATGGCGCCCAGCACGCGCACATCCCGGACGCGGGGCAGATCGCGTGCCGCCTCAAGCTCCGCCTTGAGTTGCGATTCCACACGTTTTGCCTGTTCAAGCCGTGGCTCTGTCTCGAAGAGCTCGAGCGAAGCAAGCGCGGCGGCACAAGCAAGCGGGTTGCCCGTATAGGTCGGCCCGTGCATCAGGCATTTTTCCGGATCGTCTCCCAGAAAGGCGTCGAACACATGTGTGCGGGCAATGGTGGCGGCAAGCGCCAGCGTGCCGCCGGTCAGCGCTTTCGACAGCGTCATGATGTCCGGCGCGATGCCCGCCTGCTCGCTGGCGAAAAGCGTGCCCGTGCGCCCGAAGCCGGTGAAGATTTCATCGACGATGAGCAACAGATTGTGCTTGTCGCAGAGCGAACGCAGCGTTTGAAGAACTTGGGGGTCGTGAAACACCATGCCGCCCGCGCCCTGCACCAAAGGCTCGGTGAGGATGCCTGCAATCTCATGGGCGTGGCTGCCAAGAAAGGCATCGAGCGCGGCGGTTTTTTCCGCGTCGATGGGCAGATCGCCCAGAAATTGCTGCGGGATGGCGCCCTTGAAGAGCGTGTGCATGCCCTCTTCCGGATCGCAGACCGACATGGTGCCGATCGTGTCCCCATGATAGGAGCCGCGGAAGGAAAGAAAGCGCGTCTTGCCGCTGTTGCCCTGGTTCAGCCAGTACTGCACCGCCATCTTCATGCCGATCTCGACGGAGACGGAGCCGGACTCGGAAAAGAAAGTATGGCCGAGATCGCCGGGCGTGATGTCAGCAAGTTTCTTCGCCAGCCGCATGGCCGGTTCATGGGCAAAGCCGCCCAGCATCACATGCGGCATGGCCTCAAGCTGCTTTGCCACGGCCTCGCGGATGTGCGGATTGTTGTAGCCATGCGCCGCCGTCCACCAGGAAGAGACGCCGTCGATCAGTTCGCGCCCATCCGCCAGCGTGATGCGCACGCCCTCAGTCTTCACCGCAGGCAGCGTCATGGGAACAGTCTGCATCTGCGTGTAAGGCAGCCAGAGATGTTCCGCGCCCTCGCGCAGCCAATCAGGCGGCGAGGGGAAAAGCGGGTTCAGCGGTGGAATGCGGCGTGTCACGGCTCGGCTTAAACGGCGGAGGGGCAGCGATGCGCGGGCATGGGCTTGAGGCCCAGCTTGTCGAACATGCGCTGGTCTTTTTCGATTTCCGGATTCTTCGTCGTGAGAAGCTGCTCGCCGACAAAGATGGAATTCGCACCGGCCAGGAAACAGAGCGCCTGGGTTTCTTCCGACATGTTTTCACGGCCCGCGGAAAGACGCACGACCGATTTCGGCATCATGATGCGCGCGGCGGCAATGGTGCGGATGAAGTCGATGGGATCGACCTCTTTGCTTTTGCCGAGCGGCGTGCCTTCCACCTGCATCAGCATGTTGATCGGCACGCTCTGCGGATGGGGGCTGAGATTGGCGAGCGTCATCAGCATGCCCGCATGATCGGAAGTGCTTTCGCCCATGCCCAGAATGCCGCCGGAGCAGACATTCATGCCGGCTTCCTGCACACGGGAGATGGTGTCGAGACGGTCCTGATAGGTGCGGGTCGTGACGACTTCGCTGTAATATTCTTCCGAGGTGTCCACATTGTGGTTGTAATAGTCGAGCCCGGCTTCTTTCAGGCGGATCGTCTGTTCGGGCGAGAGCATGCCGAGCGTCATGCAGGTTTCCATGCCCATCTCGCGCACGCCCTGGATCATGGCGACGATGGCGTCCATGTCCCGGTCCTTCGGGTTGCGCCAGGCCGCGCCCATGCAATAGCGCGAGGCGCCCGCTTCTTTTGCGCGGCGCGCGCCTTCCAGCACCTTCTGCACTTCCATGAGCTTCGAGGCCTTGAGGCCCGTATCGAACTTGGCGCTCTGATTGCAGTAGCCGCAATCTTCCGGGCACCCGCCGGTCTTGATCGACAAAAGCGTGCTCTTTTGCACTTCATTCGGATCGAACCACTGGCGGTGCACCTGCTGGGCGCGGAAAATCAGATCATTGAAGGGCAGGGCGAGCAGGGCTTCCACTTCTTCGCGCGTCCAGTCATGGCGCAGCCCGTCCTCATTCATATTGGCGGCGCGCATTTCTCTCTCGCTCGTGGCGGGCATCTGCATGGTCATGGGGTCGGCTCCTTAAGCTCACTTGGGCCCTTCGATTACGGCCTGAGCATAGGCAGCTGGCAAGCGATTGCAAGGCGGATCGCCCTTTCCTTTCAAATGGTTCCGCGCAAGGCAGGGCGCAGAAGCCACGCGGGCGTTTCCGATTGACTCGAACGGCCCTCAGGCTCAGTTTGCCCGGAATTTCCGGCAGACCTGCCGCAGATTTGGGAGAGTAACCATGCCGTCCCCGAAAGGCGCTGCCGCGCTCGATGCCTTTGCGCAAGGGAAACTTGAGGAGTTGGAGGCCAAAAGCCTCCGCCGCCGCCTGACAGAGACGGACCGCTTTGGCCCCGCCCGCGCCCGCCGCAAGGGAAAAGAGCTGATTTCCTTTTGCTGCAACGATTACCTCAATCTCTCCCACCGTCCGGAAGTGAAAGAGGCCGCCCGCGCCGCCATTGAGTGCTATGGCGCTGGCTCTGGCGCCTCGCGCCTTATCACAGGCAACCACCCCCTTTTCACGGAACTCGAGGCGCGTCTGGCGCGGCTGAAGGAAAGTGATGACTGCGTCATTTTCGGCTCGGGCTATCTCGCCAATCTCGGCATCATTCCCGCGCTCGCCCGGCCAGGCGATCTCATTCTTGCCGACGAGCTCTCCCATGCCTGCCTTCTCTCGGGCACCAAGCTGACGGAAGCCGAGACCCATATCTTCCGTCACAACGACATGGCGCATCTGAAAGAGCTTCTGGCCGCCCATCGCGCGGGGCACCGGCATTGCCTCATCCTGACCGACGGCGTCTTCAGCATGGACGGCGACCTCGCGCCGGTTGAAGAGATGGCAGAGATCGCCAAGGCCCATGACGCCTGGCTGATGACCGATGATGCCCATGGCATTGGTGTCGTCGGCGGCGGCAAGGGCTCCAGCTTCATGAGCGGCAGGAAGGCGGAGGTGCCGCTGCAAATGGGCACGCTCTCCAAAGCCATCGGCTCTTATGGCGGGTATCTGTGCGCCAGCCAGCCGGTGGTCGATTTCCTGCGTACCCGCGCGCGCACCTTCATCTATTCGACGGGCCTGCCGCCCGCTTCTGCCGCCGCCGCCATTGCCGCGCTCGATTATATCGAGGCCAACCCGGCGTATGCCGCGCTTCCGGTGAAGAAGGCGCAGAGCTTCACGCGCCGTCTCGGCCTGCCGCCCGCCGAAAGCCCCATCGTGCCCATCGTGCTGGGCGATCCGGAAAAGACGCTTGCCGCCTCGCAGCTGCTTGAGAATGAAGGCTATCTCGTCACCGCCATCCGCCCGCCCACTGTGCCGGACGGCACGGCGCGGCTGCGCTTCACCTTCACGGCGGAGCATGAGGAAGAGGAGATCGCGCGTCTTGCCGATCTCATCCGGGACAAGATCATGGAAAAACGGGCCGCCGAATGAGCACTCTTTTTGTCACCTCCTCCGGCACGGAAATCGGCAAGACCTTCGTGTCGTCTCTCATGGTGCGTCAGCTGCGCGAACGCGGCGATGACGTGCTGGCGCTGAAGCCGGTCCTGAGCGACATCACCGAAGAAACCGTGGCGCAAAGTGACACGGCGGAGCTGTTGCGCGCCATGGGCCGGGAGGTGAATGAAGCCGGTCTCGATGCCATCTCGCCCTGGCGCTTCCGGGCGGCCATGTCGCCGGACATGGCGGCAGCGCGGGAAGGCAGGTCCGTTCCCTACCGCGCGGTGGTTTCCTTCTGCGCGGAGGCGGCCTCCGGCAATCACGATCATGTGCTGGTGGAAGGGGTCGGCGGTGTCATGGTGCCGCTCGACAAGGAACATCTGGTGCTCGACTGGATGAGAGACCTGAACGCCCGCACCGCGATCACGCCGGTGCTTGTGGTCGGCTCCTATCTCGGCACGGTGAGCCACACGCTCACATCCTTCCGTGTGCTGACGGCGGAGGGGCTTGCCCCCCGCGCCATCATTGTGAGCGAGTCCGAAGTCTCGCCTGTGCCGTTGGAAGAAACTTGCGAAACCATTGCCCGCTTCGCGAAAGACACGCCCGTCATCCCGCTTCCACGCTTGAAAGCGGGGGAGGGCGCGCCGGATCTTCTGACCTGGATGTGAGGCTTATCCCTTCGGGCCGAACAGGAACCAGAGAATGACGCCGATAAAGGGAAGGATCAGAACGAGAAGGATCCAGAGCACTTTGGCACCGGTATCCGCGCCGCTTTGAACAGTCTTCACGATCGCGTAAATCACGGCGATGAGAAGAATAAGACCAAGAATACCGCTGAATTCCACCATGAGGGGCTCCTTTCGAAAAACGTCCGCTAAAAGACGTCTTGTCAGCTTACGTGACTTTGTTTCCTGCACCAACGCCCAAAGAGAGCTTTGGTTTCCCTCGTCCCTGATTGGAACAGCGATCAGAACAGGGACGATGTCATCGCGCCTTCATGCACAAGCAGCCACTGCTTGGTTTCAAGGCCCCCGCCAAAGCCGGTGAGAGATCCGTTCGAGCCGATCACCCGGTGGCAGGGAATGATGATCGGAATGGGGTTCTGCCCATTGGCAAGCCCCACGGCGCGCACGGCTTTGACGTTGCCAATCTTCTCTGCAATGTCGCGGTAACTGCAGGTTGCCCCATAAGGAATGGCGGTAAGCGCCCGCCAGACGGAAAGCTGAAAGGCCGTGCCGCGCGGACTGAGTTTAAGCGTGCCGAACTCTTTCCGCGTCCCGGCGAAGAAGTCCTCCAGCGCCTGTTTGGCCTCAGCGATATGTCCGCGCGCTTCTTGCGATGTGCCGGAGACGTCGAGCGTCCATTCCTTCTGATTGGGAAACAGCACACGGGTGAGCCCGCCCGCATCCGCCGTCAGGCGCAGCACGCCGATGGGCGTTTTAAGGGAACAGGCCGCCTCGCATCTGATGGTCTTGCTCATCCGCCTTTTGCTCCTGCCCCTGATCCCGTGCCTGAATGTGTGTCCGCGAGTCCCGCCCAAAGATGAATGGCCGCATGCCCCCGGAAAGGCGCCCAGCGCGCGGCATGAACTTCAAGTTCCTTCGCGCTTGGCACCGCGCCCAGAAATGTTTCTGCAGCATACCGCAATCCCAGATCGCTTGCCGGAAAAGCGTCGCGCTGATGCAGCGCCCGCAAGGCAATGTAATGCGCGGTCCAGGGGCCGATGCCGGGCAAGGCTTCGAGTGTCTGGGTGGGCGCAGGATTGTTTTCAAGTGTCTCGAAACCGCCTTCCGCCGCAAAGCGGGCAAGGGTGGACAGCGTGGCCGCGCGTTTGCCGGGCATGCCCAGCCCTTCGATCTTTTCATCCGCCAGGCGGTCTGCCGCAGGAAAAAGACGGGTGGGCCAGGGCCCCGGCTCATCCGGCGGGGGGAGCGGTTCGCCGTAGCGTTCCACCAGGCGGCCCGAGAGCGTGGTGGCGCCTTTCACGGAAACCTGCTGGCCAAGCACCGCGCGCAGCGAAAGCATGTAAGGGTCGAACGCGCCGGGCACACGCAGGCCCGGCCGTTTGCGGATATGAGAGCGTAGCGCCGCGTCCTCTTTGAAGAGCGCATTCACTTTGCGCATCGGCGCATCAAGATCGAACTGCGCGCGCAGCCTCTTCTCAAAAAAAGCGCGGTCCAGGGGGCGGGAAGAATAAACACGCACATGAAGCGCGCGCTTTTCAGGCCGCGTTTCGATGAGCGCGGTGCGGTCTTTCACGCGCACCGCTTGACGCAGCGCCAGTCCCGCGCGGGTTTCCACATGCGGCACAAGCCGCGCCTCGAACCAGGCAAGCATAAGCGGCCACGAAAAGAGCACTGGCTGCGGCAGAGAGAATTCATCTGTGAGGCGACAAAAAGTCATTTCATTCTTTTATGGGGCGTGTCAGCGCCGTCACTCCGTTTCTGGCGCTCAATAATAAGGCAAAAGCGGCGGCGCGCCTTTTCCCGTGTCCGTTTCGGCTTTCCCCCCGGGGGCGGCGCTGATAGCGTGACCGCAATTAAAAATCCGAATCCGTGCTTTGGGAGGAGCCAATGAGCGAAAGGGTGGGGCCCGTTTCTGGTGTGGCCGCCAATATTGCCGAGATGAGTAAGGGCTACCGGACCTACGCCCTGATTATCCTGACAATTGTGTACGTGCTGAACTATGTGGACCGTCAGATTCTGGCGATCCTTCTGCCGGGCATCAAGGCCGATCTCGGGTTGAACGACACGCAGCTCGGCTTTCTCTTTATGACCTTCGGCATTTTTTACGCCACCTTCGGCATTCCGATTGCGATGCTGGCCGACCGTACCAACCGGCGCAATGTGGTGACGGCGGCACTGACCATTTTCAGTGTAATGACGGCGGCTTGCGCCTTCGTGGCAAACTACATTCAGCTCGTCATCCTGCGCATTCTGGTGGGTGTGGGTGAGGCAGGCTCGAGCCCGCCCTCGCACTCCATGATCGCGGATATGTTTCCCGCCCATGCGCGCGCAACGGCGCTCGCCTTCTTTTCACTCGGCGTGAATATCGGGTTGCTTATCGGTCTTTTCGCAGGCGGCTGGCTGGCTGAAAATTACGGCTGG
>Ga0207828_100275_pt1 | contig 26518 bp, 24 predicted proteins | sample TtaePargueraPR_11_FD_187276 | JGI IMG/M metagenome (GOLD analysis project Ga0207828, IMG submission 187276) | Aerobic enrichment media microbial communities from Bioluminiscent Bay, La Parguera, Puerto Rico - Tt and P2 (3) (SPAdes) | ecosystem: Environmental > Aquatic > Marine > Unclassified ...
ATCCGGAACGCCGCGTCTGGCAGGATCGGCATGGCCTTGGGGAGGATCCGCCCCCACGCACGCGCCGCGCCAGCCGCGCTGCCCGCCGCCGGCGTGAGGCGCGCCGGGAGGGGTGGCGATCCTATAACCTATCTGGCACTATATGTCAAGATATGAGTGCTGTTATGGTGCAGCGCTGGCCACCCGCCCCCACCATCCGTCATCCCGGCCCCGAGCCGGGATCCCGCTCCTTCTCCGCAGCGCCGCCCAGGAAGCGGGGCCCCGGATCAGGTCCGGGGCGACGAGATGGTGTGAAGGATTTCGTGTTCCTCCGACCGAAGCAGCCGCGGAAGCCCCGAACAGGGGTGGGGAATGACAAGGGTCGGTATGGTGCTGCGCCGCTCCTCCTCCGCTTTCCCACCCTCACCCCCCGTCATCCCGGACCCCGAGCCGGGATCCCGCTTCTTCTCCGCAGCGCCGCCAGCAAAGCGGGGCCCCGGATCGGGTCCGGGGCGACGAGATGGTGTGAAGGGCTTCGTGTTCCTCCGGCCGGAGCAGCCGCCGAAACCACGCAGGGGGCCCAAACTCCCTCCCCGTTCGTGCCGAGGCTGTCGGGAAAGATCGTGCGGCCGGAAAGGGGCGAAAAAGGAAAATGCCAGGGGGCCTGTAAGCCGGGTTCTGTCCCGCCGACGGTATCCCACAAATGGACCGTATCGGCGGTGGCAGCCATTCATCTAGGCCCCGTGTTGCCACGGGGCTCAAGCAACCAACCCGGGCGGTCGCAGCTTGCGCTTGGCGCGAAACCCGCCAGCCTCCCTGCGGAGACGCGCCGCCCCTATTCGGTCTTGCTCCGGGTGGGGTTTGCCGTGCGGGACCTGTTGCCAGGCCCCCGGTGCGCTCTTGCCGCACCCTTTCACCCTTGCCTGTGCCCCGACCTTCCGAAGAAAGCGGGCCATCGGCGGTCTGCTCTCTGTGGCACTTTCCCTGGGCTCGCCCGCAAGCAGGCTCACCCGGCGGGCGTTACCCGCCACCCTTGTTTCGTGGAGCCCGGACTTTCCTCGCGCGTTTCCGCCCGCGGCTGCCCGGCCCCCTGGCGGGACCGCATATAGGCGCGCCCGGGGGCAAAAGCCAGCTATCGCGCGGCGCCGCGGTCGCGTTCGAGCAGGAGGGCGAAGAGCATGGCGCCGATCTCGCCGTCGACCTCGCCGTCGAGCTTGTGCGGGCGCCAGCGGCGCTGGAAGGCGCGCACCGCCGCGCGCTGGTCCGAAATATCGTAGCCGAAGCGTTCGAGTCCAAGGAAAAAGGCCCCGTCGTTGGGGAAGAGATTGCCGAGCCCGATGTCCGGCCGGCCGAGCGCGAGCCGGTGGCGGGCGAGGCATTCCCAGTCGAACAATTCGCCCGGATCCTCCTTGCGCGCCGGCGCGACGTCCGAATGGCCGACCACATTGGCGCGCGGGATGTCGTGGCGCTTCACGATATCCGCGAGCAGCGGGAGCAGCGAATCCATCTGTGCCTCACTGAAGGGGCGGTAGCCGAATTCGTGGCCCGGATTGACCATTTCGATCCCGATGCTGGCCGAATTGACGTCGGTGATCCCGCGCCAGTAGGAGCGCCCGGCGTGCCAGGCGCGGCGGTCCTCCTCGACCAGGCGGAAGACCGTGCCGTCCTCCTCGATCATGTAATGGGCCGAGACCTCGCTGTCCGGATCGCACATCCGCTCGAGCGCCGCGCGCCCGCTTTCCATGCCGGTATAATGGAGCACCACCATGCTCACCGGCAGCTTGCGCGGATTGTGGTTGGGGGACGGCGCCTCGAAATGGATGAGTTCGCTCATGCCCCGCCTGCCGCCCGCGTCAGCCCTGCGGCAGCACGGCGCCCATCACCAGCGCCTCGTCCGAGAGATGGTATTGCAGCCCGCCCCCGGCCTCGCCCGCGAGCAGGCGGAGCATGTGCGCCGGGGCCGACTTGCTCGACAGTTCGCCCTCGGGCAGCGTGCCGTCGAGCGCCTGGCCGACCTTGGGATCGAAGGCGATCCGCCCGCCCGCGGCGCGAACCACGATCTCGCAGGCGCCGTCGCGCATTTCCGCCCCGATGTCGATCGTGCCGCCGCGCGGGAGCGCCTCGATCGCGATCGCGGCGAGGTTGAGCAGCAGCTTGACCGCCGGCTTGGGCAGCGTCGCGCCGGGAATGGTCCAGTTGAGCTCGAGCCGGGCATTGTTGCCCGCCAGCGCCTCGATCACCTGCCTGGGTTCGGCGACATCGACCTCGTCGCCGTAGCCGCCGGCCGCGCCGAAGGCGAGGCGGAAGAAACGCAGCTTGTCGGTCGAGGTCTTCGCGCTCTGCTCGAGCAGTTCGAAGCAGCGCTGGCGCATGGCCGGGTCCTTCTCGTCCGCCAGCAGTTCGAGCCCGTTGGAGAGCGCCCCGACCGGGCTCAGCAGATCATGGCACAGGCGCGAACAGAGCAGGGCGGCAAGGTCGGTCTCGGATTTGGCCATGATGCGCGTATTGCTCCCTTTCGTCCGGTGCCCGCCACGCGGCGGGCCCCTGCCCTACTCTGCGACGAGCAGATAGGAAAGGGGCTCGAAACCATCAACCGTGTCGCGCCAGAAGCGCGCCTGGCCGTTGGCGATTATCGCCCAGACGCGCCCGTCGCCGCTCGCCCGCTCGCGGTCGGTCGCCGAGGGTTCGAGCCGCCCGTTGGGATGCGAATGGTAATAGCCGGCCAGGGGCGGCCCGTTCGCGCGTTCGGCGCGCTGCGCGTCGATCAGCGCCTGCGGGTCGATCTCGAAATGGCGTTCGGGCTCGAGCGCGACATTGCGTGCCGGCTGCGCGGCCTCGATCCGCCCCGCCGCGCCGAACAGCAGCCCGCAGGCTTCCTGCTCGCCGGCCAGCGCGGCCTCGGCCAGCATGGTCTCGACGGCGGCATGGGTCACTTCGATCGTCATGCGCTGCGGCTAAGACAAAAGCGGCGGAGGGACAAGCGGGGGCGAGCGCAGTCCGGCTTGACGCCCCCTCTGCCGGGCGTGCCGCGATCGCTGTCCCGAAGCCCGCACGCGATCTCCGCCGCGCACCCCTGCCCCGCCCTTGCCCCGCGCGCCCGCACACCCCATCTCGCGCCGAATGGGGGACGGCAATCTCATCACCGGACGCTTCGCCGAAGGCGGGCAGCGGCTCGACAAGGCGCTGGCCGAGGCGAGCGGGCTCTCGCGCGAACGGATCAAGGCGCTGATCGGCGAGGGCCGGGTGACCATGGGCAGGACGGTGGTCGCCTCCGGCTCGGGCAAGAGCGTGGCCGGCGCGCGGTTCGCGATCGCGGTCCCGCCCGCGGCCGAGGCCGAAGCCGCCCCGCAGGACATTCCGCTGGTGATCGTCCATGAGGACGAGGACCTGATCGTGGTCGACAAGCCCGCCGGCATGGTGGTCCACCCCGCCGCGGGCAATCCCGACGGGACGCTGGTCAACGCGCTGCTGCACCATTGCCGGGGCCAGCTGAGCGGGATCGGCGGGGTCGCGCGGCCGGGGATCGTCCACCGGATCGACAAGGACACTTCGGGCCTGCTGGTGGTGGCCAAGAGCGATGCCGCCCACGAGGGCCTCTCGCGGCAATTCGCCGACCATTCGATCACCCGCGAATATATCGCCCTGGTCAACGGCCATCCCTCGCCCGCCGCAGGCACGATTGCAGGCCGAATCGGCCGCAGCGACGCCAACCGCAAGAAAATGGCCGTGATTCCAGACACTTCCACCCGCGGAAAGCATGCGGTCACGCACTATAAAACCTTGACTTTGCTGGATAATTCCGCTATCGTTCAATGCAGGCTGGAGACGGGGAGAACGCATCAGGTCCGCGTTCACATGGCATCAATCGGTCACGCCTTATTGGGTGACCCTGCCTATGGACGTGCCCATGCAAAGCTGCGCCCCATTCTCTCCAGCCTCGGTTTTCGCCGACAGGCCCTGCACGCTGCCGTGCTCGGCTTCGTCCATCCGGTCAGCGGTAACGTCCTGCGCTTTCGCAGCGAAATGCCCGCCGACATGGCGAAACTGATCGACGAACTGCAATTCAGAAATCGATGAATTGCGACAAGCTCGATTAGTGGGTGTGATAGAAGGGTCATGTGGTCACGCCCTTGCCGGACGCCCATAAGGGGTCCGGGGATTGAAGTGACTGACGAAAGGTTAGGGAAGTCATGAGCAAGACCAAGACAAAGGCACTTTCGGTCCCGGCGCTGGGCGGTGAGCAGAGTCTCAACCGCTATCTCGCCGAGATCAAGAAGTTCCCTGTCCTGACGGCGGAGCAGGAATACATGCTCGCCAAGCGTTACCAGGAGCACGAGGATCCGGAAGCGGCCGCGCAGCTGGTCACCAGCCATTTGCGGCTCGTGGCCAAGATCGCGATGGGCTATCGCGGCTACGGCCTGCCGGTCTCCGACCTGATTTCCGAAGGCAATGTCGGCCTGATGCAGGGCGTCAAGAAATTCGAACCCGATCGCGGCTTCCGACTCGCCACCTATGCCATGTGGTGGATCAAGGCGAGCATGCAGGAATTCATCCTGCGCAGCTGGAGCCTGGTCAAGATGGGCACCACCGCCGCGCAGAAGAAGCTGTTCTTCAACCTGCGCCGGATGAAGCGCCAGCTCGACGCCTATGAGGACACCGACCTGCATCCGGACGATGTCGCCAAGATCGCCCGGGACCTCGGCGTGGCCGAGCAGGAAGTGGTCAACATGAACCGGCGCATGATGATGGGCGGCGATGCCTCGCTCAACGTCTCCATGCGCAGCGACGAGGAAGGCTCGGGCCAGTGGCAGGACTGGCTGGTCGACGACCGCCCGCTGCAGGACAAGACCGTGGCCGATGCCGAGGAGGCCGATGTCCGCCACGAAATGCTGCTCGAGGCGATGGAAAGCCTCAACGAGCGCGAGCGGCACATCCTCACCGAACGCCGCCTGACCGAGAACCCGCAGACGCTCGAGGAGCTGAGCCAGGTCTACGACGTCAGCCGCGAACGGATCCGCCAGATCGAGGTGCGCGCCTTCGAGAAGCTGCAGAAGGCGATGATGCGGATCGCCGGCGAAAAGCTGATGCCGCAGACCGAAGCAGCCTGAGGTACGCTCCCGGCCAATGGAACGAAAGGGCGGCTCCGGAAGGGGCCGCCCTTTTCGCTTTCGCCGCCTATTCCGCCGTGGTCGGGTCGATCACATTGCGCACTTCGGACACCGCATTGGCCGGGAAGCCGGCACTCGCCGCGTGTTCGCGGATCAGCTCGGCGCTGGGCGCGCGGTAGATGCAGTAGATCTTGTCGTCGGTGACATAGGAATGGACCCACTGGATCTCCGGGCCGAGCTCGCGCAGCACGCTGCACGAGGTCTGCGAGGCGGCCTTGAGGTCCTGCGCGCCGAGTGCGCCGACTCCGGGCATGTCGCGTTCGATCACGAATTGAGGCATGTCGCTTTCCCCCTTTCGATGGATCCGGGGATCATCCCCCATTCCGCCCGCCGAGTCGAGCGGCCTGTTGCCGGCCGCGGCCATGCACATGGCCGATTGCGTCCCGTGGGCATTCCCCGCTAGATCGCGGCGATGATCACCCGCCTGCTGCGCTATGCCGTCTATGCCCTGCTCGGCTTCATCGGGCTCAGCCTGCTGCTGGTGGCGTTCTACCGCTTCGTCCCGGTGCCCTATACGCTGACCATGGCGCTGGACGAGCACGCGGTGACCAAGGACTGGACCCCGCTCAGCCGGATCGACAAGGCGATGGTGACCGCGGTGATCGCGGCCGAAGACGGCAAGTTCTGCCAGCACGAGGGCTTCGACCGCGAGGCGATCGAGCAGGCGCTGGAGGAGAACGCCAGGGGCGGACGGATCCGCGGCGGATCGACGATCAGCCAGCAGACCGCCAAGAACGTCTTCCTGTGGCAGGGCGGCGGCTGGTTCCGCAAGGGGCTGGAGGCCTGGTTCACCGTCCTGATCGAGAAGCTCTGGACCAAGCGGCGGATCATGGAAGTCTATCTCAACGTCGCCGAGACCGGGATCGGCACCTATGGGGTCGAGGCCGGCGCGCAGCGCTATTTCCACCATTCGGCGGCGCGCATGACCCGCAGCGAGGCCGCGCGCATGGCCGCCGCCCTGCCGCTGCCCAAGGAGCGCCCGGTCGCCAGCCCGACCGGCTGGACCCGCCGCTACGGCAATATGATCAACAGCCGGATGGGCCAGGTCCGCCGCGACGGGCTGGACAGCTGCGTCTACGAATAGGGCCGGCTGCGTCGGGCCACCGACGCGCGCCCGGTTGCGTTCCGACCCCCGTCACCGCTCATCGCGAGCCTGCCGAGCCATGGGTCTCGCGTGCCCCTGTCATCCTTGGCCAGGCTCAGGATGAGCGGGCGCGCGGGATTGGCACCGGTGACAGGATGACCGGCGTCAGAAGGGCGCGGCGCGGTGATAGATTTCGCGGCCCTGGTCGTCGAGCAGACGCATGATGAAGCGCCTTGCGGCCCAGTCGACATCGACGAGGCCGAAATTCTCGCCGCCGATCATCGCCGTGTCGCGCAGCGGGTCGGGCTCGCGGGAATCGACATTGCGGCCCTGTGCGGGGCGGTTGAGCGAGGATGAGGTGAATTCCCAAATCTCCTCGCCGCCCATGGCTTCGGGTCGGGCACGGTAGATGCCCGCCGAATGGCGGTCTCCCGACAGAAGCACCACGCCGCTCTCGGCCCGTCCGGCGAGCGCGGCATAAAGCCGCTCGCGCTCAGCGGGGAAATTGCCCCATCTCTCGAATTCATGCGCATCGGTGAGAACCTGGATCGAGGACACCACGATCCGCAGCTCGGCCGGTTTCGCCAGTTCCTGCGCGAGCCAGCGCCATTGCTCCTCGCCCAGCATGGTGGCAGCGGGATCGCTGCCCGGCCCGTAGCGGCCGAGGCCGCGCTGGCGCTCCTGGGGAATCGTCGCGAGCGGGGAGCGGAAGAAACGTGTGTCGAGCAGGATCACCTGCACCCGCCGGCCCTCGGGGCCGATCAAGAAGCTGTCATGGACGCCGTCACGCGCGCTTACGCTTTCGGGCACGCCCCAATAGGTCTCGAATATCTCTTCGGAAAAATCGCGAAATGCGAAGTCGGCACCAGCATCGTTCGGGCCGTAATCATGATCATCCCAGGTCACCGCCATCGGCACCTGCGCGCGGAAGGCATGGAATTCGTCATGCGTGCTCTGCTTGGCATAGGCGGCACGGTAGCTGGCGAGATCGGCTCCGCCGTCCCAGCCGGGATCGCCATAGACATTGTCGCCGATCGCCAGGAAAAGCTGCGGGCCGGTCCCGGCGATGCCCGCCCAGATATCCTGCGCCTGGTCCTGCCCGTTGCAGCTGCCGAAGGCGAGCCTGGTCAGGGTGTCCGCCTTGTTCACCGGCACGCCCGGCGGGGCGAGCGGCAGTTCGGGCTGCGGGCCTTGCGCGGCGGCGGACACGCAAACGGCGGCACTCGCAAGTGCCGCCGCCGCAATCCAGTGTCGGAAGGAGATGCTCATGAGAAACACCCCCGGCATCGATCAGTAACCGATGATGAGCGAGACGCTGCCGGCCCGCGGCGGGCCGATCTGCACGAAGGGCGAGTTGTCGAGCGAGCCGCCGAAACCGCCGACGTAGAATTCGTCGAAGATATTCGTGAAGTTGAACTGCAGCGCGACATTGCCGCCGGTCGGGAACTCCGCAATGTTCCAGCGGATGTCGGCATCGACCAGCGTGTAGCTCGGCGCGGTCTCGGTGTTGAGATCGTTCGCGAAACGCTCGCCGGTGTGCTTGACCTGCGCGCCGATCTCGACATCGCCGAAGCGCAGTTGGCCGCGGGCGCCGACCGTGAAGTCCGGCGCGCCGGATTCGCGGTTGCCGGCGGTGGCGAGCACGCCGTCGTCGGTCAGCACGTCTTCCTTGATCTCGGATTCGTTGAGCGATCCGAAGACGTAGAGCAGTGCGTAATCGGTCGGCTGCCAGGCGATCGAGGCGTCGAGGCCGTATTTGTCGACTTCGCCGAGGTTGCGGTAGAGATATTCGTCAAGCACCGGATCATAGGCGGTCGCCAGGCGGTTCTTGTACTTGGTGAACCAGCCGGCGATCTGGGCCTGGACGTTGCCGCTCTGGTAACGGAAGCCGGCATCGAAGCTGTCGGTGGTTTCCGCCACCGGGCGGGCTTCGAACGAACCCGGGATGTAGAAGCTGTCATACAGCGGGTCGGTGCCGGGGACCGAGATGCCCTTGGCGTAGTTGAAGAAGATCGAACCGCTGTCGAAGACGTCATAGACGACGCCGAAGCTCGGCAGCAGCTTGTCGTATTTGTAGGTCCGCTGCTGCGGCAGGGCGTGGTCCGGATTGGCCGCTTCATAGGCGGTCGCGTCCTGGTCTCCGATGCAGTCCACGAAGCCCGAGGCCGAGGTGGTGTAGCAGCGTTGGTCGAGATCGCGGGTGAAGAACGGCGCGCGCAGGCCGAGGACCACGGTCATCGCATCGTCGAAGAAGCGGCCGCGATATTCGCCCGAAACCTGGTGCAGGATGGCGAAGGATTCGCGGTCGCGCTTGTTGAGCACGAAGCCGTCCGAGGTTTCGAGCGGATCGTTGACCGGGAAGACGTCCATCGGCTCGCCATTCGGCAGCAGAAGCGCGGTCTGGCCGGTCTGGCGGTGCTCGGCGCGGTCCCAGGTATAGGACACGCGGACGCGGTGCTGGTCGTTGATGTCATAGGCCAGCGAGGCGATCACGCCGTAGCGGTGGGTGCGGGTCTGGCTCGGATCGGTGCCGCCGACGCGGTCGAGCATGTCGCCGTCGCCGTTGAGGTCACGTCCGTAATAGTAACCGCCGTTGATGAAGCCGGTCATGTCGGTGTCGCCCGAAGCGCTGCCGTTGTAGAAACCTTCGCGCAGGTCTTCCGCGCCGCCGCCATTGGCCTTCACATACTGGTAGGACGGGTCGACCGTGAGGACGAGGCCGTCGGACAGGGTGAAGCGCGAGTTGCCGCGGATATTGCCGGTATTAGACGGGTTGTAGCGACGGTCGAATTCCGAACCGCAATCGCCGCTGGAGGAGGAGTCCGAATAGGAATCCGCCACGCCCGGGGTCGCAGTCGGCAGCTGGCAGGGATAGTTGATCTCGTAGAAGCGGCCTTCCTTGTCGCCCTCCTCGATCATGGTCAGCAGGTCGTCGAGACCGAAGGAACCGAAGAAGTTGTTGCGGTTCTGGTTGTAGTGGCCCGAGATCGAGACGAAATCGCCGTTGTCGCCGATTTCCTGGTAGATGCGGGCATTGTACTGCTGCTTGTCGACCTTGCCGTAATTGTTGAACGGATTGTCGTAATTCGTGTAGCTGGCCGAGAAGAAGGCCGTCGTGCCGGCGCCGGTGATGTCACCGGTGTCGATCATGCCGAAGGCACGGAAATAGGGGCGGTCGCCCGATCCGTCGGCCAGGACATTGCCGTAGCTCAGCGTCGAGGTGATGTGGAAGCTGTCGTTCGGGCGGCGGGTACGGATGTTGATCGTGCCGCCGGTCGCCGAAGCGGTCGGGCTGTCGACGTCGGTCACGCCGAGGTTGACGTTGACCTGCTCGAGGACTTCCGAATCGACCTGCTGGTTGGTGTAGAGCGCGTAATTGCCCGAATCGTTCAGCGGGATGCCGTCGACCGTCTGCGAGACGCGGTCGGAGCCGAAGCCGCGGACGGTGAAGGAACCGCCGCCCGAACCCCAGGGGTCGTTGTTCTGGAAGCTGACGCCGGGAACGAGGTTGACGATGTCGTTGACGGTCTGGCCGGGGCGCTGGGCGCGGATCGCCTCATCGTCGAGCACCTGCTTCGCCTTGGGCGTGCTGGGGATCTCGACGCCGCCGACCGAACGGTTCCAGCTGCCGGTAACGACAATCACGTCTTCTTCGAATTCGACCGAACCGGTCGACTGTGCCTGGACCGCGGCCGGGACGGCCAGCGCAACCAGGGCGGTAGTGCGGAGGAGGAGAGTTTTCATGTGTGTTTATCCTTGCGATCGGACAATCGGTTCACGAGCCGGGACGGTGTAACAATTCTGCAATGCAGCAAGTCCCCCGACGTCGGACAGGCCTTAAGCCGTGTGCTGTTACACGACAATGACACTGCCGCGCGCCGAAGGAATAATTTTTCATCCCCTATGCCGCTGAATAATCACGTGTTTTTTTCATTTCGCAAGAATGTTCGCCAAACATTCCGGATTTACTTCGCGCAAATGTGACAATTTCCGCTGCAGTGCGGCATAATTGCAACAGAAACCGGATCGCGCGGGATTTCGCGGCCTATGCGCTGCGGCGCAGCACGGCCGCGGTTGAGCGCGGGGGGCAGATTGGCTAGGCCAGCCACTTCTCTTGCGGAGTTTCCATGGGCGGCAATCATCACCATCACGGCCATGCGCATGGCCACGGGCACAGCCACGCGCCGGCCAGCTACGGCCGCGCCTTCGCCGTCGGCATAGTGCTCAACAGCGTCTTCGTGGTGATCGAGGCCGCCTATGGTTTCTGGTCGGGCTCGATGGCGCTGGTCGCCGACGCCGGGCACAATCTGTCGGACGTGCTCGCGCTGGTAATCGCCTGGGGCGCGAGCGTGATGGCGGCGAAGCCCGCTTCGGCCCGCTTCACCTATGGCTTCAAGTCGAGCTCGATCCTCGCCGCGCTGGCCAATGCCGGCCTGCTGCTGGTGGCGATCGGCGCGATCGCGATCGAGACCTTCCACCGCTTCTTCGAGCCCGCCGAGGTCCAGGGCAGGACGATGATCGTGATCGCCGGGATCGGGATCGTCATCAACACCGCCACCGCGCTGCTGTTCATGGGCGGGCGCAAGCACGATCTCAACATCCGTGGCGCCTTCCTCCACATGGCCGCCGATGCGCTGGTCTCGCTCGGGGTGGTGATCGCGGGCGTGCTGATCCTCTATACCGGGGCGCAGTGGATCGATCCCGCCACCAGCCTCGTGATCGTCGCGGTGATCGCCTGGGGCACCTGGGGCCTCGCGCGGGACAGCATCCGGATGGGCCTGCTCGCCGTGCCCGACGGGATCGACGAGGGCGAGGTCCGCGCCTGGCTCTCCGCCCTGCCCGGGGTCGCCGCGATCCACGATCTCCACATCTGGCCGATGAGCACGACCGAGACCGCCTTCACCGCCCACCTGGTCATGCCCGGCGGCCATCCGGGCGACGGCTTCCTGCAGGAACTCGCGCATGAGCTCGACCACCGCTTCGGCATCCACCACGCGACGGTGCAGGTGGAAGTGAACGAGGACTGCGGGCTCGCCCACGCGCATGCCCATTGAGGTGGAGCCGATGAACGAAAAACTTCGCGAAGGCGGCTGCGGCTGCGGGGCGGTCCGCTACCGCGTCACCGGCGAGCCGATCATGGTCCACAATTGTCATTGCCGGCTGTGCCAGCGGCAGACCGGCTCGACCTCGGTGGTGAACGCCTTTTTCGAAAGTGAACGGCTGACGCTGCTTGCGGGCGAACTTGCCAGCCACACGCTGGTTGCGGGCAGCGGCAATCCTCATACGATCCATCGCTGTGCCGCCTGCGGAACCGCGCTGTGGAGCCACTATCCGCGGTTCGGCGACCTGATGGCGGGAATCCGTGCGGGGACGTTCGACGATCCCGGCAGCGTGACGCCGGACGTCGCGATCTTCACCGATTTCAGGATGCCCTGGGTCACCTTGCCCGACGGGATCGCCGCGTTTGGCGAGTATTACGACTTCCGCAAGGTGCTGCCCGAAGCGAGCCAGCGGCGCCTGCTGGCGCTGGCCGAACGGCGCAAGGCCGGCGAGGGCTGAGGGCCAAGCTCCGATCCCGAGGCAGTCCGGCTGGACTTGCCCGGCCAATTCGATCGATTGTCGGTGCGAAAGGGACCTGGTTTGCCCCTCCACCATCCTGCGGATGGTCCCCCTCCCCATTGCTTCGCAACGGGGAGGGCCTTGGTGTCGTTGATCCTCCCCGTTCCGCAGGAATGGGGAGGTGGCGGCCCGCAAGGGCCGACGGAGGGGCAAGCGGAATCGCCCGGTAAAGGGGGCAGGCAGCGCCCGCCCGGCGGAACTAGGCCGCCTCTTCCTTCTTGCTGCCGCCCATGACCTGGACCGGTTCCTTGCGGCCTTCGACGACATCGCCGTCGACCACCACTTCGGTCACGCCTTCCATGCCCGGCAGGTCGAACATGGTGTCGAGCAGGATGCCCTCGACGATCGAACGCAGGCCGCGCGCGCCGGTCTTGCGGGCGATGGCCTTCTCGGCGATCGCCTCGAGCGCGTCGTCGGTGAAGGTCAGTTCGACATTCTCGAGCTCGAACAGCTTCTGGTACTGCTTGACCAGCGCGTTCTTCGGTTCCTTGAGGATCTTGACCAGCGCGTCGACGTCGAGGTCGTTGAGCGTGGCGATGACCGGCAGGCGGCCGACGAATTCGGGAATCAGGCCGAACTTGAGCAGGTCTTCCGGCTCGCTCTTCTCGAGCAGTTCGCCGGTCTTGCGCTTGTCGGGATCGGCGACATGCGCGCCGAAGCCGATCGAGCGCTTCTGCAGACGGTCGGCAATGATCTTGTCGAGCCCGGCGAAGGCGCCGCCGCAGATGAACAGGATGTTGGTGGTGTCGACCTGCAGGAATTCCTGCTGCGGATGCTTGCGCCCGCCCTGCGGCGGGACCGAGGCGGTGGTGCCTTCCATCAGCTTGAGCAGCGCCTGTTGCACGCCCTCGCCCGAAACGTCGCGCGTGATCGAGGGGTTTTCCGCCTTGCGGGTGATCTTGTCGATCTCGTCGATATAGACGATCCCCTGCTGCGCCTTCTCGACATTGTAGTCCGAGCTCTGGAGCAGCTTGAGGATGATGTTCTCGACGTCCTCGCCGACATAGCCGGCCTCGGTCAGCGTGGTGGCGTCGGCCATGGTGAAGGGCACGTCGAAGGTCCGCGCCAGCGTCTGCGCCAGCAGCGTCTTGCCCGAGCCGGTCGGGCCGACCAGCAGGATGTTCGACTTGGCCAGCTCGACATCGCCCGATTTGCCGCTGTGCTTGAGCCGCTTGTAGTGGTTGTGCACCGCCACCGAAAGGACGCGCTTGGCGCGGTCCTGGCCGATCACGTAATCGTTGAGCGTTTCGAAGATTTCCTTCGGGGTCGGAACCCCGCCTTCCTTCTTGCCGGCAAGCCCCGCCTTGGTTTCCTCGCGGATGATGTCGTTGCACAGTTCGACGCATTCATCGCAGATGAACACGGTCGGCCCGGCGATCAGCTTGCGCACCTCATGCTGCGACTTGCCGCAGAAGCTACAGTAGAGGGTGCTCTTGGAATCGGATCCACTCAATTTAGTCATGCCTTTGTCCCGGCTCCCCACCCCTCGCTTGGAATGGGGATTCGTCGCCGGAGTGTAACCCGGCGGAAATCATAATCAATCCGGCTAGCCTAAACCCAGGCGGCTTGTCGCGGCCTGAACGCTCAAGGTTGCCAAAATGCGACAGTTTCTTAAGCCGCCTTAACAGCGCCCTACTCGGGCGCGCCGCCCGAACCGGTCTCCTCGCCGGGGGTATCGGCATCGGGGCGCGATTCGAAGACCTTGTCCACGATCCCGAACTTCTTGGCCTCGTCCGCCTCGAGGAAGGTGTCGCGATCGAGCGCCTTCTCGATGTCGGTCAGGCTCTGGCCGGTATAGCGGACGTAAAGCTCGTTCATCCGGCTGCGGATGCGCAGGATTTCCTTGGCCTGGATCTCGATGTCCGAAGCCATGCCGCGCGCGCCGCCCGAGGGCTGGTGAACCATGATCCGCGCATTGGGCAGCGCGACGCGCATGCCCGGCTCGCCCGCCGCGAGCAGGAAGCTGCCCATCGAGGCGGCCTGGCCGACACAGAGCGTCGAGACGCGCGGGCGGATGTACTGCATGGTGTCGTGGATCGCCATGCCGGCCGTGACCACGCCGCCGGGCGAATTGATGTACATGCTGATCGGCTTGGAGGGGTTCTCGCTTTCGAGGAACAGCAGCTGGGCGACGATCAGCGAGGCCATGTTGTCTTCCACCTGGCCGGTGACGAAGACGATCCGCTCGCGCAGCAGGCGGCTGAAGATGTCGAAGCTGCGTTCGCCGCGGCTGGTCTGCTCGACCACCACCGGCACCAGCGCCCCGGTCACCGGATCGCGCGTGAACTGGCCCTGGGTGCCGTAGGTTTCGCCGAGATTGCCGAACGTATCGATCATATAAGCCCCTAAAGATGGATTGGAGGCCTATTTCGGGCCTGCCCGTGCGATGTTCAAGGGGATTAACCTGCAATTGTCCCCAGTCAGGGCTTCGCCGGACCGCTTGCACCGCTAGCCGGGCAACCAGTTTGCCCTTGAAGGCGCGCCCGCTTGGCGACAGCATGGCGGCCATGACCCGGACCCTTCCCGCCGCCCTCGCTCTCGTCCTCGCCCTTCCCGCCGCCGCCCAGGCCCCGGCGAAGCCGGCGCCCGCCGAAGCGTCCGCCGGGCAGGGCGTGACCGAACTGGCCGGCAGGCTCTCGCCCGACGACGTCGACCTGCGGATCGAGCGCATGCGGACGGTGGAGGACGGCGGGCCCATGCTCAACGCGGTGATCGTCTACGATCCGCGCGCCTGGGAAAAGGTCGAGGTCGCCCGCGGCGCCGGGCTGATGCTGGACGGGCGAACCGTGCTGGTGAAGGACAATATCGAGACCGCGGAATGGCCAACCACCGCGGGCAGCTTCGCGCTCGCCAACAACGCCACCGGGCGCGACGCGCCGCTGGTGCGGCGCCTGCGCGACGCAGGCGGGGTGGTGCTGGGCAAGACCAATCTCTCCGAATGGGCCAATATCCGCTCCAACGCCTCGACCAGCGGCTGGAGCGCGATCGGCGGGCTGACGAAGAACCCGCATGCGCTCGACCGCAACGCCTGCGGTTCCTCCTCGGGCAGCGCCGCCGCCGTCGCCGCCGGGCTCGCCTGGGCCGCGATCGGGACCGAGACCGACGGTTCGATCACCTGCCCCGCCTCGGTCACCGGGATCGTCGGCTTCAAGCCCACGCTCGGGCTGGTCAGCCGGACCCATGTGGTGCCGATCTCCTCGAGCCAGGACACCGCCGGGCCGATGGCGCTGACCGTCACCGACGCCGCCGCCCTGCTGACCGCCATCGCCGGCAGCGACCCGGAGGACCCGGCCACGGCCACAGCCGATGCTCATGCCACGGATTTCACCGAGGGCCTCGCCGAGGCGACGCTCGACGGAATGCGGATCGGCGTGCTGCGCAAACAGGTCGGCAACAATGCCGCGGTGACCGAACTCTTCGAACAGGCGCTGTTCGACATGCAGCTGGCCGGAGCCGAACTGGTCGAGATCGACTACGAACCGGCGGAGCAGATGTGGGAGGACGAATACACGGTCCTGCTCCACGAACTGCGGGTGACCATGGCCGATTACCTCGGCTCTTCCCCCGCCGCCATCCCGGTCCGCAGCCTGGCCGATGTCATTGCCTATAACGAAGCCCATGCCGCGAGCGAGCTGCGCTGGTTCGGGCAGGAGGTCTTCGAGCGCGCAGAAGCGACGCAGGACATGGCCGCCTATGAGGCCGCCCGCGCCAATGCACAGCGCCTCGCCGGGCCGGAGGGGATCGACCGGCTGCTGGCCGAACACGGCGTCGCCATGCTCGTCGCGCCCACCGTCGGACCCGCCTGGGCGACGGACCTGGTCAATGGAGACAATTACAACGGCTCGATCGGTGCGGGCAGCCTGGCAGCAATTGCCGGCTATCCGCATCTGACGGTGCCGATGGGAGCGGTCGAGGACCTCCCGGTCGGCCTGTCCTTCATGGCCGGGAAATGGAGCGACCACGCGGTGCTCAAGGCCGGAGCGGCCTACGAAAAGGCCCGCGGGGCCGAGCTTGCCGATGCCGGTCTCGACCGCTGGGAGCCCGCCCCGCGCTGAGGGGCGGAACCCCAAGCAAAAGGGGCCACGGTTCGTACCGCGGCCCCTCTGGCAAGGTCTGAACGCAGGCGCCTTATTCGGCGTCGGCGGTCTTCTTGGCGGGCGCCTTCTTGGCCGCCGGTTTCTTGGCCGCCGGCTTCTTCGCCGGAGCCTTCTTGGCCGGAGCCTTGGCTTCGCCGGCTTCGGCCTTGGCCGCGGCCGGCTTCTTGGCCGGAGCCTTCTTGGCCGGGGCCTTCTTGGCGGCAGGCTTGTCCTCGCCGTCCTTGGCGGCGGCCTTCTTGGCCGGTGCCTTCTTGGCGGGCGCCTTCTTCGCCGGAGCCTTGGTCTCGGCCGGGGTGGTTTCCTCGGCCTCGATCGCGGCTTCGAGTTCCTCGCGGGTCACTTCGCGTTCGCTGACTTCGGCCTTGTCGAACAGGAAGTCGACCACCTTGTCCTCATAGAGCGGGGCGCGCAGCTGGGCCTGGGCCATCGGCTCGTTCTGGACATATTCGAGGAAGCGTTCGCGCTGCTCGGCCGGATATTGTTGAGCCGCCTGCTGGATCAGCATGCGCATTTCCTGCTGGCTGACTTCGACGCCATTGGCCTGGCCGATCTCGGACAGCAGCAGGCCGAGCCGCACGCGGCGTTCGGCGATTGCCTTGTAATCGTCCTTCTCGTCCTCGATTTCCTTCAGCGCGGCTTCGGGATCCTCTTCCCGCGCGGCTTCCTGCTGGAGCTGGGCCCAGATCTGCTGGAACTCGGCTTCGACCATGCTCGGCGGAACCGCGAAATCATGACCGGCGGCGAGGATGTCGAGCAGCTGGCGCTTCATCTGCGTGCGGGTCAGGCCGATGGTTTCCTGCTCGAGTTGGCCGCGCAGGAGTTCCTTGAGCTTGTCGAGGCTTTCAAGGCCGAGCTGCTTGGCGAAATCCTCGTCGACCTTGGTTTCGGCCTCGACCTTCACCGCCTGGACCGTGATATCGAAGGTCGCTTCCTTGCCCTTGAGGTTTTCCGCCGGATAATCCTCGGGGAAGGTCACGGTGATGGTCTTTTCCTCGCCGGTCTTCACGCCGGTGAGCTGGTCCTCGAAACCGGGAATGAACTGGCCCGAACCGATCACCAGCGGCGCGCCTTCGGCCTTGCCGCCTTCGAATTCGACGCCGTCGAGCTTGCCGACGAAATCGATGATCAGCTGGTCGCCTTCGCCGGCCTTCTTCGTCTTGGCGGCGTCCTTGTAGCTCTTCTGCTGGCTGGCGATGTTCTGCACCGCCTCGTCGACCTGGGCTTCGGAGACCGCGACCGTCAGGCGTTCGAGCTTGAGCCCTTCGACCGAGGGGGCGACGATTTCGGGCAGCACTTCGAGCTCGACCGAGACTTCGGCGTCCTTGCCTTCCTCATAGCCCTCGCCCAGTTCGACCCGCGGCTGCAGCGCCGGACGAAGCTTCTTTTCCTTCATCAGCTCGTCGACCGATTCGCGCACGGTGTTGTTGAGCACATCGGCATGGAGCGCCTCGCCATGCATCTTCTTGACGAGATTGGCAGGCACCTTGCCGGGACGGAAGCCGGGCATGCGCACCTGCGGGGCAATCTTCTTGACCTCGCTGTCGATCCGCGCGGCGATCTCGCCCGCCGCGATGGTCAGCGTATAGGCGCGCTTGAGGCCCTCATTGGTGTTTTCGACGATCTGCATTGTTCCGACTCTAAGCCTTCTCAAAAATCCGTTATGTCACGATGGCCCCGTGGTGCGGACTGGTGCGGGCGAAGGGACTCGAACCCCCACATCGTTAGATACTGGAACCTAAATCCAGCGCGTCTACCAGTTCCGCCACGCCCGCAATCCGACGAAGCCTACGCAGGCGCAAACCTGCGAAACAGCCGCCGCCCTTAAAAGGGCGCAAGCCAAAGGGCAAGCGTTACGCGTTGCGCGGTGGCCGAAGGCGCATTAGAGGGCGCGCATGAGCGAAGACAGCAAGACCGGCCCCGACGTGCCGCCCGACCACCTGGCGATCGATCCCGCCAGCCCGCATTTCGACGGCGAGGCGCTGCAGCGCGGCGTCGGCATCCGCTTCAAGGGCAGCGTACGCACCAATATCGAGGAATATTGCATTTCCGAAGGCTGGGTACGGGTCCAGGCCGGCAAGACGCTCGACCGCCGCGGACGCCCGCTGACGATCAAGCTGACCGGCCCGGTCGAGGCCTGGTTCGAGGATCTCGGCGAGGATGCCCCGGTGGCCAAGGCCGGCTGAGCGCTCCCGGGCAAGGCAGGAACCGCTTGCCTTTCGCGGCGCCACGCGCCACCTGCCGGGCATGTCCCGTAGCGCCCTGCCCCAGGTGATCATCATCGGCCGACCCAATGTCGGCAAGTCGACCCTGTTCAACCGCCTGGTCGGCAAGAAGCTCGCCCTGGTCGACGACCAGCCCGGTGTCACGCGCGACCGGCGCTTCGGCGACGCCGAACTGCTCGGCCTGAAATTCCAGGTGGTCGATACCGCCGGCTGGGAGGACGAAGACGCCGAGACCCTGCCCGGGCGGATGCGGGCGCAGACCGAAGTCTCACTCCAGGGCGCTGATGTCGCGCTGTTCGTGGTCGATGCCCGCGCCGGCCTGACCCCGCTCGACGAGGAGATCGGCCGCTGGCTGCGCGAACAGAGCGTGCCGGTGGTGGTGCTCGCGAACAAGGCCGAAGGCAGCGCCGGCCAGCCCGGCATCCTCGAAGCCTATGCGCTGGGGCTGGGCGACCCGGTCCCGGTCAGCGCCGAACATGGCGAGGGCCTGGCCGACCTGTTCGAGGCGCTGCTGCCGCTGATCGACGACAAGCAGCCGGTCGAGGACGAATTCGCCGAGCCGGACGAGGAAGACGAGCAGGCGCTCAACGCCGCCCCGCTGCAGCTGGCGATCGTCGGCCGCCCCAATGCCGGCAAGTCGACCCTGATCAACCGCCTGCTCGGCGAGGAGCGGCTGCTGACCGGACCCGAGGCCGGGATCACGCGGGATTCGATCGCGATCGACTGGCAATGGACCGATCCCAAGAGCGGCGAGACGCGCGAGATCCGCCTGATCGACACCGCCGGCATGCGCAAGAAGGCGCGCGTGACCGAAAAGCTCGAGAAGCTCTCGGTCGCCGATGCCCGGCGGGCGATCGACTTCGCAGAGGTGGTGGTCCTGTTGCTCGATGCCACCAAGGGTCTCGAACACCAGGACCTCAAGATCGCCGACATGGTGCTGCAGGAAGGCCGCGCGCTGATGATCGCGATCAACAAATGGGACGTGGCGGAGGATCCGTCCGCCCTGTTCAACGGCATTCGCGAAGCGCTCGGCGAAGGCCTTGCCCAGGTACGCGGCCTGCCGCTGCTTTCGGTCAGCGCGCGGACCGGCAAGGGGCTCGACGCCATGCTCGCGGCCGCTTTCGAACTGCGCGCGGCCTGGAACCGGCGGGTGCCGACCGCCGCGCTCAACCGCTGGTTCGACGATGCGATGGAAGCCAATCCACCGCCGGCGCCCGGAGGCAAGCGGATCAAGCTGCGCTACATCACCCAGATCAAGTCGCGTCCGCCGACCTTCGTCATCTTCGGCACCCGGCTGGACCAGTTGCCCAAGAGCTACGAGCGCTACCTGGTCAACGGAATCCGCGCCAAGCTCGGCTTCGGCTCGGTCCCGGTGCGGCTGCTGCTGCGCAGCCCGAAGAACCCCTTCGCCTGACAATCCTGTCAGCAAGGCCCGCCGCGCTAACCAGATCTTAGGGATTTCCGCTTAGATGCCTGAAGGCATGGGCGGGAGATCGTTCGCGCCCGCATGGGGCGGAACCGCGCAATGGCGAACCGTCCGCTCGCAAGGCCGCAGGAGTGATCATGACCCAGTTCCTCAAAGCACTGGTGCCGGGCGGGTTCCTGACCTGGATCGTCTCGCTCTTCATCGGCTCGGCCGGGTCGAGCGGCGGCTATCTCCAGATTCGCCTGTTCGACGTCTATGGCTATGACACCTACTGGTCCTGGCCGCTGATGTTCGCCGCCACCGGCCTCAGCTGGGCGATCCTGCTGATGATGGACGCCTGAGCGCCCGCGCTCAGCCCTCCCCTTCGCCGGCCGGCTTGCTCTGCAGCTGGACGTAATTCTCCAGCCCCATCCGCCTGATCATGTCGAATTGCGTTTCGAGGAAATCGACGTGCTCCTCCTCGCTTTCGAGGATCCGCTCGAAGATTTCCCGGCTGACGTAGTCGCGCACGCTCTCGCAATATTCGATCGCGTCCTTGAGCAACGGGATCGCTTCCAGCTCCACCGCGAGATCGGCCTTGAGGATTTCCTCGACCGTCTCGCCGACCTTCAGCTTGTGGATCGCCTGGAAATTGGGGAGGCCGTCGAGGAACAGCACGCGCTCCGCCAGCACGTCGGCATGCTTCATCTCGTCGATCGATTCGTGGCGTTCGTATTCGGCCAGCCGGGTCACCCCCCAATCGGCCAGCACGCGGTAATGCAGCCAGTATTGGTTGATCGCCGTGAGTTCGTTGGTCAGCGCCTTGTTGAGGTATTCGATGACCTTGTCGTCGCCCTTCATGATGCGCTTCCTTTCCATTCGGGATTACCGGGCAAGGATGCGCCTCATGGCCTTCTCTGGCAAGGGGAGCATGGCAAGAAATCGCAGAAAACTGCGGTTCTGCGAATGATTAGCACTTGAAGGAGAGCGGGTGGTTCAGGCCTTGACCAGCCGCGCCTCGGCCGCCGCGAGACGTTCCTCGATCAACAGCATCGCCGCCTCGTCGAGGCACTGGCCGCATTGCGGGCGCTTGCCGAGCTGTTCGTAGATCGCATCGGCATCGCCCGGATTCGCCCGTGCTGCCGCGCGCAGCTCGTCTTCGCGAATGGCATTGCAGATGCAGATATACATGGGGCGAATCTCCGACTGACCCCATAGATAATGCGAATAGATCGCAATAGCAACGATTTTAGCGACGCAGGGGAAACAGCTGGCCATAGGTCAGGCAGCGCCAGGCCCATTCGAGCGGGCCGTAGCGGAAGCGCGCCAGCCATGGCTTCGACCAGGCCAGAATCAGCAGCCAGCCGAGCAGCACCACCAGCAGCAGGCCGGGCCGGTCGAGCGTGCCGTAGAGGCCGCCGGCCCAGCCGCGGAAGACCAGCATCATCACCAGCGAGGTGCCGATATAGTTGGAAAAGGCCATCCGTCCCGCCGCGACCAGGCGCTCGCCCGACCAGCTCTCCGCCAGTTTCGACGCATAGAGCGACAGCAGGCCGGCAAAGCCGAGGATCATCGGCAGGCGCGGTATTTGCGAGGCGCCCCAGAAGACGAATTCGGTCAGATAGGGGGGCCAGCCGCGGCTCGTCACCCACAGGCCCAGCGCCAGCATGACCGCCGCGCTGGCGGCGATCCCCGCCCAGCTCCACAGGCGTATGCGGCGCGGATCGAGCCCGCCCCCGCCAAACAGGCCGAAGCGGTAGCAGGCCATGCCGATCAGCATCAGCGGGATCGTCTCGAGCAGGGCATAGGTCGGGCTCTGGGCGAGGATCGCGCCGCGTTCCGCAATGACAAAGGCAACCTGCCGGGCATAGCTGGCGGAAGCGAAGACCTCGGCCTCCTGCGCCGCCCCCGCGAGCCGCGCCTCCCATGCGGCGGCCAGCGGAGCGAAGGCGTCGGCCGCGGCGAGATCCGCGCCCTGGTTGCGTTCCAGCGCCATCGGGACCGAGTACATGAGCGCGAACATCAGGCCGCCGGCGACATAGCCGAGCAGGCCGACCCGGAGCTGGGTTGCGGGAGACCAGCGGACCAGCAGCAGCGCGACCAGCCCGGCCATGCCGTAGAGCAGCAGGATATCGCCCCAGAACAGGAAGAGGAAATGCAGCAGGCCGAACGCCATCAGCAGCACCAGCCGCCGCGCCTGCAGCCAGCGCGTGCCCCCGCGCGCCCAATTGCGTTCGACGAACAGCATGATGCCGGCGCCGAACAGGAGCGTGAACAGGCCGCGCATCTTGCCGTCGATGAAGACCAGCTGGAACAGCCAGATCGCCGTATCGGCCGGATCGGGCGGATTCTCGATCAGCAGGGGCCAGCTATAGGCCTGCAGCGGCCAGCCGAAATCCACGATGTTGGCAAAGAGGATCCCCAGCAGGGCGATACCCCGGATCAGGTCGAGCGAAACCAGCCGCTCCGCCCCCGCGACCGGACGGCGGGTGGCGGGCCGGTCCGTTGCGGCCTCGTCCAATGCCTCCTGTGTCATGCTCGCGCCCCCTTCGGTTGCGCCAGACCATGGCCCCGCGGACGCCGGACCGCAAGCCGGCCCCGCGAGCGGAAATTTTTTGCCCTGGGCAGGGTTCACCGCCGCGACCCTGCCACCGCGGGCAGCGACAGGCGCGGTCTCCCTCGGGCGGAGTGGTAAACGGCCTCTTAGCAAAGCGAATCCGGGCCCTGCACAGCCCTTTCCCGGCGGCGCGGACCCCGCTCGGGGGCCTGCCCCATTAACCAAAAATAAAGGGTGATCTGCGATCCCGCTGAATGAAACCGAGGCTGCCCAAGGCGGCCGACTGTCCAAATCAGGGGGAAAACCTTGCGCGTTTTGGCTTTGGCATCACAGAAGGGCGGCTCCGGCAAGACCACCCTGTCCGGTCACCTGGCGGTCCAGGCGCAGCGCGCCGGCGCGGGCCCCGTTGTCCTTATCGACATCGACCCGCAGGGCTCGCTCGCGGATTGGTGGAACGAACGCGAGGCGGATTACCCGGCCTTCGCCCAGACCACCGTCTCGCGCCTCGCGAGCGATTTGCAGACCCTGCGCGACCAGGGCTTCAAGCTGGCGGTGATCGATACGCCGCCGGCAATCACCATGGCGATCCAGTCGGTCATCTCGGTCGCCGAGCTGATCGTCGTCCCGACCCGCCCGAGCCCGCACGACCTGCGCGCCGTGGGCGCCACGGTCGATCTCTGCGAACGCGCCGGCAAGCCGCTGATCTTCGTGGTCAACGCCGCCACGCCCAAGGCCAAGATCACCATGGAAGCCGCCGTTGCCCTCTCGCAGCACGGCACGGTCGCGCCGATCACCCTCCACCACCGGACCGATTTCGCGGCCTCGATGATCGACGGCCGCACGGTCATGGAAGTCGAGCCCGAAAGCCGCTCGGCCCAGGAAGTGACCCAGCTGTGGACCTATATCGCCGACCGGCTGGAGAAGAATTTCCGCCGGACCGTCTTTGCCGCTCCCAACGCCCAGTCGCAGATCCATCATGGCATCCAGCGCCCCAATGGCGGCGGCTTCGGCCGGCGCGTCGCACAGTAAGAGGGAAGCCATGATGAGCGAACCCAAGCCTTTCGCCTCGCTCGGTTCCGCATTGCTGGCGCGCAAGGGAACGGCCCGACCGGCCATGCGGCCGCAGACCCAGCCCATCGAAGGCGCCAGCGGCGGCGTCGACACGCTCGAGGACCTCGGCTGGAACGACATGGGCGACGATGCGCCCGCGCGCACCCACACCACGTTGCAGCTGACCCCAGCGAAGCCCCATTCCGAAGAGGAATACGAGGGCTACGAATACGAACACGAACTCGAGCACGAACTTGAGCACGAACTTGAGCACGAGACCGGCGACGCCGGCCAGGGCCACAAGCTCTTCGGCAATGGCCAGGGCCTGTTCGGCGACGGCAAGGGCGTGTTCGACGACGAGGACGCTCACGAGGAGCTTTCCTTCGGCGCGGCCGCCGACGAACCGCGCGAGCGGATCTTCCCCAAGGGCCCGGCGGTGGATTACCGCCCCGAAGTGCCCGAAGTGCGCCGCCAGCAGGAAGAAATCGGCCAGCGCTTCGCCCAGGCCGAACCCGCCGCCCCGGCCGCAGATGCCCTGCACGAGCCTGCCGCCGAAGCGCCGGCACCGCAGCCCGCGGCCAGGCCCGAACCGGCCCCGGCACCGGTCCAGCCGCTGGCAAATGTCGCCTCGATCGACAGCGCCCGCAGCCGCCGCGCACGCCGGTCGGCGCTCGATCAGGGGCGCAAGGCCGCCTTCACCCTGCGGCTCGATCCCGATCGCCACCTCAAGCTGCGGCTGGCCTGCACGGTCCGCAACCGCAGCGCCCAGCAGATCGTGACCGAAGCGCTCGACCAGCTGCTCAGCCAGATGCCCGAACTCGACAATCTCGCCGCGCAGCTCAAGCGGCCCTGACACCAAGGTCCAAGGGGGAAGTCCAATGTACCGCACGGAAAACAGCTCCAGGATGCTCGGCCTCGCCGTGACCACCGCGATGGCCGGCGCCCTGCTGGCCGGCTGCACCGGCAATGCGGCCCCGGTCGCCTCGGTCTCGGCCGAAAAATCCGCGACCGCGCTCGCCGCCGGCAAGCACGACAAGGCGATTTCCTATGCCGAAGCGGCCGTCCTGGCCGAACCGCGCGCCGCCACCTACCGCGCCTCGCTCGGCGCGGCCTATATGGACGCGGGGCGTTTCTCTTCCGCCGTCCAGTCCTTCGACGATGCGCTCACGCTCGGTGACGCCAGCGCCCGGACCAAGCTCAGCCTCGCGCTCGCGCTGATGGCCGACGGCAGGAACGGCGAAGCGCTCGCCGTGCTCGACGACGGCCGCGGCGCAATTGCCGCTTCCGACCTCGGCCTCGCCTATGCCCTCGCCGGCAAGCCGGGTCACGGGATCGACATTCTCTCGATTGCCCTGCGCGAAGGCGAAAACACGCCGAAGGTGCGGCAGAACCTCGCCTATGCCTATGCGCTGAACGGCCAGTGGCGCGAGGCGCGCGTCATGGCCGCCGAAGACGTGCCGGCCAACCAGCTGCCCGACCGGATGGAGGAATGGGCGGCCACGGTGCATCCGGCGGCCTTCCGTCACCGCGTCGCCGTGCTGCTCGGCGTCCCGGCCGATGCCGGCGATCCCGGCCAGCCGGTCGCGCTGGCGCTCAACAATTTCCCGACCGCCGAACAGCTGGCAGCCGAAGCCACCGCCGATGACGCGCTCACCGCCGAGCCCGCCGCCCTTGCGGCCGCGCCCGAAAGCGAGCCGGTCGAACTGGCGCCGCTGGGCGAAGACCCGGTCGCAATCGAGGTCGCCGCGTCCGATACCGACGGATTCGACTCCGCCTTCAAGGCTCCCGCCGCAAAGCCCGCAGCCACGGCGGAAACCACCGTCGTCCCGCAGATGGTGTCGCGCCCGGTGGTCCAGGGAAGCGCGGCCGACGCACCGGTGGCCGCCGCGCCGGTCACCGCCGGATCGCATCTGGTCCAGCTCGGCTCCTTCTCCAGCGAGGCGAATGCCGAACGCGCCTGGGGCATCTACCAGAAGCGCTATCCCGAACTCGCCAATCACGCGATGGTGATCACCGAGGCGGTGGTCCAGGGCAAGCGCTACTGGCGCGTCTCGGCGGCCGGCTTCGGCTCGGCCAGCGCCAAGAGCATGTGCGGCAAGGTCACCAGCGGCGGCAAGGGCTGCATCGCCTATGCCTCGGCCAGGCCGCTTCCGGGCGCCGTCGAAACCGGCACGCGTCTCGCCAGCCGCTAAGCAGCTCCTCCGGGGGACAGCGAGGACGGCCCGCCTGCCACAAGGCAGGCGGGCCGCATGCGTTCGGATTCGCTAGCCGACGGCCACCCCGCCCTTGAACAGGGCGGTCACGCGGCCCTGCGTCGGCTGGCGGTCGAACGGCGTATTGCCGGCGCTGGCGGCCATGCGCGAGGAATCGACGATCCACGGCTTTTCGGGGTCGATCACCGCGATGTCGGCCTCATGGCCGACCGCCAGTTCGCCCGCTTCCACTCCAAGCAGGCGCGCGGGATTGCGGGCGACCAGGTCGAAGGCGCGCTCGAGCGGGATTACCCCGTCGCGCACCAGCGTCAGCGTCATCGCCAGCAGCGTTTCCGCCCCGGCCATGCCCGGCTCGGCATCGGCGAAGGGCAGCCGCTTGTCCTCCGGCCCGCGCGGATCATGGCCCGAGGCGATCACGTCGATCACCCCCTCGCCGATCGCGGCGATCACGGCCTGGCGGTCCGCCTCGCTGCGCAGCGGCGGCGACAGCCGGGCGAAAGTGCGGAATTCGGCCAGGGCGAGGTCGGAGAGCATGAAATGCGCCGGAGTGACCCCGGCAGTGACCGGAAGCCCGCGCGCCTTGGCAGCGCGCACGAGCTCCAGCGCGGCAGAGGTGGTGACCTGGCGGAAATGCAGCCGCGCCCCGGCCAGTTCGGCCAACGCGATGTCACGCGCCACCGCCAGCGCCTCGGCTTCGGCGGGCGCGCTCGGCAGGCCCAGTCGGGTGGCCATTTCCCCGGCGGTCGCCACGGCATGGCCGGCCACCCCGGCATCTTCCGCATGGCTGACCACCACCATGTCGAGCATGGCGGCATATTGCAGCAAACGCAGCATGACCCCCGAATCCGCGATCCAGTGCCGTCCGGTGGCAAAGGCCCTCGCCCCGGCGTCCTTCATCAGCGCCAGCTCGGCCAGTTCGCTTCCCGCCAGCGCCTTGGTCGCCGCGCCGAGCGGGTGGACCCAGAAATCGGGCTTGCCGCTATAGGCGAGGAACTGCACCCGCGCCGGTCGTTCGAGCGGCGGGTTCTGGTCGGGCATCAGTGCCGCGCGCGTGATCCCGCCGAAATGAAAGGCCGGCTTGTCGACCGCAAAGACTCCGAAATCGACCAGTCCGGGCGCAACCA
>Ga0207828_100276_pt1 | contig 26487 bp, 32 predicted proteins | sample TtaePargueraPR_11_FD_187276 | JGI IMG/M metagenome (GOLD analysis project Ga0207828, IMG submission 187276) | Aerobic enrichment media microbial communities from Bioluminiscent Bay, La Parguera, Puerto Rico - Tt and P2 (3) (SPAdes) | ecosystem: Environmental > Aquatic > Marine > Unclassified ...
ATCGGGTTAAGCCGGGCGAGATATCCTTGGCTCATAATGGCGTTTTGTTCTTGGATGAATTGCCGGAATTTCAGCGCAATGTGCTTGATGCTTTGCGTCAGCCACTCGAAACCGGGCAAGTATCGGTTGCGCGCGCCAATGCGCATGTGACCTATCCGGCACGTGTGCAATTGGTTGCGGCGATGAACCCGTGCCGGTGCGGCTATCTTGGTGATAACGAGCTGGCCTGTACCCGCGCCCCACGCTGTGGCGAGGAATATCAGGCACGGCTTTCAGGGCCGCTTCTGGACCGGTTTGATATCCAGATCGAAGTGCCCGCCGTCAAACCCGAAGACCTTGATTTACCGGCTAAGGGCGAAACCAGTCAGGCGGTGCGTGAACGGGTGTTTCTGGCGCGCGAATTGCAAATGTTGCGATATAAAAACGAAAACATCTCCACCAATGCGCTGGCCGATGGTGAAGTCTTGCAAGAAGCTGCCGCCCTTGATGTTGACGGGCGTGGGTTGCTTCAGGATGCCGCACGCCAGATGAAGTTATCGGCGCGCGGCTATCACCGGATTTTGCGGGTGGCGCGCACGATTGCCGATCTGGCGGGAAGTGCGGCGGTTAAACGCGGCCATATTGCCGAGGCGCTGAATTACCGACAGATGGTCTATCGGCGCTAGGGTCTGAACCCAATTGATCATATACGCGACAAGCCGTTTTGTTTTCGGATGATGTTGATCAGGCCGTGCAAGCCCGGATGATTGTTGTGGCGGCTGCTGTAATACATATGGAAGGGATCATCAGATGATGCATGGTCTTCCAGCACGATTTCAAGCTGTCCGCTGGCAATCTCATCGGCAATGCGCGACTCCAGCAGATAGGCCAGTCCAAGTCCGGCCTTGGCGGCCGAGATCGTGGTTGCTGTGTCCTGAATGGTGATGTGGCCGGGCACTCGGTAGCTTTTCTGATCCGGGCCGGTGCCAAGTTCCCATGGAAAAGGCGAATTATCGCCGAGAAGAAGTTGCAGGCATGTGTGATTGCGCAGGTCTTCGGGGGTATCGGGTTTTCCACGCTTCGCAAGATAATCCGGTGCACCGACCACGACCCAGCGCTGCTGTCCGCTGAGTGCGACGGCAACCATGTCTTCGGGCACGAGATGGCCAAACCGGATGCCGGCATCATATCCCTCTGCGACGATATCAATCGGCCGGTTTTCAACAACAATGCTGAGACTAACGTCGGGAAAGGTTTTGGCAAATTCTGGCAGTGCGGGAGCGATGAGAAGGTGTGCGGCATCAGAAAAGGCGTTGATGCGGACCTCGCCAAAGCTGGCCGCACCGGGGGCATCAAGCGTCTGGAGTGCTTCATCAAGTTTATCAAAGCCCTCGGCAAGCTTGGTTGCAAGGTCCTGACCCAGTTCGGTTGCCACGATCGACCGGGTGGTTCGGTTGATCAGCTTTACGCCAAGGCGGCTTTCGAGGCGCCGGATCGCGTGACTGGCCGCCGACGGCGAAAGTCCGAATTCAATCGCCGCAGCCTTGAAGCTCTGGCGGCGGACAATCGCCAGAAACAGGCGTAGATCGGCAAACTCTGCGCGGTCGATTCCAGCCAAGTTGAACTCTATTCACTTTTTGGATGATTTCAGTTCATGAAAAACCACACCACACGGGCCGGTGCAACAAGTAATCTGGCCAAAAGTCAGACAATTTAGCCGGAGGAATGCGATGAGTGATATTCAGGCAGTCAGGATTCCAGACCTGATGTCGCGGCGTGTTCTGGTAACCGGGGGCTCGACCGGGATCGGGGCCGAGATTGTCAGGGGGTTTGCCGCACAGGGTGCCAAGGTTGCGCTTCATTATAATGAAAGCGGTGAAGCAGCACGCGCCCTTCAGGCAGAGTTTCCCGAGCATGTCGTAGCTGTTCAGGGCGATATGAGTGAAACGGGTACACCGACGAAAGTTGTCAGGGAAGCCGCCCAGATGCTTGGCGGGCTGGATGGCCTGATCAACAATGCCGGTGGCATGCTGGGGCGTGTGCCGACAACCGAGGTCGCGCCCGATCATCTTGACCGCGTCTTTGCCCTGAATGGTAAATCGGTCTGGGAAGCCACCGTGGCGGCGTATCCGTACCTCAAAGCGGCAGAGAACGGCTTTGTGGTGAACACCACATCAATTGCCGCGCGCAATGGCGGCGGCGGTGGTGCGGTGCTGTATGCTGCGGCAAAATCGTTTGTCAGCAGCCTGACACGCGGACAGGCCAAGGAATTTGTCGCAGACGGCATTCGCGTCAATGCTGTTTCGCCGGGTCTTATCCAGACGCCATTTCACGACCGATATACACCACCCGATGTTCTTGCCGCGCAAAGCGCAACAGTACCGATGGGCCGCGTGGGTCGCCCTGATGAATGTGTTGGGGCGTTCCTGTTTCTCGCCTCGAACGCCATGGCGGGCTACATCACCGGCCAGATCATCGAGGTCAATGGCGGTCAGTTAATGCCTTAGGAAGGAATTCGATATGAACTACAGAAAATTCGGTAAGACAGGGCGCACGGTATCCGAAGTCGGTTTCGGTGCTTGGGCCATTGGTGGCGCGTGGGGCGATGTTTCAGAAGCTGACGCGCGTGCAGCCCTTCATGCGGCCCTTGATAACGGCACGACTTTTATCGATACCGCCGACGTTTACGGTGATGGCCGGTCGGAAAAAATCATCGCCGATGTCATGAAGGAACGCGGTGGCGAACGTCCGTTCATCGCAACCAAGGCCGGACGTCGTCTCGATCCGCATGTGCCCGAGGGATACAACAAACAGAACCTGACAGCCTTTGTTGAACGCAGTCTTACGAACCTTGCGACCGATTGTCTTGATCTGGTGCAGCTTCATTGCCCGCCGACAGAGGTTTTCTATCGCCCGGATGTGTTCGAGGTGATGGAGGAGATGGTCACCGCCGGGAAAATCCGCAATTACGGTGTTTCGGTCGAAAAGGTCGAAGAAGGGCTGAAAGCCATCGAATATCCCGGTGTGGCGTCGGTTCAGATCATCTACAACATCTTCCGCCAGCGCCCGTCCGGCCTTTTCTTCCGCGAGGCGAAGGCAAAAAATGTCGGGGTAATCGTGCGTGTACCGCTGGCATCAGGCCTTTTGACCGGCAAGATGACAAAGGATACGGCCTTTGCCGCAGACGATCACCGTGCGTTCAACCGCAACGGTGAGGCGTTTGACAAAGGCGAAACATTCGCCGGTGTGCCGTTTGATGTTGCGCTTGAGGCTGTTGAAGAAATCCGTCGGCTGGTCCCGGAAAACATCACCATGGCGCAGTTCGCCCTGCGCTGGATTTTGATGGAAGAGGCCGTTGGTGTTGTGATCCCGGGGGCCAAGAATGCAGCCCAGGCAGCGGCAAATGCTGCTGCAAGTGATGTGGCACCCCTGCCCTCAGAGGTGATTGGCGAGTTGCGCAATATCTATCAGCAGCGCATCGCGCCGCATGTCCATCACTTGTGGTGATCAAACCTTGCCATCGGCTTTAAAAGCCACGGTGCAGATCAAGGGGTGTCATGATGTTGGCGCCCTTTTCGAAGGCGAAATCGGGAACATATTGCTGAGGCGCTGAATTACCGGCAGATCGGAAATCGTCGTTATTCTTCGACGATGGTGATTTCGACCATACCTGTCAGCTGTTCGATATGTTCGCCCCCGGCAATCGCGTGGCCCAGTTCATAAAGCCCGGATGCCGCGCCAAAAGGTTTGTAGAACATCACGACATCGCCCCAGGGCGCGTAATAGGCAAGTGTGCCCCGATTGGCCTTTTTGACCAGTGGGGTGTCATTGGTCGCGAGTTTTTTCGGCGGATAGAAGATTTTTTCAAGACCGCCATAATCTTCGACCTCAATTGTCATTGGCAGCTGATCACAAAGCGCTTTGGCTGCGGTGCTGTTGTTGAGTGCGAAGGTAACAGTGTGATTGTTGGCGGTTGCGACAACCTGCATGACACATTCCTTTGTAACCGGTTCGCTGGCATTTGCGCTATGGGTGGTCCACAGCAGACAGGTGACAAGCGTTGCGATGGTTGGGCAAATGCGGGTCAAGAACTTCATGACATTGTTCCCGTTCGGGGAAAATCTTGTGTGATGGGCGTCTCCCGATCTGTTCCCATCGATCTCGGACGGGATTTGATCAGGAGATGCCTCATTTTACTGTGCCTTATTGGCTGCGTGCGTCGATAACTTCATCCAGAAGGTTCGATGCATCATTGGCAACGCTTTCGCCGACTTCGGCACCAAGAACCAGAGTGAAGTCGCGCATTTGCGCTTCTGTAATGCCGGTATTCATCGCCGCACCAAGGTGGTAGCGCAGCTGACCGGCTGTGCCAGGCATATTGGCAAGGGCCGCAATGGTTGCCAGTTCACGTTCCTGATGATCAAGCACATCACGTACGAAGATATCGGCAAACAGATGTTCTTTCAGGAAGGTATCGATGATTGGTGAAAATTCCTGCCACGCTGCCGGGGGCGGAATATCATCAAGGCCGGAAAGATCGGCGCGCACACGTGCGCCATAAGCATCGCGATCCAGATCGTCAGGCACCGGGCTGGCGCCAGGGCCTTCTTCATCAACAATGCCTTTTGCTTTTCGGTCTTCAAGCGTGCCCATCAAGGCAAACATGGCGTTCAGGCTGCGCGGAAAACCTGCATAGGCATACATCTGCACAAGGATTTCCTTGACCTCGTTCACGGTCAAACCGGCGTCCAGACCGGCATTGAGGGCAGGTGTCAGGCGGTTCATATCGCCGCTTGCCGTGAAGGCAGCAATGGTAATGATGCTTTGCTGTTGCGGATCAAGTGATTTGACATCGTTCATCGCCTTGGCCTCGCTGACAAAAAGGAAACCGGTCATTACGGTGAAGATGCCAAGCAATCTGCTCATGGATTTCATCATGGCTTTATTCTCCGTGATACTGTTCGTCTGAGACATGTTCTTCCCAGACCACGTTGTTGCCATCCTTGGAGCCGGTGACGACAAGATGTGTCATCGCAGTTTCCGGAGCAGCACCATGCCAGTGTTTCACACCGGGCGGGCACCAGATCACATCGCCCACCTTGATAACCTCGATTTCGCCATCCCACGTGCCGGTCAGACCGACGCCGGCGGTCACAATGATGTGCTGTCCGGCCGGGTGTTGATGCCATGCAGAACGTGCACCCGGTTCAAAGGTGACATAGGCACCGGAATAGCTGGCAACGTCATTTTCGGGGAAAAGCGGATCAATGCGGGCATCGCCGGTAAAGAAATCCGATGGTCCCTTTACCGATGCCTGACTTCCAGCCGGGGCGATGGCTTGATCAGGTTTTGCACCCTCGGCCAAGGCAGTTTCACCGGTCAACATGCCGGTCAGCGCAAGTGCAGTCAGAGTCGGAAGATTGGGGGATGACTTCTTCATAACCTGTTCCTTTGCGTTTGGTTTTTCGGTGACGTCGTCTGGTGAACGCGGCTGAAGCCCCACGGGCAAAGTACCGCGTTCACCATCTTTGTTGGGCGGGACCAATCGATCCGGCCGCGATCCCGCTTATGCGGGTTGCTGTCTTGTGGGATGTTTCGGTTACTGGGTCTGGACCGTCGGGCGGAACAGAACTTCGTTCACATCAACATCTTCGGGCTGGGAAATCGCAAAGGCGACCATGCGCGACATGGTGCTTGCCGGAACACCGATATCCTTCACAACGTCGGTGACCGCTTCGGCCAGACCCGGTTCGGTAATGTGGCTGGTCAGTTCGGTCGAAACCGCACCCGGCGAAATGGTAGTGACACGGATGTTGTAGTCTTTGACTTCCTGACGCAGGCCTTCGGAAATGGCGCGTACCGCGTGCTTGGTTGCACAGTACACCGCACCGGTGGCAACGGTGATGTGACCATAAACCGAGGAAACGTTGATGATCTGACCGGATTTCTGTTCTTTCATGTAAGGCAGGGCGGCGGCGATGCCATAAAGCGTGCCCTTCATGTTGACATCAATCATCTGGTCCCATTCATCAATGCGCAGGCTTTCCAGCGGAGAAAGCGGCATCAGACCGGCGTTGTTAAACAGCACATCGACCTTGCCGAAGGTTTCCTTGGCAGTGTCGACCAGTTTCTGAACGTCTGCGCGTTTGGTGACGTCAGTGGCAACGGCAACGGCTTCGCCGCCGGCATCCTTGATTTCCTTGACCAGTTTTTCCAGACGGTCGGCACGGCGTGCGCCCAGCACGACTTTTGCGCCCTGGGCGGCAAGATCACGTGCGGTGGCTTCGCCCATGCCGCTTGATGCGCCGGTGATGACAAGCACTTTGCCTGAGATGTTCTCGGTCATTTTACTACTCCATATTGAACTGATGCGCCGGTGTAGCGGCGGATTCGCCGGTATGGGCGCATCTGAATTTCGGCGGGGCTATTCCCGCGATTACTGGAGTCAGATTGTATGGAGTCTGCACAAAAGGCGTTAAACCGATCCTGTGCGATTCTTGCCTAATCCTCCTTCGTAGCGTAGTGTTGTGTTGCCGATGTGTGAAGGGCCGGGATAGATGGGTGGATGATTGGGACTGCATCTGCGATCCCAAGGCAAAGGGATTTCCAATGAATTTCGACATATCTCGTGAAAAAGAAGCCACATCGACGGCAACACGCGCATCGTCAGAACTGGCAAGCAGAATTGCCAAATGGACCGTGGGCGTAAATGCAAAAAGCGATCTTGTGCCAGGTCTGACCCTGCATCGCTGGGATCAACCGACTGAACAAACCAGCTATATGCTGGCTCCGAGCATTTGTCTGATTGGACAGGGAAGTAAGCGGGTCATGCTGGGCGAAGACGTGTTCGAATATGACGCGCATCAGTTCCTGATTACGTCGGTGGATTTGCCGGTTGTGTCCAACATTATCGAAGCGTCACCGGATCAGCCCTATCTTGGTCTGACGCTTGAACTTGATATTCGGGCGCTGGCGCAGATGATCCTGAATACCGACATGCCGTCACAGCGTCCACTACGTGACCGGCGTGGTATTGCGGTAAGCAGTGTTTCTGATCCGTTGCTTGATGCGTTTAACCGCTTGCTTGATCTGATTGACAGCCCGCATGATATTGCTGCGCTGGCACCGCTGATAAAACAGGAAATCCTGTATCGGCTTTTGATGGGGGAACAAGGTCCGCGCCTGCGTCAAATTACCTCGTCTGAAAGCCACAGTTACCAGATTGCCAAGGCAATTGACTGGCTGAAAAACAACTTCCAAAAGCCCTGCAAGGTTGACGAGCTTGCCAAGCGGGCGGGGCTTAGCAGTTCTGCCTTTCACAACCATTTCCGAAACATGACGGCAATGAGTCCGCTTCAATTCCAGAAACGCATGCGCCTTAATGAGGCGCGGCGTTTAATGCTGGTCGAACGGCTTGATGCATCATCAGCGGCCTTTGAGGTCGGCTATGAAAGCCCATCGCAGTTCAGCCGCGAATACAGTCGCCATTTCGGCTTGCCACCATCGCGCGATATCAAATCGCTGATGTAGGTTGCGGAGTTAGCAAAACTGTTTTTGCAGGGTGTTCAGGCGGTCTGGAGGATATCCGGGCGGCGTTTGCGTTCGATCTTGTAGACTGACGAGGGCGGGACATTGCGCACTGTGGTGCCAATGCGCGTCGCCTGCAGGTCAAGGCGGACAAGGATGGCCGCAGGCACCGGGCAGCGCGGGCCATAGGTGAACTGATAAAACGCGCCGTCAACGCGCAGATACTCAAAACTGCCCGACAAAATCCCCATGATCTGGCGCGGCTTCATCGAAAGTAATGGCAGACCGCTGATCGCGCTTGCCAGTTCGCCAGCGCCAAACAGGCCCTTTTTGCCCAGACGGCAGGCATCCATTTGCAGGATGCGGGCCCTGGGATAACGCTTTGACAGCAGGCTTGAGAAATCCGGTCCGGCTTCAATCAGGGTCAGGTCATCTTCGCGCAAGCCGCGATCCAGAAGGGCGCGGGTAAACACACCTGTCCCCGGTCCAAGTTCCAGAACCGGGGTGCTTTGGGCGGTGACTTCGGATGTGATCAGCCTCGCCAGTGCCGGGCTTGAGGGCGAAATGGCTGATATTTTTCTGGGATCACTGACCCAGGCACGAATGAACGGCAGAAAATCCGACATCGAATGGCCTGTTTTGGTTGCGAGGAAAGCGGCATTAATCTGCCAGCCTTTTATGTCGCTACAGGTGCATGTTTGTGTTCATTTTGCGAAATGCCACCCCAGCGATACGTGAGGTGGCATTTTTTAATAATCAGGCAGCGCGATTGCGGCGCAGGATATCGATGATTTCGGCTTTGTGCGGATCGGCATGAAACGCATCGGCCATGATCATCACACCCTTGGTGCCGTCATTGGCCTCGATCATGAACAGCGTTGCCTCGTCACCCGGATCGGTGCCGTGGTCGGTGCTGTTGGAATGAACAAGGCGCAATTCGTCCGGGGTGTAAAGCTTGCCGGTGCCATCACTGCGCGCACCACCTTCCTCGGCCATGAAATGATGCTCAAAACCGTGTTCTTTGGCGTTTTCCTGAAGTTCGGCCAAGGTCATTGCGGGCCTCCTTGATCAAAAATTGTCTGATAAGGGTGAAACGCAAATCCTGGCTGCTTGTTCCGAAATCAGCTGTGCTTGCGGCGAAGGCTGTCGATCAGGTCGGCCTTGTTCCGGTCAGTATCGAAACTGTTGGGCACAATCAGCATGCCGCGCGTGCCGTCGCTGGCCTCGATCATATAAAGGGTGGCATCATCGCCCGGGTCGGTCCCGGCATCGACAGAACGGGAATCGATAATGGTGAGGTCGTCAGGGTGATATTTCGCTTGTTTGCCATCGCATGTGACATGGTTATCCGATGCACTGAACATATGCGAAAAGCCGCGTTCACGGGCCAGATCCTGTAATTCGCTCAAATTCATGATGGTCCTCCGTTCGATGGATGCAGCCGTAAGGCCAGCGTTCATCAGACCCTATCACGAAATGCGCCCGGCGTATCTGCGTGTGCGCAATCTGGCAGAAAACAAGGGCCTATTTCGGATCAAGAGCCATCTTCATGCCCTCGTGGCTGGCAACAAAACCAAGCCGTTCATAGAAGCGATGGGCATCCTTGCGGGTCTTGTCCGTGGTAAACTGTACCAACGCCGCACCAAGTGATTTTGAAATCGAAATGGATTGCTTGATCAGTTTTTCGCCGATCTTCTGGCCTCGGGCAGTACTTGCCACCCGCACCCCTTCGATCTGGGCGCGCAATTGGCCGCGCCGCGACAATCCGGCGATCAGGGTCAGCTGCAAACAGCCGACAATATCCGTGCCCTTGATGGCGAGAAGGTACTTGTTGGGCAGGGTATCGGTGGATTGGGATTCCATCGCATGAAACGCGGCGTAATAGGCATCCGGAAGCGGATGGGTGAATTCCTCGCGGGTTTTGCCTTTTTCATCATCTGCCAGAAGGGCAACGATGGCAGGCAGATCATCGCGGGTGGCGTAGCGAAATGTGATGTCGTCGGCGAGTGTGTTGTTGTCGTTTGACATTGATGATCCCTTTCCTGATGGCGCGCCATCATGGGCAAAGCCCGGGATCTAGGCAATATGGCAATGATGCCGCCTGTTTTACCTCAGGCGACATCATTGCCAGCATCGCGGGGACAGATCAGAAAATCGGCACGGGGATGGGGGAAATCATGCTGATATCAGACCAAAAACCCCAGCAAGCAGATGGGTTTGCCTGACTTAGGCAAGGCCGCCATTGGCACGGATGGTCTGACCATCAACCCAGCCGGAATCAGGTCCGGCGAGGAAGGACACGACACCGGCGATGTCATCAGGTTCACCAAGCCGTTCAAGCGGCGGCATCTTTGCGAAATTGGCAATCTGTTCATCTGTCTTGCCGCTCAGGAACAGTTCGGTTGCAACCGGCCCCGGCGCAACGGCGTTGACCGTGATCTGGCGACCGCGCAGTTCCTTGGCGAAAACGCCCGTCATCGCTTCAACCGCGGCCTTGGTGGCGTTATAGACGGCATAACCCGGCAGTTTCAGATGCAGGGCGGTGGTTGAGAAATTGATCACCCGACCATGATCGCGCAGGTGTTTTGCGCCTTCGCGCAGCATGTTGAAGGTGCCGCGCACATTGATGTCCATCATCGCGTCATAGGTGGCATCATCCATGTCGGCAATCGGGGTGGTCGTCATGACACCGGCATTGTTGACGATGACATCAACACCGCCAAATTCGGCAATGGTCTTGTCAAACAGTGCCTTAACCGCATCCGGCCGGGCAATGTCCACTTTGATTGCGATGGCGTTGTGACCTTGGGATTTCAGGGTTTCAGCCAGTTCTTCTGCCGGGGCGGCAGAGCTGGCATAGTTGATGACAACGTTAAAGCCATCCGCCGCCAGACGTTTGGCAAGCGTAACGCCAATGCCGCGCGATGCGCCGGTGATGATGGCGGTTTTGTTTTCAGGGACAGACATCAAAAGTTTCCTTGGTGGTTTAGGGGCCTCAAGGGCATGGGCCCACTATGCCCAAGATGACTTTTGGGATAATTAGGTTATATTCGACATCATTATTCGAAATAGAATAACAATCAGGATGGCGAATGGACCGGTTTGAGGAAATGCGCAATTTCGTGCGCGTGGTGGAGCGCAAAAGCTTTACCAAGGCAGCGAGTGATCTTTTGATTCCGCGTGCGACCATGACCAATTCCATTCAGCGGTTGGAAGAACGGCTGGGCACCCGGTTGCTGGAACGCACAACGCGCACCGTCAATCCAACCCGTGACGGGGACGCATATTATCAACGCTGCGTTCGGATTCTGGCCGATCTTGAAGAGGCCGATGGCAGCTTTACCAATGCCGATCCCAAGGGGCTGCTTCGGGTTAATCTGCAAGGCACGCTGGCGCGGACCTTTATCATCCCGGCCCTTGGCGATTTTCGGGGTCGCTATCCGGGGATCGATCTGGTGATGGCCGATGGCGATCGTTTTGTTGATCTGGTGCATGAAGGCTTTGATTGCGTGCTGCGCAGTGGCGATCTTGCCAGTTCATCCATGATCGGGCGGCGCTTGGCGCTTTTGCACGAGGCGACCGTTGCCAGCCCCGATTACATTGCCCGCATTGGCATGCCCGATACACTTGCAGACCTTAAAAGCCAGGGCCATCAGATGGTTTGTTTTTTATCCGGTGCCGATGACAAGCCGATCCCGCTTGATTTCAGGGTGGATGGCAAGCTTTGCGAGATCATGCTGCCGGCCAGTATTTCCGTGACCGGCGCGGACAGCTATGCCGCCTGTGCCGCGGCGGGATTGGGGATTGTCCAGGTGCCGCGCTATCGCGTTGCCGATGACCTTAAATCTGGGAAACTGATTGAAATCCTGCCCGATTGCCCGCCCGATCCGATGCCGGTTTCGGTGCTGTATCCGCAAAACCGGCAGCTTTCGGCGCGTGTGCGGGTGTTTGTCGACTGGCTGACAGAATTGCTGGCCGGGCTTGATTTTGCCGGGTCAGGCCGGGCTTGAGCGGCTTGAAAGCAGTTTGATCCGGTTTCGAAATGAAACCAGATGCGCCTGCCAGTAGTGGGTCATCATCGGCTTGAAACGGTTGTCATTCAGGCCATTGCGGCCGGGATGGGCCATCGAAAGCTTTTCAAGACCAAGATGTTCCAGCGTGATGCGGGTGTAATCGCCAAGCGCGCTAAATCGGATATCGACCAATGTCGCTGGTTCCTTGGGATCGGCCATCGGCCAGTTCCATTCAAAGGCAAGGCGAACGCCCGGTTCCCACTTTGTGACCTTACCGGCACGGACGATGAAATCAGGGCGGCGTTTATCGACTTCCTGCAAATAGCGTGTGCCGTTTTCTTCGCCAAATTCCATGATGCCCGGACGATTGCCAAGCAGGCGGTTGCGCGGCCCCTGTTTCCACCAGTGATCAATGTCGCCTGTGAACTGGTCAAAGGCGGTGGCGGCGTCACAGTCAACGCGAAGCGCAACAAAGGTTTTGGCTGACATCGAAAATCCCGTTTAACAGCAATGACGCCGACCGCGTGGGTGGCTGTTCCTGTTTTGCAGAAAGCCCAGGGGCGGACAAGCAAAACCCGATCCGGCAGGCATAATGCGCCGGATCGGGTTTGAGTGGTGTGTGTGGTTTGAGCTTTGCCGGCTTAGTAGCCCACCTCGCGGTTCACAAGCCCGCGCGGGGTTTCGCCGCGGGCCAGACGATCAAGGTTTTCGGCAATCTGATCGACCGATTCTTCAAACCGGGTGGCCGCAGCAATGTGCGGGGTGATGCGGATTTTCCCGTGATCCCAGAACGGATGGCTTTCGGGCAGTGGCTCGGTTGCCGCAACATCCAAAAATGCACCGCGCAGATGGCCGGTATCAATCGCCCGCAGCAAGTCGGCCTCGTTAATCATCGCACCACGGGCGGCATTAATGATCGCAGCCCCCTTGGGCAGGAAGGAAAGCGTGCTGCTGTTAAGGACGTTTTCGGTTTCGGACGTGCGCGGCAGAAGACAGATCAGGATATCTGACTGACCGAGGAATTCGGCCAGGGTCTCCTTGCCGGCATAGGTTGAAATGCCCTCAATCGCCTTCATCGAGCGGCTCCAGCCCGACACGGTAAAGCCGAGATTGGACAGCGACACAGCAACCGCAGAGCCCAGTGCACCCAGCCCCATGACACCGACCCGGCACTGCGAAATGCGTGCGACGTCATGCTGGGTCCAGTCGGCCTTGGCCTGCTGGGCGCTATAGACATCAAAGTCGCGCATGAAATGAAGCGCCGCATAAAGGTGATACTGCACCATCTGATCGGCCATCCCGGCATCTTCCAGACGAATGACCGGCAAGTCCGTTGGCAGGCTGGGCGATGACACAACATGATCGACCCCGGCACCGAGCGAGAAGATGGCCTTGAGCTTCGGCAGCGTCTTGATCAGACCCTGTGGCTGTTTCCAGAACAGGGCATAGTCAATCGTTTCAGGATCGTAATCGTCTTCCTCAGTCACGATATTGGCGTCCGGCAGGCGGTCAACCATCACGCTTTTCCACTTTTGATCGTCGCCTGCAGCGGAAATCAGAATATTGAGCGGGGCGTTGGTGGTTACCATCGGGGTCTCCTGGTCAAAACGTCGAAAGTTGGGGCGATGAAAAAGGTTTGCACATATCAAACGCGCCAGAGCGCAAAGCGTTCCGGCGCGTCAATTGGCGCTTCAATTACAGTCTGTCACGGACCGGCCTGCTTTCTCAAGGCCGGTTGGCCCTTGCCAGCGCCAGGATCAGTGGGCAAAGATCATCACCGGATCGCGGAAGGTCTTGAATTCAAGACCATTTCCAGCCGGGTCTTCGACAAAGAAGGTGCCCTGCTCGCTCGGTTCGCCCTTAAAGCGGATCTTGGGTTCGAGGAGGAATTTTACATTGGCTTCTTTCAGCTTGTCGGCGAGTGCGTGCCATTTTTCCCATTCAAGAACCGCCCCGAAATGCGGGATCGGCACCGCATCGCCATCGACATCTCCGGCTCCTTTGTTCTGGCCAGCTTCCGGGCGGACATGGGCGGACAGCTGATGACCAAAGAAATCAAAATCAATCCAGGCCTCGGTCGAGCGACCTTCGTCACAGCCGAGAATATCGATATAGAACGCACGGGTATCCGCAATCGATTTGATCGGGAAGGCCAGATGGAACGGGGGCAGTGACATGGTATGGCTCCTAGATAATCTAATGCTTGGTTGTTAGAGACAGTCTAAATCAGCATAATACCGGGCGCAAAATCAGAAGTTCTGAGTTTAGCATTAGGAAAATTATTGTTATGGCCTTGCGCCCGACCACCCCGCCACTCAATGCCCTGCGCGCATTTGAAGCCGCCGCCCGGCTTGGCAGTTTTGCCCGCGCGGCTGCGGAACTCTCCGTCACCTCAGGCGCCATCAGCCAGCAGGTTGCCAATCTGGAAGCCAGCCTTGGCATGAGCTTGTTTGAACGCAGTGGCCCGAAACTGACATTGCGTGACGCGGGCCGGGCCTATTTGCCAACACTGCGCCGCGCCTTGGACGACATCGAGGCCGCGACCCTTGATCTGGTGACCCATGGCGCGGGGGAGCGGAAGCTTGTCATCGGCGCGCTGCATACATTGGCGAGTAGTTGGCTGATCCCAAAATTAAATCGATTTCAAAACGAATATCCTGATATCCGCCCGGTGATCGAAACCCTGGCGCTTAATTTTGCCACCCCGGAACGCAGTCCGGACCTTGGCGCACGCCAGATGGATGTCGGGCTTTATTTCGGTGATGGTCGCTGGCCCGGCATGATCTGCGACAAGCTTTTTGATGAAATTCAAGTGGTTGTCGCTAAACCCGGATATGTTGCCTCAGGTGATGCAACGGGCGAATACAGCCCTGTTGGTTCGGCAGAACTGATCGGACGCTACCCGCGACTGGTGCATACCACCCGGCCCAGGGCATGGCATGACTGGGCGCAGGCAAATGGCGTTGCCATCACAGGTGCGCCGGGACCCGCGTTTGAGCACTTCTTCATGCTGATCGAGGCGGCCAAGTCGAGCATGGGAATCGCCCTGTTACCAAGGGTTTTGATCGAAGGCCCCCTTGCCGAGGGAAGTCTTGAAATCGTTAGCGAAGCCCGCCTCAAATCCAGCGGCGGATACTATCTGATCACGCCGGAAAACCGAATGGACGTGCCGGAAGTGCGCGCCTTTCGCGACTGGATACTGGATTTGACAGGTCAATCCAAAGTATCAGAATAGCGTCGCAAGATATTGAAAAGTTGATTGTATTTTCTTTAATTCGGGCTGCTAGGCGCGGCGATAGACGCTGTGCAGCAGGTGATCTTTCTTCGGACCGGTGATTTTTATTTTGGTTTCGAAATTATTTGGCCCGTTCCAGATCATGCAGTGGTGATAAAAGTCCTCGCCACAGGGGTGAATATCACGCGCACAGAGACCTGATTCGCCTGCGTCACCCTCCTCTCCGAATTGCAGCAGCACATAGCGATTGCCGAAACTCAGAGGATCGCGAAACAGAAGCTCAATCGCGGACGGGTCCTTGTGCAGGACAAAATCATATTCCCGATAACCATCAAACCGCTTGCCATCCGGCCGGGTCAAAAAACCCTCTTCGCGATAGCGCAGCACGTTGGGCTGGTCCGGGTCGGCAGCATGAAACGTGACATCGCCGGTAAACTGCCCGGCTTCGCCCAGATCGCGCTCGAGCGTCCAGTTGCCTGCAAGGGCCTGGAAGATCTCGGATGCATCGGGAATTTTCGGTGCCATGGATGTTTTCAGGTCCACGTTAGGACAAAAAAGGCAGGGCCCCGCACTCCGCGCCCTGCCTTTTTAACGGGTTTTCAGTCGCTTAGGCGCCCGGCAGCATCCGCGGCAGTTTCTCACCGCCAAGGATATGCACATGCAGGTGCGGGACGTCCTGGCGGCCGTGTTCGCGGGTGTTGGCGATCAGGCGGTAGCCGTCCTCAACCACGCCAGCTTCCTTGGAGATTTTGCCAATCGCGCGGGTATAGGCGACGATTTCCGCGTCCGAGGCATTGAGCGCAAAGTCGTCATAGCTGGTGTAAGCACCCTTGGGGATGACCAGCACATGGGTCGGGGCCTGCGGCGCGATATCGTTAAACGCCAGCACATGGTCATCTTCATAGACCTTGGTGCACGGGATCTCACCGCGCAGGATTTTGGCAAAGATGTTTTCCGGATCGTAGGGCTGAACGGCCATGGTGATGCTCCTGATACCTTGTCGGGACATTGCCCGGATAGTTGAGGCTTCATGCCTTAATCTTTGCTGCGCGAAGCCTTTTCGGCAATACCTGAAATGCCCTGACGTTCTGCCAGTATCTTCCAGACGTCTTCCGGTTTCACCCCCTGATCGGCCCAAAGCACGGTCAGGTGATAAAGCAGATCGGCACTTTCAGATGCGACCTTTTCCGAGGTTTCGGCGAGGGCGGCAATCACGGTTTCAACGCCCTCTTCGCCGACTTTCTGGGCAATTTTGGCGGTACCCTTGGCAAACAGCTTGGCGGTATAGCTGGTGTCCGGGTCCGCACCCTTGCGGGCAGAAACGGTTGCGTAAAGCGCATCAAGGATGTGCTGGCCTTTATCGGTGTCAGCCATTTTTCAGTCCTCTCTGACCGGGATGCCGGCGGCTTTCATGTGGTCTTTGACCTCGCGAATGCGGTAGGTACCGAAATGGAAGATCGAGGCGGCCAGAACGGCTGATGCATGGGCGTCACGCACGCCTTCGACCATATGATCGAGCGTGCCAACACCACCGGATGCAATGACGGGCACGTGGACGGCATCTGCAATGGTACGGGTCAGCGGAATGTTAAAGCCCGACTGGGTGCCATCGCGATCCATCGAGGTGACCAAAAGCTCCCCCGCACCGTATTCGACCATTTGTTTCGCAAATGCAACGGCATCAATCCCGGTCGGTTCACGCCCGCCATGGGTAAAGATTTCAAACGTGTCCGGGCCGGTTGATTTGGCGTCAATCGAAACCACAATGCATTGCGATCCGAACTTGCGCGCCGCTTCGCGGACGAAATCGGGGTTTTTCACCGCAGCAGTGTTGATCGAAACCTTGTCGGCCCCGGCCAGAAGCAGCTTTCGGATGTCTTCAAGGGTGCGCACCCCGCCACCCACGGTGACCGGCATAAAGCAGGCCTCGGACGTGCGGGCAACCACGTCAAAGATTGTATCGCGGTTGTCAGATGACGCGGTGATATCAAGGAAGCAGAGTTCATCCGCGCCCTCGGCATCGTAGATGCGCGCCTGTTCGACCGGATCGCCGGCATCGATCAGATCGACGAAATTGACCCCTTTGACGACGCGGCCGTCCTTGACGTCAAGACAGGGAATGACACGGGTTTTCAGCATGGTCTGTTTCCTGTTGGGTCGGTTACGAAAGGGCCGCTATGGCCTCTGCCAGATCAATGCGACCATCATAAAGCGCACGACCGGAAATCGCGCCGTCAATGCCCGCATCTGTGTGTTTCTTGACCGCGATCAGATCATCAAGCGAGGAAACCCCGCCCGAGACGATCACAGGGGTCGAGATTTCCGATGCCAGTGCCACGGTTGACTCAATATTCGGGCCGCCCATCGCACCATCGCGGTCGATATCGGTAAAGATGATCGCCGCAACTCCGCAATCCTCGAATTTCTTGGCCAGTTCAAGGGCGGTGACCTCGGATGTTTCCGCCCAGCCTTCGACCGCGACATAGCCATCACGGGCATCAATGCCAACCGCGACGCGGCCCGGCCATTTGGCGCAGGCTTCCTTTACGAAATCGGGATTGCGCAGCGCCACGGTACCCAGGATCACGCGCGTGATGCCCTTGTTCAGCCAATAATCAACCGTTTCCATGGTGCGGATACCACCGCCAAGCTGAGTCTGGGCCTTGCCCGATACAGCAGCAAGGATGGAATCCACAGCCGCGCCATTGACTGGCTCACCGGCAAAGGCGCCGTTCAGGTCCACGATATGAACCCAATGGCAGCCAGCGGCGACAAATTCACCGGCCTGTGCGCCCGGATCGTCGTTAAACACGGTTGCCTTGTCCATGTCGCCGCGAAGCAAGCGCACACATGCACCGTCTTTCAGGTCAATTGCGGGATAAAGGTTCACTGATCGGTGTCCTGTATTTTCTTGGTGTAGTAATAGCCTTCGACCATCTTGCCATCGACCATCGCGTAATAGGGATTGATGCCCCAACGGACATAACCAAGCCCGTTATACAGCGCGATGGCGGCCTGCTGGGTTTCGCGAAGGTCGAGTTTCAAGACGCTATAGCCCGCTTCACGGGCGAAATATTCAATCGAACGTACGATCGCCTTGCCGTTGCCGCGCCCGCGCGCCCAAGGGGCGACGAAATGGCCGGAAATCTGGGCGGAATGACGCTGTGCTTCAAGGTTGGCCGGTGTTTCGATCAACTGGGCGGCACCGGAAATGATGCCATCCACGCGCGACACAAACAGATGACGACCAGGCATCAGCAACACACCGCGCCAGTATTTTTCCATGTCCGGACGGTCCGGCGGGGTGAGCCAGCCAAAGCCGCCCCCCTCGACAATCGCCTGCGTACAGGCATCGACGATATCGGAAATGTCGCCTGCGGTCAGTTCGGTCACGCGTTCGGCAATGACGCCCGGCTGAATGGTATCAGATGGTGCGATCATGGTTTCCACCCCAGGAAGTTCCCGATGATGGTAAGCCCCGTCTTCTGACTTTTTTCCGGGTGGAACTGGGTACCAATCATGTTGTCACGCCCGATCATCGCGGTGATGTTCCCGCCATAGGACACCGATGCCAGACGCTGATCCGGGTTGGTGACATGCATGTGATAGCTGTGCACGAAATAGGCGTGATCGCCATCCGAAATGCCTTTAAGCACCGGGTGCGCCTTGCCCGCCGGATCAAGCACCAGCTCGTTCCAGCCCATATGCGGGATCTTAAGGCTTGGGTCGTTGGGCTCGATGGCCACGACTTCGCCAGAAATCCAGTCAAGGCCGTCAGTGACGACAAACTCGCGACCGACGGTCGACATCAACTGCATGCCAACACATATGCCAAAGAACGGCTTGCCGCCCTTAATCACCTGTTCGGTAAGGACATCCACCATGCTGGTGACGGCATCAAGGCCCGCGCGGCAATCGGCATAGGCGCCAACGCCCGGAAGCACGATATGGCTGGCGTTGCGGACCTTTTCCGGGTCATCGGTGACAATGATCTCGTCAGAAAAGCCGGTTTCACGGGCAGCACGCTCGAACGCCTTGGCACACGAACGCAAATTGCCGGAACCGTAATCAATAATCGCAACACTCATGGGTAGGATGGGCTCCCGGTTGAGGGGGTGAAGGTAAGGGCAGCTGCGGAGTGTGGGACGCGCAGCCGTGAATTTTTCGAACGCTCAAAGCAGCGATGTTCGGCGTCGGTTTCATCATGACCTGCGACGATATCGACCATCTTCCAGCCAGATGCGGCCAGTTTGCGGCGGCGCAGGTCATTGGCGATCAGGCCAAAGCCGATCCCGGTGACAAGCGCCAGGGCAAAGTCCATTGCCGGGCCACCGTCAAACAGCTCGACCGCAAAGGTGCACAGAAGTGACACCACGACCAGGCCGATAAAGCCCAGCCACAGGCGATGGTACAACGCCCAAAGGCCCGACAGCAGAAAGGCCCAGAAATTGAAGCCTTCGCGGATCAGGATGGCGTTTTCCATCGGATCGGCATCGCCGGGATGGGTATGGACTGTGTAAACCTTCATCGAAAACCGGTTCTTTGGACCGGTGGCATTTTTGGAGTGTCATGCCACCGGTTATTTTCGATCAGACCGAACTGACCTGCTTACAAGGAGCCGCCAAGCGTGCCCTTGGTCGAGGGAATGGCATCGGACTTGCGCGGATCAATTTCGATTGCCACGCGCAGCGACCGTGCAAGCGCCTTGAAGGCACTTTCGATGATATGGTGGTTGTTCTCACCATACAGGTTCTCGACATGCAGCGTGATGCCGGCCGCCTGGGCAAAGCCTTGGAACCATTCACGGAACAGCTCGGTATCCATATCGCCCAGCTTGTCGCGGGTAAATTCGACATTCCAGATCAGATAGGGGCGGCTTGAAATATCGAGTGCGACACGGGTCAGTGCCTCGTCCATCGGCAGCAGGCAGCTGCCATAGCGCGTGATGCCCTTCTTGTCGCCGAGCGCCTTGGCAAAGGCTTCGCCGATGGCAATGCCGCTATCTTCGGTGGTGTGGTGGAAATCAATATGCAGGTCGCCCTTGGCCCGGACTTTAAGGTCCATCAGGCTGTGACGCGAAAGCTGTTCGAGCATGTGATCAAGGAACCCGACCCCGGTCTCGACGTCATAAACGCCGGTCCCGTCAAGGTTCAGTTCAACCATGATCTGGGTTTCGTTTGTGTTACGCTCAACGCGGGCCTTGCGCATGCAAAGCTCCTTTCCTGCAGATATTGATGCATATGACGGGTCGTATGTAGCAATAAAGCTGCCCAAAAGCCAGTTTTAGGTGCCTACGTATTGGCCGCAAAACCACGCGAATTCGTGCATCCGCTCGGCAAACCGTTTTCTAACCGCCGTCACAGGCTGTTTTGGCCTTAGACAAAGTCGAATTTATCGACATCAAACAGGCCGCGATCGGTCATTTTCAGATGCGGGATCACCGGCAGGGCCAGGAAGGCGACCTGCAGGAACGGTTCGGGCAGGACACAACCCAGATCCTTGGCAGCCTTGCGCAGATCGATCAGTTGTTCCTCGACGGTTTCAAACGGCTCAAGGCTCATGAGGCCCGCAACCGGAAGCGCCAGCTCGGCCGTGACTTTACCGCCATCGGCCACCGCAAAGCCGCCGCCCATTTCAATCAGGCGATTGATCGCGGCGGCCATGTCGGCATCGTTTGCGCCGACCACGGTGATGTTGTGGCTGTCATGCCCGACGGAGGAGGCAATCGCCCCGCGTTTGAGGCCAAAGCCGCGCACGAAGCTGCGCCCGATATTGCCATTGATGCCGTGGCGTTCGACCACTGCGACCTTGATCACGTCGTTATCCAGATCGGGTTTCAGGCCATTATCACCGATTTCAAGCGTCGCCTCATCGCGGAACGTCAGGATAAGCCCCGGCTTGACCTTGATCACCGGGGTCTGGTTCTGACCCGGTTTGGGGTCGCAGGCAAAGGCCTCTGCCGTCACAGGCGTTGCCTTCATTGACGTCAAACCGACCGGGTCGATGGTTTTGCGTTTGGCAAACAGATCCTTGGTGACAAGGCGACCACCTGCGATGACGTCGGTGACGTGGCAGGCTTCCAGATCATCAAGGATGGCGATATCGGCACGCCAGCCCGGCCCGATCAAACCACGATCACGCAGGCCGAAAATGCGGGCTGCCGAATGCGACCCGGCGCGATAGGCATGATGGATCGGACAATTGCGTGCCTTCAAATGACCGATTAATCGCGAAACAAGACTATCAAGATGACCTTCTTCACCGATATCAAGTGGGTTGCGGTCATCGGTGCACAAGGCAACGAAGCTTGAGCTGTTTTCATCGAGAATTTCGGCCAAGGCCTCAAGATCCTTGGACACCGATCCTTCGCGGATCAGGATTGCCATGCCCTTGGCGAGTTTTTCGCGGGCTTCCTCGGCCGAGGTGGCCTCGTGATCGGTACGAATGCCAGCGGCCATATAGCCATTAAGGTCCGATCCGCGCACCAGCGGCGCATGACCATCGATATGGCCATCCTGAAAGGCTTCAAGCTTGGCCATGATGCCCGGATCAAGGTTGAGCACGCCGGGATAGTTCATCATTTCCGCCAGACCGACGACCTTTTCGTGGCTTCGGAACGGCAACAGATCCTCGATTTCAAGTCGTGCGCCGGCAGTTTCAAACGCGGTGGCCGGAACGCAGGATGAAAGGTTCACCCGCACGTCCATCACGGTCTGCTCGGCGCAATCAAGGAAGTATTTGATGCCCTCAGACCCCAGCACATTGGCGATTTCGTGCGGGTCACACAGAACTGTGGTGACGCCATGGGGCAGCACGCAGCGATCAAACTCGAGCGGGGTGACGAGCGAGCTTTCGATATGCAGGTGGGTATCGATAAAGCCGGGGACGGCAAATTTGCCGGTGCAGTCAATCTCGGTCTCGCCAGCATAGCTGTCATGGGTGCCAACAATCCGGTCGCCGACGATGGCGATATCGGTTTGGGTGATATTGCCGGTGATGACATCCAGAAGCCCAATGTTTTTCAGGACCAGATCCGCCTTGATTTTGCCCTGACCGGCAAGGATGCATTTGCCAAGATAGGTGTTGGAAAGATCGGTGTTGCTCATCGGTTCTGGTCCTGTCTTCTTGAAATTCTTTTGCCTTCATAAGGGTAAAGCAAGTGGCGGCGGGATGCCTTGAATTTTTTGGGTATCTTCGCGTTGAAACTGTGTTTGGGCTGTGATGAAGGTCATCCGGGCGCGCCCGCGTGGCCTCGGCCCTTGACCGGGGCGTCTGCCGTGCTAACTCTTGGACGAAGCAATCGATGAGATTCAAGGATAATTCATGAGCGAACAACAAAGCTGGCATGGCACGACGATCCTGTCTGTGCGCAAGGGCAATGAAGTCGTGGTGGCCGGTGATGGTCAGGTCTCGCTTGGTCCGACGGTGATCAAGGGCAATGCGCGCAAGGTACGCCGGATCGGCCACAAGGGCGAGATCATGGTGGGCTTTGCCGGGGCAACCGCGGATGCCTTTACCCTGCTGGAACGGCTTGAAGCCAAGCTTGATCGTCATCCGGGCCAGACCATGCGCGCCTGTGTCGAATTGGCCAAGGATTGGCGGACCGATCGTTACCTGCGCAAGCTTGAAGCCATGATGGCGGTGGCCGACAAGGATGTGTCACTGGTTCTGACCGGCCAGGGGGATGTTCTTGAGCCTGAAGATGGTATTATCGCCATCGGTTCGGGCGGCAATTATGCCCTTGCCGCAGCACGTGCCCTGCTTGATCAGGACCTTTCCGCCGAGGAAATTGCCCGCAAGGCGATGGCGATTGCCGGTGAGATTTGTGTTTACACCAATGGCAATGTCCTGCTTGAGAAAATCGATATCGAGGAAGCAAAGTAAGGCGCTGGTTTATCCGGGCCTTTCAACTGCCTCCGTCGCAAAAAGATACGGAATAAATTCATGACCCAACATTACAGCCCGCGCGAAATTGTTTCCGAGCTGGACCGTCACATCATCGGTCAGAAGGATGCCAAGCGCGCGGTCGCTATTGCGCTGCGTAACCGCTGGCGCCGTCAGCAGCTTGACGAAACCATGCGCAATGAAGTCTTGCCAAAAAACATCCTGATGATAGGCCCGACCGGTGTCGGTAAGACCGAAATCGCACGTCGCCTTGCCAAACTGGCCGAGGCCCCGTTCATCAAGATCGAAGCCACCAAATTTACCGAAGTCGGCTATGTCGGGCGCGATGTTGAACAGATCGTGCGTGATCTGGTGGAAGTGTCGATTGATCTGACCCGCGAAAGCATGCGCAAGAAAGTGCGTGCCAAGGCCGAAATGCAGGCCGAGGAACGCATTCTTGATGGTCTGGTTGGTGAAAATGCCTCCTCCGAGACCCGCCAGAAGTTCCGCAAGATGCTGCGCGAAGGCGAGCTTCAGCACAAAGAAATCGAGATTAACGTGCAGGAAAGCAGTGCTGCTTCGATGCCAACCATCGATATCCCGGGCATGCCCGGCGCACAGATGGGGATGCTGAACCTGAACGATATGTTCGGTAAGGCGTTTGGTGGCAATACCAAGCCCAAGCGCATGACGGTCGAAGAAGCCTTTGAACGCCTGATCGATGAAGAAGGTGACAAGCTTCTCGATAATGACAAGGTCACCGCCGAGGCGATTGAAAATGTCGAACAGAACGGCATCGTGTTCCTGGACGAGATCGACAAGATCACCGCGCGCTCTGAACGCGGTGGCGATGTGTCGCGCGAAGGTGTTCAGCGCGATCTTTTGCCACTGATCGAGGGGACCAACGTTTCAACCAAGCATGGCACGGTCAAAACCGACCATATCCTGTTTATCTGTTCGGGTGCTTTCCACCTTGCAAAGCCGTCCGACCTTCTGCCGGAATTGCAAGGGCGTCTGCCGATCCGCGTTGAGCTTAAGGCGCTGACCGAGGGTGACTTCCGCCGCATCCTGATGGAACCGGAAGCATCCCTGATCAAACAGTATATCGCGCTTATGAAGACCGAGGATGTGACACTCGACTTCACCGAAGATGCGGTCGATGAAATTGCCCGTATTTCGGCCAATGTGAATGAATCGGTCGAAAATATCGGGGCGCGTCGCCTGCATACGGTGCTCGAAAAGCTGCTCGATGATATCAGCTTTACTGCCACCGACCGAGGTGGTGAGACGTTCAAGGTTGATGCCAGTTATGTCCGCGAACAGGTCGAAGACCTTGCCAAGGATGCCGATCTTTCGAAGTTCATTCTGTAATCGAAATATTTGATTGAATCAGATATTGAAAGGCCAGCACGATGTTGCTGGCCTTTTTACTTTAACCCTGTGTGGTCGCAACTTGGCGTATGATATTGCATTTGTGCTGCATCGAGTGGGGGGACGTCATGTCCTTTGACATTGTTTATCTGGCAGACAGGCCGGATTGTGTGGATGCCTGTGCGGCGTGGGCGTATGGGCGCTGGGGTGTGCAAAAGCCTGATAGTAGTTTTGAAAGAGTCAGGGACTATTTTGCGCAATGCTGTCAGAAGGACGATCTGCCTCTCACCCTTTTGGCGCTCAACCGCGATACCAACCTGCCGGTCGGGATGGTGAGCCTTTGGCCACAGGATGGGCCGGGATGGCCGGATAAAACCCCATGGATTTCCGCAGTCTATACGCTTTATCGCTATCGTGGGCAGCGCATTGCCGAGACACTTGTCGAGCGTATCCAGCAAGACGCAAAACGTTGCGGTTTCGATATGGTCTATCTACTGGCCGGAAGTGCGGCCGAGATGTATCGAAAATTCGGCTTTCGCGAAATTGACCGCAGAGTTACCGATACGGCTGCAGCTGGTCATGAAATCCTGTTTTGCAAGGAAATCTGATTGGTATGCAAGGCTGATCAGGCGCTGTGGAGCTTGCGGACATTTCCGCCGGTTTTGGCCGGAAGGTAAACCGTGAAGGTTGAGCCGACGCCCTGTTCGCTTTCGATCTGCATCGTGCCGCGGTGGCGTTGCACCAGGTGTTTGACGATGGCCAGGCCAAGGCCTGTGCCGCCAACCGCGCGCGAACGTGCGGTATCGACGCGATAGAAACGCTCCGTCAGGCGCGGTAAATGTTCACGCGCAATGCCGTCGGAATGATCGCGGATGGCAACGGCCATAATCCGGTCGTGGCGGAAGCGGGCCAAGGCACCGGGTGGGTTTTTGGCCAGATTGATCGAAACTTCGACATCGGTATTTGCATGGCCATATTTGATGGCGTTTTCGACCAGATTGACAAAGACCTGGGTCAGTTCCTTTTCCTCGCCAACCATTTCGGTGTCATCAAGCGTACTGGTGACACGGATATTCATGCCCTTGGCTTCGGCCTTCATGGCAAGGCTTTTGGCGACCTTGCCGATGATTTTGCCAACATCGCAATCGTCGGATGGCGGGGTATGTTCATTCAGTTCGATCCGTGCAAGAGACAGCAGATCTTCGATCAGATGCTGCATACGCTGCGCCTGATCGCGCATCACCGGAAGGAACTGGTTGAGCGCATCCGGATCGTCCTTGGCCGGCCCTTCAAGCGTTTCGATAAAGCCCAGCAGCACCGAAAGCGGGGTCCGAAGCTCGTGCCCGGCATCGGTTGCAAAGTCTGCGCGCATCTGTTCAAGTTTGCGAAGCTCCGTCAAATCGGAGAATGTCAGAACAAAATTCCGGTCGCCTGCAGCAGCAGGCAGGCGCGCGGTCAGTACGTCAAAATGACGGTGCGCATCACCCGCCAGTACGAATTCCGCATGCTTCATGGTTTCGCGCGCGCTTGCGACATCATCAAAGGCATCAAGCAGGATCGGGTCGCGGATGAAGCGCGTCAGATCACGGCCGGTTTCAAGGTTGTGAAATAGTCCCTTGGCCGCCCGGTTAAACCCGGTCACGACGCGATGGCGATTGACCATTACCACCGGGTTTGGCAGGTGATCAAGGATTTCGGCATCGGTGCTGGTTTGTGCTTCAAGCAGGGCGATGCGATCACGAAATGCGGCGGCAATCTGGGTATAGAGCGATGAAAGCTCGGACGCGGCGGCAAAAGTAATGTGTTGCGGCGGAGTGCCTTTGTAGCGGTCGCGCAGATCGGTCGCATAGCGTGCCACCCGGCGCAGATCGCCAAAATAGATGCGCAATATCGCCGCAGCCCCGAGCCACGCAGCAGTCGCAGACAGGATCGCTGTGCCCCAGCCAAGCTGCTCCATCGCCGCAAGGACGACAAAGACAACACCTGCCGGAAAGGCAACGGCCAAAGCCGTAAGTATCAATTGGCGGAAGCCCAATTAACGCTCCTGTTTAAACGGGGTGACGGCGGTTTATCACGCGTGTGATCAAAAGTGGACCTAAAATGGTTATGGGCCAGTAAAGATCAAATAAAAGTTTGATGACAGTTTTCTAAGCCTTGAAGTGATTGAAAATATCTGTCGGGTACGTGGCGATGCCGCCTTCTGCCCACTGCTTTCGGGCAAGATGCTCATTTAGGGAGCGCATCGGTTTGCGCCAACCGGCGAGCGGGTATTTTAGCGCCCGCCGGTCAGGTTCTTGTTTGGTGTGATCAAAAGACTGATCAGATGATTTCAGCGCCCTGGTCGAAGCTCAGACGCGGCTGGCGTTCAAACAGCTTGCTGCCATCGCCATAGCCGATATTGAGCAGGAAGTTGCTTTTATACGGGGTGCCAGCAAAGAATTCGGCATCGACCCTGGCGTTATCAAAGCCCGACATCCC
>Ga0207828_100278_pt1 | contig 26255 bp, 24 predicted proteins | sample TtaePargueraPR_11_FD_187276 | JGI IMG/M metagenome (GOLD analysis project Ga0207828, IMG submission 187276) | Aerobic enrichment media microbial communities from Bioluminiscent Bay, La Parguera, Puerto Rico - Tt and P2 (3) (SPAdes) | ecosystem: Environmental > Aquatic > Marine > Unclassified ...
GACCTGTTCGAGTTCATTGGTTTCATGAACATCAACGAAGTCGGCACGCACATGATCGCGGCCGAAATGGTGCTTGATGAAGATGCCATCGACCAGATGAGCAAAAACCTGCGCAAACTCGAAATCGATCTTTCACCTCTTGGCGAGCTTACCGGCGGCCTCAAAGGCGGCGAAGACGTCAAACGCGCCCTTGGTGCCCTGTTCCTGGAGCTGGTCGAGCTTTGCGAAATTGATGAAGATGACGAAGACGCGGGCGAGCTCTCCGAAGAAGCCCTGCTGCTGTTGAACTTCATCAAACGCTTCAATCCGCAGATGCGCCGCCTGACGGTTGCATTGACCGACACCGATGATGACGATGTGTCCTGCGAATATGAAGTGACCAACTGGTAAGCCAGGGCTTGCCGTTCGGGCAAAAATTAATGTAGCTAAAGGCAGGGCATCGTTCCCTGCCTTTTTCTGTTTCGGAGCCACCACCGTGACCGCCTTGCGATCGACTGCTGCTGCCCAACGTCTTCAATCCTATCAGGACCGCTTTGCAAATGGCGAGGAGCCGGTGCCAGAAGCCGCAAGCCTGCGTGCCTGGATCGAGCAGAACCGAGATGTTTTTCACTCGGTCATGGAATGCGACCTCAAAACATGCGCAAAGATCGTTTACGACTTTTCTTCAAACGGTGACGTGGTGATTGGTGGCGAAAGCGATCCGGCGCGCCAGACCGAAATCATGTGGCAGCAACTGGCCGATGCCAATGCCCCGGTCGGGATTGGGCGTTATCGCGAGGACCGGATTTGTTATCAGTCCGAACAGTTCAAAAATGATGGAGAGGCCCGCAGTCAGCATCTTGGTATTGATCTGTTCGCGCCGGCATATACGCCGGTATTTGCACCATTGGACGGTGTTGTGCACAGCTTTGCTGACAACAATCTGCATCTGGATTACGGCCCGACCATTATCTTGCAGCATGAACCGTCCGAGGGCATCCGGTTCTATACGCTCTATGGTCATCTCAGCCGCGAATCCCTGGATGGGCTTTACAAGGGCAAGGAAATCACCGCCGGTGATCTTCTGTGTCGGTTTGGCGATTTTCCGATCAACGGCGACTGGATCCCGCATCTGCATTTTCAGATCATATTCGACATGCTTGGCCTGGAAGGGGACTTCTTTGGTGCCGCCAAGCCGTCAGAATGGGATATCTGGGAAAATATCTGCCCCAATCCTAATATGATCCTGCAAATGCCTGAAAATGTGACCGCGTCACGGGAAGGGGCATAAATGCAGCCGCGTCTGAAAGCCGGGATATGGGTGCGTGGACAAATCGCAATTTGCCAGTCGAACTTGATCACTGCAATGGTGGTCCACAAGGGCAATGAGGAAGCCGGGGCAGTTTTGCTGAAGCTGAACCGGTTTGACGCCGGGTGCTTTGTCTATTCCCGGGTTACGACACTCGATGGTGATCTTGGTTGGATGCTGGTGGCCGGTGGTCCGGATGGGAGACGGGAAACAGAGTTTGCCTGCGACGAGTATTGGCGCAAACAGGTTGGTTTTGATCGCGATGTCTGGGTGCTTGAGATCGAAGATCATAAATCGCAATACGAACTTGATGCCCCGGTTGTCGATTTCTGAAAACGTAGCCCAAAAAAGAAAAAGGCTGGCAATCAAATGCCAGCCTTAATTTTTTGTATCACGCGTAGAGGATTTCTTACGCGGTACGCTGCAGCAGGTGGTAACCGAAATCGGTTTCAACCACGTCAGACGTCGAACCAACTTCCATGTTGAAAGCTGCGGCATCGAATTCCGGAACCATCATACCACGGCCAAAGAAGCCAAGATCGCCGCCCTGTTGACCGGACGGGCAGTCAGAGTTGGCTTTGGCGAGTTCTGCGAAATCAGAACCGTTTGCGATCTGATCCTTAAGCGCATTGATTTCGGTCAGGGCTTCGTCCTTGGTGCGGGTGGCGGTCGAACGAGCCGAACCAGCATACATCAGGAGAATGTGCGACGCGCGAACTTGTTCACTCATAATAGGTCCTTTCATCCGTCAAAACTTGCACTAGACGGATTTTCTGCAAGATTAGAAGTTTATGGATAACGCTAAGGGTCCAAATCCATGTACAGCCGTATACTCCTGTACATGGGGTTGAACCCTAGACATTGCCCATGCCTTGTGGCTTGTTACGACAAATTGAACCGAGATGAAAGAGAAGAGGCAGATTGATGCTTGCTGTTGTGTCCCCGGCCAAGAAACTGGATTTTGAAACTGACGCACCGGAAATGTCTGTTTCTCAACCCGCATTTCTGGATGACACCGAAGAACTTGTTGATGTCGCGCGCAAAAAAAGCCGCAGCGATCTGATGAAGCTCATGGGGATCAGCGAAAACCTTGCCGATCTGAACTACCAGCGCTTCCAGCATTTTTCGCGTCCGTTTGATCGCACCAACGCCAAACCGGCGATCTTTGCATTCCGCGGCGACACCTATGTCGGCCTTGATGCCGATACCATGAAGGCCGAAGACATCGACTGGGCCGAGGATCATTTTCGGATGCTTTCGGGCCTATACGGCCTTTTGAAACCGCGCGATTTGATGCAGCCATATCGTTTGGAAATGGGAACGCGCCTTTCCAACCCGCGTGGTAAGGACCTTTACGCGTTCTGGGATGATAAACTTTCAAAAGAAATCAACAAGCTTACCAAAGGTCACAAGGACCGTAGCCTGATCAATCTCGCCTCGAACGAGTATTTCAAATCGATCAAAACCAAGGTCCTCGATGGCCCGGTAATTACGCCTGTGTTCAAGGAAGTGAAGGGCGGTACGGCCAAGGTTGTTGGCTTCTCTGCCAAGCGTGCGCGTGGCATGATGGCGCGCTATATGATTGACAATCGGCTCGAAGACCCGCAAGAGCTCAAGAAGTTTAATGTTGATGGCTATCGCTATCAGGATGACCTCTCGACCGAGACAGAGTGGGTCTTTACGCGTATCCACGATCAGTAACACCAACTATTCCGGTGAAACCATATGACCGACGAGCATCTTGAACAGCTCGAGGATGAGAATGTCTTACCAGAGGCGCATCCGTTTTCTGGCTATCTGCGCACGTTTTTCCGTGGGCCGGGCCGTTCGCGCAGTCTGACCCGCGAGGAGGCATTTGATGCGTTCTCGATGATCCTGCGCGACGAGGTCGAGCCGATCCAGCTTGGCGCATTCCTTTTGATGCTGCGCTATCGTGCTGAAACGCCCGAAGAACTGGCTGGCATGATCGAAGCTGTACGCAAGGCCGCGCGCCTTGAACCGGATGAAGACAGCAAAGATGACGCGCTTATGCGTCCTGCGCTGGACTGGCCATCCTATGCGGCCGGTCGGACCCGTGGTCTGCCATGGTTTGTGCTGTCGGCGCTTCTGCTGTCGCAGAATAATGTTCCGGTGCTGATGCATGGCTATAACTCGCATCTGGTCAACGGGATCAGCACAGAAGTTGCCATCAAGGCGTTGAAGCTTCCGATTGCCATGTCTGCAGAAGAAGCGCGTTCTGATATCGCATCGAAGGGCTTTGCATATCTGCCGCTGCGTCACATGCATCCCAAGCTGCAAGAGCTGATTGGATTGCGTCCACTTCTTGGATTACGCAGTCCGGTTAATACGTTACTGCGTTTGCTTAATCCGTTGCATGCGCGTGCGGCCTTCCTTGGTGTGTTCCATCCGGCGTTTCTCGATGTCCATCGTGAAACCGGCAAGCTTTTGGAACTTCCACGCATCGGTGTGATCAAGGGCGGTGGCGGCGAAGCCGAAAGAACACCCTATAAGCATGTCGATCTGCGCATGCTTGATAATGGTGAGCTCAATGATGTTCGCTGGCCCGCATTGCTGTCGAAGACAGAGAAAGACGGCGAAGACCAAAGCCCGGTTTCGCTGAAACACTTCCTGGCTGTCTGGCGTGGCGAGGTGGAAGATATTCCCGCCGAAGCCAAGATCAAGGGCAGTGCCGCCATGGCAGCCTTCCTTGCCGGCAAAGCGGATTACATGGATGAGGCTGAAAGCCTTGTTCAGGGCTGGTGGGATAATCGCGACCGTGATGTTGGCTGATGTTCTGCGCCTAAGTCTAAGTGCGATCGAATAAAAGGGACGGGAAACCGTCCCTTTTTTTAATGCTCAGAACGATGATCCGGGTTCTTTGAGAAACGCTACTTCCTCTGGCGTCGATGGACGGCCCAATATTTCATTGCGGTGGGGATAGCGGCCAAATCGGTCAATGATCTTTTTGTGTTTCAACTCGAACTCGTAATTGTGTTCAAGGCCGGGCTGTGAAAACAGGTCAACCGCCACTTCATGAATGATTTCTGATTCCGAGTGCATATACGGCATATACAGGAATGCCTGTTCCTGCGGGGTGACCAGTTTGCGATCCAGCCCCAACGAAACAGCTTCCTGTGCCAGCACCAGTGACATTGGATCCGATGCAAAGGACTGTGGCTGATCGCGGTACATATTGCGGGAAAATTGATCAAGAACGATGATCTCGGCAAGGCGTCCATGGGCGGTTCTGCGCCACTTAAAAAGCTCCCCGGCCGTGGCAGCTGCATGAAAATCGGCAAAGCGTTCCGCGATATGGCGATCGAGGGTTTCATCCTTGATAAACCACTGTTTTTCTTCGAGTTCCTTGAACCAGAAAACAAGAACCGTTTCAGGTTTCATAATGTTTCCACCCATCTCGTTGCAGGCTTTCGGGGCCCATCGGCAAAATTGCGGGTGATCTTCGCGCCCGGTTTAAGGCGCGTCAAGCCATCCGCAAAAAGATTGTCACGGACCTTGGGGCAAGGAGTTGACAGCAATCCGTCCGACGTGGATTATGACATTGTCTTTGGTGTTGATCCGATTGGATCAACTTAAAAGGGAACGTGGTGCGTCATGCATGACAAAGCCACGGCTGCCCCCGCAACTGTAAGCGGTCAGAGCATTGCATATGCCACTGGTGCAAACCGGGAAGGCGCATTGCTTTTCAAACCGTGAGCCAGGAGACCTGCCTTTGACTGCCGGGTGCCGATTGCCAGGTATGAAACTGTTGGACGCCGGGGTGAGCGTCAGGTTGCAGGGGTACAAACGGTCTTTTGAAGATCCGCAATCTTGCTTCCAGCCATCCTATCGTTCTTTGTCCTGACCCTGCATGTCGGGCTGTTGCCGCATGCATCGTTTGAGAAAGAGACGATTATATGTTGAAGACTCTAAGTAAGCTTGCAATTGCAAGCGCCTGCTTGCTGACGGCGACCATGCCGGCCAGTGCCCATTTTCAGTTGGCTTATACGCCGGAAGTAAACACGACCAAGGCCGGTGATCAGCCGGTAAAACTGATTTTCTGGCATCCGTTTGAAAACGGTCATGTCATGGATATGGGTGAGCCGCTTGAATTCTATGCGGTTAATCGCGGTGAGAAACTTGATCTGAAATCAACGCTTTCGCCGATTATTTTCACCGGAATTGCCAACTCGGCAGCCGCCTTTGATGCAACTTTGACTCTGCGCCGCAGCGGTGATTACGTCATGGTGGTGGTCCCGGCACCGTATTTCGAAGAAAGCGAAGATATCTTCATCCAGCAGATCACGAAGTCCTATGTGAACCGCAATGAAATTCCGACCGACTGGATGGAACCGCAAGGTCTTAAAACCGAAATCCTGCCGCTTAATCGACCAACCAACATCATTACCGGTTCGACCTTTACCGGCCGTGTGTTAAGCGAAGGCCAACCTGTCGCCGGTGTTGAAGTCGAAATCGAATACATGGCCGCAGAACCCGATATGGCCAGTAACACACCCAAAGGGCCGACGGCATCGCCAATGCCCGGCGGTGCGGTTGTGGCCATTTCCGATCAAAACGGGTATTTCACTTTTGGTCTCCCCAAAGCAGGCTTTTGGGGATTTGCAGCACTTGGCAGCGGCCCTGACAAAGAATTTCAGGGCAAGGAACTTTCGCAGGATGCAGTCCTGTGGGTTCGCGCCTATGATGTGAAATAGGCGAGGGGCAAAACAGATGCATATTGTTGATGGTGCGCTGGCACCGGAAGTCTTGATTGGCGGGGGTATTCTTGCAGTTGCCGGGCTTGGCCTTGGACTGCGGAAACTGCCAATCGACAAAATTCCCGCAACCGGGGTTTTGTCGGCAACATTTTTTGTTGCCTCGCTTATTCATGTGCCGGTGGGACCATCCAGTGTGCATCTGATCATGAGCGGTCTTGCCGGGCTCGTGCTTGGCTGGACCGCGTTTCCGGCACTTTTTGTCGGTCTCTTGCTTCAGGCCGTTTTCTTTGGCTTTGGCGGCCTGACGGTTCTTGGCGTCAATACGGTCAATATCGCCTTTCCGGCTGTGCTGGCGGGGCTTTTGTTCCGGGGAATGGTGTCGCGCAGCAACCCGGTCACTGCCGCCGTGCTTGGCGGATTTGCCGGTGCATTTTCCATCGCGCTAACAACGATGTTTGTCGCGATTTCGCTTGCGCTCAGTGGTGATGCATTTGTTCCGGCGGCCAAGCTGGTCTTCTTTGCCCACATTCCGATCATGGTGGTCGAAGGACTGGTATCAGCGGCATCGGTGTATCTGATCGCCAAGGTCAAACCGGCCTTGCTGCAACCCACCGATCAGACATCGGGCTTTGAGATGCAGGCGACAGCAACCTTGCGTGCAAAGCAGGCGGGCGAGGCATCCAATGGCTAGATCACTCACGCTGGTCGTTGCGCTTGGCATGCTTGTGTTCGGCACCGCACCTGCACAGGCGCACAAGGTTATCGCATCCCTGTTTCCAAGTGGTTCGAAGATCGAAGGTGAAATCGGTTTCTCCAACGGTGTCATGGCCGAAAACACGCTTGTTGAGATCTTTGATCTTGATGGCAACAAGATTGATGAAGTTACCACCGATGGTGACGGTTTCTTTGTCTACACGCCAAGCCAACAGATTAACCTGCGATTTCGTGCCGATCTCGGGGCAGGGCACGTTGCCGAGGCAACCTTTTCCATAGCGGACCTGACGGGTGCTGATGAGGCGGTACAAACAGCATTGTCAAAGAGACCGGTTGCATCAGGGGCAGGATCAAACGCTGGGCCTGCGATTACCCGCGAGCAGGAAGAAATCATTGCGACCATCGTGCGTGACGAATTGCGTCCGCTCAGGCGCGAACTCACCGCCTATAAGGAAAAGAATGATCTTCAATCGATTCTGGGCGGCATTGGCTATATATTCGGTGCCTTCGGGATCATTTATTACATCGCTGCGCGACGACTAAGAGCAAAAGCACCCAACGCATGAGCCACCTTTTCGGACATGACCAACCCCTGAGCGTTCAGGCGCGTGGCGGACATTCACCGTCATTCGTTGAGACGTTCGATCCAAGGGTAAGGGTGGTCGCGGCCTGTGTTTTTGCAATCGTCGTGGTGGCCCTGCATCAGATCGAATTTGCGCTCGGCGCCCTGATATTTGCGGCCATTGCCATGAGCCTGACGGACCTGCCGCTGCGCGTAACCCTGAAACGCATGGCGGCGATGGACGGCTTCATTATCGTCATGCTGGTAATGTTGCCGTTTACGACCCCCGGAACACCGATGTTTTCGGTGCTTGGGGCAGAGGCCAGCAAGGAAGGGCTGATGCATGCCATCCTTGTCGGCATACGGGCCAATGCGGTTGTCCTGATGATGCTAAGCCTGCTTTCGGGTATGACGCCAGTGACACTTGGTCACACGCTATATCGTTTGAAATGTCCGCCGGTTCTGGTGCATCTGATGATGTTTACGGTGCGCTACATTTCGGTGCTGCATGACGAATATCATCGTCTTCGCATGGCGATGAAACTTCGCGGGTTTAAGGCCCGCAACAATGCTCATACCTACCGGTCTTTCGGCTATTTGTTTGGCATGTTGGTGGTGCGATCGCTTGAACGGGCCGAACGTGTGCTTGAAGCCATGAAGTGTCGCGGATTTAGTGGTCATTTCCCGATGATTGATGATCTGGCGTTCAAGCGTCGGGACGGCGCATTTGCCGTTTTCTTCCTTGCCCTGATTATTGCCCTTGTCCTGATGGATCGCATGTATGTCGTCGCTTATTGAATTGAATGATATTTCCTATGGCTATCGGGCAGGGCAGAATGTGCTCGATCGTGTCAGTCTGACGCTTGATCCGGGCGAACGTCTGTTTCTGGCCGGGCCGAATGGGGCTGGTAAAAGTACGCTTTTGCGTATTCTTGTCGGTCTGATTAAGCCGCATGCGGGCGAAATTCGTGCATTTGGCGCCCCGCGCGTGACCGATGCCGAATTTCACGATCTGCGCTGCCGGGTTGGGTTTATCGTGCAGGATCCCGATGACCAGCTGTTCTGCCCAACCGTGATCGAGGACATCGCCTTTGGTCCGCTAAACCTCGGTGCCAGTCGTGAAGAAGCCCTTGCAATCGTGGATGAGGTCTTGGATCAACTGCATCTCAAACACCTGCGTGAGCGGATTACGCATGAGCTTTCTGGCGGCGAAAAACGGCTGGTTTCGGTTGCCGCAGTCCTTGCCATGAAGCCCGATGTCTTGCTGCTTGATGAGCCGACAAATGCGCTTGATGAAGAAAACCTGCGTCGGCTTGAAGAAATCCTGCTGGGGCTGCCACAAGCCATGATCCTTGTTTCGCACGATCCGCATTTCAGACGGAAACTTGCAACGCGGATTATTGAATTGCGCACGGGAAAAGTGCTTCAATTGCCAGACAAGAAATGCACGGCCAGCGAACGCGCCAACCAGGCCGAGGCCGCATCCTGAGGACCATGTCCCTCGGACGAGCATGAAAGGGCGGTGATGACATCAAACCTATCCCCGTTTTCCAAACCGGCCTTTCGCCATCTGTTTTCCGCTCAGATTACGTCCCTGATCGGGACAGGGCTGACGACAGTGGCGCTATCGCTGTTGGCTTATGATCTTGCCGGGGATGACGCAGGTCGGGTGCTCGGTTCCATTCTTGTTTTGAAAATGGTGGCCTATCTCGTGATCGCGCCGGTGGCAGGGGGCATGGCTCATCTGTTGCCGCGTCGGATGTGGCTGGTCGGACTGGATGTGTTGCGCGCGGGGATCGTGCTTTGTCTGCCCTTTGTTGATCAGGTCTGGCAGATTTTTGTCCTGGTGTTTGTCGTAAACGCGGCCTCGGCCGCCTTTACCCCTGTGTTTCAGGCGATCATCCCGGAAATCCTCCCGGATGAAAAGGCATATACCAAGGGACTTTCTTACGCGCGGCTGGCCTATGACCTTGAAAATCTGGCCAGCCCGGCCTTGGCCGCGGCCCTTTTGGTTGTATGGTCGTTTGACAGTCTGTTTTTGGCCAATAGTTTGACCTTTGCAATCTCTGCCTTGTTGATCATGACCGCGCAGATCTCGCAGGCCACTCCGACGGATCGGACTGGTGGCATTTATGCCAATACGGTGTTTGGCATTGCGGCTTATCTCAAGACGCCGCGTTTGCGCGGGCTTCTGGCTGTTTATTTTGCCGTGTCATCGGTTGGGGCAATGATCATCGTCAATACCGTGGTTCTAACGCGTGGCATTCTGGGAGGTACAGAGTTTCTGACGACAAGTTTTCTGGCCTGTGCAGGCGCCGGATCGATGTGTGCCGCATTCCTGATCCCACGGCTGATCGAACGCGTGGGTGAGCGCCATCTGATGTTGGCGGGTATTGTCGCTGCGGCGGTTGCTATGTTGCTTGGCGGTGTATTGATGATTTCGGATTTGGCGTCGGTCATCGCGTTTGCAATTCTGTGGCTGTTTGCCGGTGCCGGAACAACATTTGCCCAAACCCCCGGTGGACGGCTTGTGCAGCGGTCTGCTGGGGACGGGGATCGTTCTGCATTCTTTGCGGCCAATTTCGCGCTATCGCATGGGGGTTGGCTGTTTGCTTATGGCATTGTTGGCTGGCTTGGAAGTTTGGCGGACCTGTCAGCTGCTTTTCTGGCATCCGGGGGCATGGCAATCGGTTCTGTGATTGTTGCTGTCATGCTCTGGCCGAAGGAAGACAGACTTGAGATCAAACACAGTCATCCGGGGTTCTGGCACGAACATCCGCACGACCACAATGACCCGCATCACGTCCATGTTCATGAAGAAGCGGCTGAGACAGAAAAGCATCGTCATCGGCACTTCCACCCGCCGGTAACCCACAAGCATCGCTTTGTGATCGACAGCCACCATACAAAATGGCCGATGGAAAGCGGTGATCGCGTTTAGGTAGCATGAACTAAAAGCAAAATGTGAGGAAAGCTCACTTTTGTGCTTTGCAGGGTACGTGGTGATATTTCAAAAGTATGAGGATATGAATTCAGGTGCCTTCACGGCACGCCTGAAACAACAGACTTGGCCTCTGGTTGTTTTGCGTTATGGTTTTGCAATCCAAACAGGGAGGGCGGGTTATGGAAGTTGTTTACGTATCGAGTGACGGGCAAGAACACTGGATTGATGCCAAAATCCGCACGACATTGACCCTTGATCAGGCGATTGCGCAAAGCCGGCCCGGGCAAATGATCCGCATGATTGCGGGGGATTACTGTTTTGCTGAACCCTTGCGTTTCCCGCGCAGTGGAACAGCTGATCAACCGATTATTGTCCGTGGCGAACCCGATGCGATAATCGACGCGGCAAAGCTCCCTGATCCTTCCGTTTCGGCAAGTAATCCGGGACGGGGTGGTTATGCCGTTTTCCAGTTGATTGATGTCGCCCATATCCGGCTTGAGCTTTTTACCATCAAGCGGGCTTGGCCAAGTGCTGTTTATATCGAAAACAGTCAGCATTTGGCGTTTCGCGATCTTGATATTTCCGAGGGGACATATGCCTTTTACGCCAATGGCGAACGCACAAAGGGTATCGCGATCTCGGACTGTCGCTGGGTGCAGGACCCGAATATCTGGCGTCAGATCCGCTGGGATGAAATACATGATGGCAAAGACGAAAATAGCAACGTGATTGAGGTCGAATATCGCTACCTGAATGGAGCGTTCTTTGGATCAGATGATATTATCGGGGATGTTGAAATCATCCGAAATGATATCTGCGATTGTTATAACGGCGTTCGGATGGATGTATCCCAGCATAATCTGGATGCACCCGTGGGCAGCTTTAATCGCGACGTCAGGATCTTTGACAACCGGTTCAGATATATCCGCGACAACCCGATAGAGCCCGAAGCAACCGCCCTCGGCTGGTGGATCGGCCGCAACCGGTTTTATAACTGCCATAAGCTGTTTTCACAGGACGGTGTGCGTGGCGGATTCTGGTATTATTTTGGCAATATCTGCTGGTTTGACAGCCGCCCGGGCCCAGAAGGGGACGAGAATAATGGCGGGGCGGTATTCAAGTTGGGAAAGGGCGGTTCAGTGGCCCAGCCGGACTATATTTCCGTCTGCCTGCACAACAGCTTTTTCCTGCGCCAGAAATACATCAAGAAGGGCACAACGCGCGGTCTGATCAATGCCCGCAATGCGATTGAACATGCCGATCCGGCAAAGCTTCCCGAAGACCTGATGCCACTTGATCAGATATTCTTTGGCCCGGACGACAAACTTTCGCTGCTGGCGGATGGTCCATTGCCTGTTTCGTTTGAAGGCGATCTTGCCAACCATCCTACATATCCGGCGGTGTTTGATCCCTATGATGGCGTTTTGCATGATTCGCGCGTTTCTGATGGGCCGTTGTTCGAAGATGGTTTGTCCGGGCGTTTTGATCTTCGCGCGCAACATCGCGAAGGGTATGGCGACACACTGAGCATCCCGATGCCCGATGGTGGTACATGGTTGTCTCACCCTGAATTTTGGCCCGGTGCGTTGACATACGGGGAAGTCTTTAAGGGACCGGACTATGTTCCCGTCGATCTGGATTACGTTCGAGGTTTGCCTGTTTACAATGATTGACACGACGTCTTCGTAACGCCCGGCACCCGGTGTTATCGCCTTACGTACGCGTAAATCAGTTGACTGGGCTGTCGGAATGTTGCGATGGTGACGCACCGCATTCAACAAACAAGAAAAAACATGAACGATAAGCTTTATAGCATTACCGAGCTGGCCGAAGAATTTGACATTACGCCACGCGCGATCCGGTTTTACGAAACAAAGAACCTGCTTGCACCGCAGCGTGCCGGTGCGACGCGCGTATATAATTATCGTGACCGGGCGCGGCTTATGCTGGTGCTGCGTGGCAAGCGTCTTGGTTTCTCGCTTGAAGATATCAAGGAATATATCGATCTCTATGACGCAGACCGCAGTCGGACGGAACAGCTTGCGCATCTGATGCTGGTCGGACGCCGCCGGATCGAAGAGCTCGAACAGCAGCTCGAAGACGTGCAGACGACCTTGCAGGAACTGCGCACAATTGAGAATGAAGCAATTGATTCGCTACGTGAAAAGGGCATTGATCCGGAAAAGGCCGTTGCCGATATCAAGGCCAAGCTTGTCGCAGAAATCGCCTGAATTGATTGAAGATTCTGCCTGAAACGGAAAGCCCGGCATCTCACCGGGCTTTTGTTTTTTGGTCATGAAGATGCGGCTTATTCCGGGTCACGCTGTAAGGGCAGGGTGACCTCAAACACTTCTTCATCCGGGATGAACTTGCGGCTGAAGCCAAGGCTTTCGCAAAGGGTCAGCATCCGACGGTTATTTGGCAGAACCTGGCCGATGAAGGTTTCTGTGCCCTTGCGACGGCAGAATTCGATCATCTTTTCCATCAGAATACGGCCAAGACCGCGCCCCTTGATATCGGATCGCACCATAATCGCGTATTCGGCTTTCTCGTTGTTCGGATCAATCACGACCTGAACGATCCCGTGAATTTCGCCTTCCTGATCACCGTTTGGCAGGATGGCAAGGAAAGCCATATCGCGGTCGTAATCAAGCTGCGTCTGACGGGCCATTTCCGAATGCGGCAATTCACGGACCGATCCGAAGAAACGGAAGTGAATGTCTTCCGGGGTTAGCTGCGACATGAACTCGTAGTGGGCCGGTTCATCTTCGGGCTTGATTGGACGGAGCAAATAGGTGGTCCCATCATCCATCACCACCTTTTCTTTCAAATGGCGCGGGTAGGGATGAATGGCGAGGCGCTGTTCATCGCTTACAACCTTTGGCGTTACCTTGATCCGGGCATCCAGCGCAATCACACCTTCGCGGTCGGCCAGAAGTGGGTTCATATCAAGTTCGACAACTTCGCCCAACTGCACAACCAGCTGCGAAAGGCGTACTAAGGTCATGTAAAGCTCTTCCAGATTGACCGCCGGTACATCGCGGTAACCTTGCAGAAGCTTATGAATGCGCGTGCCTTCGACCAGTTCGCGGGCAAGCTTCATGTTCAGCGGCGGCAAGGCCATCGCACGGTCACGAACGACTTCGACCTCGACACCGCCATGCCCGAACAGGATCACCGGACCAAAGATCGGGTCGGTGGTCATGCCAACAATCAATTCACGCGCGCCGTCACGTTTGACCATCTCCTGAACGGTGAAACCGCGCAGGCGTGCTTCCGGGAATTTCTTGCCAATAACACGCTGCATTTTTTCGGCCGCAGCACGGACTTCCTCGCCATTCTCAAGGTTCAGGATAACGCCGCCGACATCGGACTTGTGGCTGATGTCATCCGACAGGATCTTGAGCGCGACCGGGCGACCGATCTTTTCTGCCTTGCGGACGGCATCGTCAACATCAAGGGCGGCATAGGTTTTGACGGTGTTGATCCCGAAGCAGTCCAGAACCGATTTCGCCTCGGGTTCGGTTAGCATGTCGCGCCCGGCATGGATGGCGGCATGAATGATGCTGCGTGCCTTGTCTATATCGGGCGTAAAATCATGTGGTACGGACGGCGGTGTTTCCATCAAAAGGTCTTGCAGCTTGCGGAAATTGACCATGTGCTGGAAGGCGGCAACCGCATTTTCCGGCGTACGGTAGGTCGGAATGCCAGCCGCATAGAACATGTTGCGCGCCTCTGCCACGGTGGCCTCGCCAACCCAGTTGGTCAGGATGTTCTTCTTGCTGTTCTTGATCGTGTCGATCACGCCCTGTGCGACTTCGACCGGATCGGTGATGGCCGTCGGGGCATGCATGACCAGCAGGCTGTCGATATTCTTGTCCTTCAGGACAACGTCAATGGTCTTGGCATAACGTTCACCCGGTGCATCGCCAATGATATCGACCGGGTTGGCGTGCGACCAGGTCGGCGGCAGGACTTCATCAAGGGCTGCAATGGTTTCGTCGTCAAGGTGGGCCAACTGGCCATGCCTTTCGATCAGGGCGTCAACCGCAAGAACCCCGATCCCGCCACCGTTTGTTACGATACCAAGCTTGTCGCCACGGAACGGGCGCATGCGCGACAGCGTTTCAGCCGCAGAAAACATTTCGCTCACCGTGTACACGCGCAAAACACCGGCACGTTTGATGGCAGCATCGAAAACGTCATCGGCACCGGCAAGCGCACCGGTGTGCGATGCGGCCGCAGCTGCACCCTCGGCAAAACGACCAGATTTGATGCAAAGGATCGGTTTGTTACGTGATGCGGCACGGGCGGCAGAGATAAAGCTTCTGCGTTCGTGAATGGACTCAATATAAAGCATGATCGCCCGGGTATCGGGATCAGAACCGAGATAGTCGATCACATCGCCAAAATCGACGTCATCGCATTCACCCAGCGAAATAAAGTGAGAAAAGCCGATTCCACGTGCGGCAGCCCAGTCGAGAACGGCGGTACACAGGGCACCCGATTGCGAAACAAAGGCAATCTTGCCATTGCCAATGCTTTGATGGCTAAAGCTGGCATTAAGGCCAATGCCCGGCACCATCAGGCCAAGGCAGTTCGGGCCAAGCAGACGCATCTTCTTGGAGGCCGCGATATCAAGCATCGCCTGTTTGACTGTGCGATTGTCATCATATTGTTCTGCACCCAGGCCTGCGGTCAGGACAATCGCCGCAAGGCAGCCTTTTTCGGCCAGGCATTCCATAACCGGAACGACACCTTTAGGCGGAACACAGATCACGGCGAGCTCTGGTACCACGGGCAGACTGTTAACGTCGGGGTAGGCCAGAACACCACCGATTGACTGACTGCGTGGGTTGACCGGCATGATCGGCCCGTCAAATCCACCGGCAAGCAGGTTCTTCATAATCACGCTGCCGACGGAGTGCGGCCGATTGGAGGCGCCAATCACGGCAACCGATTTCGGTTTAAACAGATGATCGAGGTTGATTGTACTCATCGCCAGTTTGCGCCTTGTCCTGTGTGGGCCGGCCAGATTTCGGCCAACTCGCCCTATATGGTGATGCGTGCGCCGGTTTTTCAGCACACCATCATGATGCAGTGCGATATCTTAGAGCGATGCCAATTATATTGATTTGCTGTGCATCAATAAAGCGCTGCCAACACGAAGTTTTTATGGCAGTGCGATGCAGCAGGCTACGGGAAGCGTGAAGTGCGGAGAATCTGGTGTCACGATTAATGCACGTGACCATGATGCCCGTCGTCAAATCGCTCGGACTCTTCAAGCCAGGCTTCAACTTCATCCTGCGAGCTCATGGCGAGCGCGATTTCAAGGTCGGCTTGGACATGGGCCAGACTGTCGAACATCGGGCACCAGCCAAACGCCTGTATCCGGGCGTCGGTCGTCGACGAGATCGTGAACAGATCCCCGTCAATCGGGTGCACCAAGCCATGAATGACCCCGCCGTCGCCCGTGATCAACCATCCGCGGGTCGGTCCGGACAGGGTGGCGAGTTCAACTTCGCGAAGGTCGATTTTGATGGTTTTCATGGGGCAAACATCCGTGTTTTGACGTTCAAAAGCAAAAGGGACCGAACATTACGTTCGGTCCCTTTTTAATTGGCTCCGGCAGCAGGACTCGAACCTGCGACCCAATGATTAACAGTCATTTGCTCTACCAACTGAGCTATGCCGGATCAGGAGCTGCGCGTCTTTCGATGCGCGTGGCAGGTGTATAATCAAACAGCCGGAGGCCCGCAAGACCTTTTTTGAGAAAATTCGGCCAAAATCGCGTCTTTTTTCAACATGGTCGCGACAGGTTATCGGCAGGCGCGATAATGACGTAAACCATTTCCCGACTGGTTGAATTGGATTGCGTAAAGCGCATCGTGTTCTGTTGCCGGGAAGGGGCACATCACACATGGAATAACTGCGGAGTGATATTGGCCCGGAAAGCAAAAACCCCCGGAACAGAGTTCCAGGGGTTTATGGCTCCGGCAGCAGGACTCGAACCTGCGACCCAATGATTAACAGTCATTTGCTCTACCAACTGAGCTATGCCGGATCAGTGGAGGCGCGAGCCGGAATCGAACCGGCGTGCAAGGATTTGCAGTCCTCTGCGTAACCACTCCGCCATCGCGCCTTCGCGTTGGCTGGAGCGGTGTATAGCCTCAACAAACGCACCCCGTCAAGCACCCAATTTTACATTTTTCTGAAGGCTTGGGGATTAGTGCTAAGAAAAAGAAAAAACGCCCGGGAAAACCGTATGAAGGGGCTCAAGTCCCTCAACATATGAGAAGTCTATTGCCGCAACGAGGTTACTCCTTCGCAAGTCCTACCGCGCGTGGCGCGGATGTACTATGTACTTGGTGGGACGCAATTGCTTTGTATTCCGACGATTGTTCAAAAAAGTTTGTGTGAAAGACACGACGCTCGCGAAATGGTCGCGTGGAGCCCGAGCCTCTCGGCATGTAGATGCGCGAGCCCAGGGTATGGGGTCGTCGTGCAAAGAACAAAAGAACAGAAATCTGCGCCCAAAGAGGGGGTTGAGCTTGATCCGTGGTTGTCAGGTGCTTAAGTGCTGACTATAAACAGGGCAATTGCCGCAGCCGTCTTTGGGGACAACAAGAGGACTGTGGTCTGTTTCTCGCGAGAATTTTCAGGTCAGATAATCATGGATTACCAAATCGCGCGCCATAACATGGTGGAAAATCAGGTTCGGACCAACAAGGTTACCGATCCGCTGGTCATTGCAGCGATGGAAGGGGTTCCGCGCGAACTGTTCCTGCCGGAAGGCAAGCGCGGCGTTGCATATATCGACGAGGATATCGCCGTGGGTGCCGGGCGTTTTGCCATGGAGCCGATGGTGATTGCGCGCCTTATGCAAAATGCCGAGATTGCTGAAACGGATGTTGCCTTGGTGATTGGTGCCGGGTACGGCTATTCCAGCGCGCTGATCTCGCGCGTGGCAGAAACCGTGGTATCTGTTGAAAGTGACAAGGATATGGCTGCCGCTGCCGAGGCTACCTTCCAGAAGCTCAACTATGACAATGTCATTGTTGTCGAGGGTGATCTGGCATCAGGGTATGCCAAACAGGCTCCTTATAACGTCATCGTCTTCGATGGTGCTGTCGCCGAAGTTCCGGCTGGTATCCTTGAACAGGTTTCCGAAGGTGGTCGCTTGCTCGCTGTGGTGCGTGAACCCGGCAAGGTAGGCGTTGCACGCCTTTACGAGCGCGAAAACGGTGTCATCGGGCATCGCGATCTGTTTGATGCGAACATTCCGTATCTTCCGGGATTTGAGCCGGCAGAAAGCTTTGTATTCTGATTGAGGTTTGACGGTGCTCGACATCAGTTGTGCTGAACTTGCCTCACGGCTTGATGCGAATGCACCGATTGCCTTGCTTGATGTCCGCGAAGATTGGGAACTTGAAATCTGCGCGATAGATCAGGCGCTGCATATTCCTCTTTCCCAATTATCGGGAAGGTTGGATGAGCTGGCGCCTGATATGCCTTTGGCGATCATTTGTCATCATGGCGTTCGCAGTCGCCATGCGGGCCTGTTGCTTGAGGATCATGGATTTAAAGAGCTTTTTAATGTTCGCGGCGGTATAGATGCATGGGCGCTTGAAGTTGAGCGCGATATGAGCCGCTACGATTGAAAACGGCAATGACGGAGAAACGGGGCAAATTACTTTTTTTTGATGCAAATGCCTCTTTTCTTGGAAAATTTTCCTTCCGTCGTTACCATACGTGAAACTGCGCCGGGGTCGGGACTTGGTGTAGGATTTTACAAGGGTAGATAAATGATCAAACGGTTCTTGCTGACCTGCAGTATTTTGGCGACCGGCGGCATTGTTGCCAGCGGCGCTTCTGCAGAAAGCCTGGAAGACGCACTTATCAAGGCGTACCAGAGCAACCCGACACTCGAAGCCGGTCGTGCGGCACTTCGTTCGACCGATGAAGAAATTTCCTCGGCATTGTCAAACTGGCGGCCGAGTGTAAGCCTTTCAGGCAGCGCAGGCGTTCGTGATACCGAAACAGAAGTTAACGGTACGAAAACAGATAATAGCCTGACGCCCTATACGGTAGGCCTTAACGTCACGCAGCCGCTTTATCGTGGCGGCCGTACCACGGCAGAAACCGAACGAGCAGAGGCCCGCATCAAGGCGGCCCGCGCGTCGCTGCGCTCTACCGAGCAGGATGTAATGCTTCAGGTAGCAACGGCGTATTTCAACGTTCTGCGTGATACTGCAGTTGTTGAGCTTAATCAGAACAACGTTCGCGTTCTTGAGCGTCAGCTTGAAGCGACCCGTGATCGTTTTGATGTTGGCGAGGTGACCCGTACGGACGTGTCTCAGGCCGAAGCCCGCCTTGCAGGTGCAAAGGCCAATTTGATCTCGGCACAGGGTGCCTTGGCCAATACCCGGGCGCAATACGAGCGCCTTGTCGGGAATCCGCCAAGCGATCTTGAAATTCCCAATGCGCTCTCGGGACTTCCGACAAGCATTTCTGATGTTCTGTCGATTGCACAGGGCCAGCATCCTGACGTCTTGCAGGCAGTTTACAGCGAAGAAGCTGCTCAGTCTGACATCCGTCTGAGCGAAGGTTCGCTTTATCCGGAAGTAAGCCTTGCTGCCGGGGTTGAGCGCCAGCATGAAGCGTCAAACGATGATTTCACCTCCGATACGGCGGACATTATCGCCTCAGTCTCGATACCGCTGTACCAGCAGGGTGCTGTTTTCTCGAACGTGCGTTCGGCAAAGCAGACCGCAGGTCAGGCCCGGATCCAGATTGATGAAGCGCGCCGTTCAGTAATCGAAAACGCAACCAGTGCCTGGGAGACCCTTGTCACTGCACGTGCAAGCATCGAATCGCAGCAGGCACAGGTATCATCGGCTGAAGTCGCCCTTGATGGTGTTCAGCGTGAAGCATCGGTTGGTTCGCGTACCGTTCTTGATGTTCTTGATCAGGAACAGGAACTGCTGCAGGCCCGTGTGGATCTTGTCGGTTCGCGCCGTGACGCTGCGGTTGCCGAGTTTCAGGTTAAGGCTGCCATGGGGGCGCTTAATGCGCAGGTCCTTGGTCTGCCGGTCGAAATTTATGACACTGAGTCCAACTATAACAAGGTCAAGGACCAGTGGTGGGGAACGGATTGATTGGTTGATGGTCGGGGCAGGGTGGCGACATCCTGCCTTCGAACTTGGGTCGGATCGGTCTGGTTAAATGACACTAGTGCGGAAGTTTAATTATGAGTGACGGGCAACAAGAACCTTCCATGGAGGATATCCTCCAGTCCATCCGCAAGATTCTTGCCGATGAGGGGGATGAAGAAAAACAGGAAGCTGCTCCTGAACCCGAACCGACGCCGGAACCTGAGCCCGAGCCCGAGCCGGAACCAGAACCCGAGCCTGAAGAAGAAATCGACGAACTTGTGCTTGACGAAGAGCCTGAGGAACTTGAGTTCGAGGAAGAACCCGAGGAACTGGAGCTCGACGAGCCGGAAGAAGAGGAAGAACTCGAACTCGACGATATGCTCGATTTCGATGAAACGCCTCTGGAAGAAGAATTCGACGAGCCGGAACCGGAACCAGAGCCCGAACCGGCAATGCCAGCCCTTTACGATGATGAAGACGACGAACCGCTGATTTCGAATTTGACGGAATCGACGGCCACTGGAACCATCTCGGAACTGGCGCAAGCTGTTGCAAAGAAACGCGCAGTTGCCCTTGGCATTAACGCGGGCCACGCAACCCTTGAGGATCTGGTGCGTGATATGCTGCGTCCGTTGCTTAAGGAATGGCTTGACGAAAACCTTCCCTATATGATCGAACGCCTTGTGAAAAAGGAAATCGAGCGGATTGTGAACCGCGCCGAAGACCTGTAGGCGAGCCGATTTTGACATTCGAGCGGCGCGCCAACGGTGCGCCGCTTTTTCTTTGGATAAACAATTAAACCCGCAGCGGATCAAAAGACCATGTTGGAGAAGACCTACAACCCGGCCGATGTTGAAGGCAGACTTTACGATAAATGGGAAAAAGCAGGGGCATTTGCCGCTGATCCGGCATCCAGTGCCGATCCCTATGTCATCATGATGCCGCCGCCCAACGTGACCGGTAGCCTCCACATGGGGCATGCACTGACCTTCACGCTTCAGGACATCCTGGTCCGCTATAACCGGATGAAGGGCAAGGATACCCTTTGGCAACCGGGTACCGACCATGCCGGCATCGCGACTCAGATGGTCGTTGAACGCCAGCTTGGCGAACAGAATGTCACGCGCCATGACCTTGGCCGTGAAAAGTTCGTCGAGAAGGTCTGGGAGTGGAAACAGAAATCCGGCGGTACCATCACCAATCAGTTGCGCCGTCTGGGCGCGTCGCCCGATTGGCCGCGTGAACGCTTCACCATGGATGATGGCCTGTCGGCAGCTGTCCGCAAGGTGTTCGTCAAACTGCACAAGGATGGCCTGATTTACCGCGACAAGCGTCTGGTGAACTGGGATCCGAAACTTCTGACCGCGATTTCCGATCTTGAAGTCGTTCAGAAAGAAGTCAAAGGCCATTACTGGCACTTCAAATATCCGATCGAAGGCCGTGACGGCGAGTTCATCACCGTTGCCACCACCCGTCCCGAGACGATGCTGGGCGATACCGGCGTTGCAGTTCATCCGGATGACGAACGCTATCAAGACCTGATCGGGAAATACTGCATTCTTCCGATTGTTGGACGCCGCATCAAGATCGTCGCCGACGAATATGCTGATCCGGAAAAAGGGTCGGGTGCAGTTAAGATCACACCGGCGCATGACTTCAATGACTTTGAAGTCGGCAAACGTGCTGGTCTGGAAAAGATCAACATCCTTGATGATTATGCGCGCATCAATGATGAAGCGCCCGAGGAATACCGTGGCCTTGATCGTTTTGAAGCCCGCAAACTGATCGTTGCGAAGATGGACGAACTCGGTCTGCTTGAGAAGATCGAGGACACCGTTCACATGGTACCATACGGCGACCGTTCGAACGTTGTGATCGAGCCGTATCTGACAGATCAGTGGTTTGTAAATGCCGAGGTTCTTGCCAAACCCGCCACCGAGGCGGTTGAAGATGGCCGCATTCGCTTTGTGCCGAAGAACTGGGAAAATACCTATTTTGAATGGATGCGCAACATCCAGCCATGGTGCATTTCCCGTCAGCTTTGGTGGGGGCATCGTATTCCGGCATGGTTTGGCCCCGACGGAGAATTCTTCGTTGAAGAAACCGAGGAAGAAGCCATGGCCGCTGCCAAGGCGCATTATGGCAAGGATGTCGAACTGACCCAGGAAACCGACGTTCTGGATACTTGGTTCTCATCCGGTCTTTGGCCTTATTCGACGCTGGGCTGGCCGGAAAAGACCCCGGAACTTGCCAAATATTATCCGGGCGATGTTCTGGTTACCGGGTTTGACATCATCTTCTTCTGGGTTGCCCGGATGATCATGATGAGCATGTATTTCATGGACGGCAAAGTCCCATTCCGTGACGTTTACATTCATGCGCTGGTGCGTGACGAACACGGCCAGAAGATGTCCAAATCCAAGGGCAACGTCATCGATCCGCTTGAGATCATTGACGAATATGGTTGTGATGCGCTGCGCTTTACCCTGACAGCACTGGCAGCCCAAGGCCGTGATATCAAGCTTGCCGCATCCCGTGTTGAAGGCTATCGCAACTTCGCGACCAAGCTTTGGAATGCCGCACGATTTGCCGAAATGAATGAATGCAAACCGGTTGATGGCTTTGATCCGGCGAACGTGAAATCGACCCTTGGTCGCTGGATCGTTGGCAAAACAGTCGAAGCGGCCAAGGCCGTTGGCACCGGCATTGAGACCTATCGGTTCAACGATGCCGCCAGCAGTGCCTATCAGTTTGTTTGGGGTTCGTTCTGTGACTGGTATCTGGAACTGGCGAAACCGGTTCTGATGGGCAGCGACGAAAAAGCCAAGGCGGAGATTCGCGCAATTACCGCGTGGGTTCTCGACCAGATCCTGTTGATCTTGCATCCGGTTATGCCGTTCATCACCGAAGAGCTTTGGGAAAAGACCGCCGATAGTCGTGCAAAAATGCTGATCGCCGAGGTGTATCCGCAGTTTGACGAAGCCCTGATTGATCGTGAAGCAGAAGCCGAGGTTGATCTGGCCATCCGACTGATTGGGGATATCCGTGGTGTCCGTTCTGAAATGAATGTGCCGCCGGCGGCCGAAGTTCCGATCTATCTGGTTGATGTCACCGACGCGATGAAGGCGGCTGTCACGGCACAGGAAGCACAGGTCAAGCGCCTTGCGCGCGTTGCCGATGTTGCCTTTAAGGGGCAGGGCGATGTCGAGGCGATTGCCAAAGGTGCGATCCAGACTGTGGTTGATGGTGTGACGGTCTTCGTTTCGGTCGCCGATTTCATTGATGTTGCTGCTGAAAAGGCACGTCTTGAAAAGGAAATTCAGGACAAGACGAAATACATCAAGGCCCAGGAAGGCAAGCTTTCGAACGAGAAGTTCGTCAGCCGCGCACCTGAGCACATCGTCACGGCCGAAAAAGCCAAGCTTGAAGAAGCACGTGATACCCTTGCCAAGCTCAACGAAGCTTTCGCGCGTATTGCAGCGATGTAAGGTTTCGGATCAATCCACAAGAAAGGCCAACCATCATTGGTTGGCCTTTCTTGTTCTGGGTTCAATTGAACTGTCGTAATGTCGCAAAAATCTTCACCCGATCATGCAGAATCGCTTAGATTGGCGTCGCCCGCTCCTGTGAGCGAAAAGAACCCCCCATGGAATGGAATGACGATTTTCGTTGCTTCCAGTCGATAAGAATGCGCCGGCCCAATGCTGATTGAAGAATGTCCCTATATCGAGCCCGTTGATGCCTATGGCGCGTTTGCGCCATTTGCCGATAGCCATTTTTTGGATTCTGGTGACCGTGACCGGTTCTCCTACATTGTCGTGTCGCCACTGCATAAATTGACGGCAAAGAACGGGCAGGCGGTGCTGGATGGCTTTGAAATTCCGGGAAACCCGTTTGACGTCCTTGGCGATCTGTTGGCGCGCTATCAGATCGAAGCGAAGCCAGACCTGCCGCCGTTTCAAGGCGGTGCTGTTGGCTATTTTGGCTATGAGTTGGCGCATCAGACAGAATTGTTGCCCACAGCATCAGACGATTGGCTTTCAATGCCGGACATGGCCGTCGGGATTTATGATCTGGTGATCGCATTTGATCAGATTGACCGGCGGATGTGGCTTATTTCCACCGGCATTCCAGAGACCGAAGGTCCAAAGCGCGACCAGCGCGCAAACGACCGTATGGCCTTGATCCGCAAGTATCTGAGACTTGCGCGGCCTCTGATTGATACGCCTGCTGTTCCGCATGTGCCAAACGTTTCGAACTGGCAGTCAAACTTTGATCGCGCCAGCTACGAGGCCGCCGTGCAGCGCGTGATTGATTACATCTTTGCCGGCGACATCTTTCAGGCCAACCTGTCACAAAGCTTCCGCGCAGAGTACGCAAGCGATGCCATCCCAAAGCGGTTCGACCTTTATCGCCGATTGCGTGACATCAGTTCCGCACCCTTCGGCGCATTCCTGAATTTCGGGGATGTGGCGGTGCTATCAAATTCCCCGGAACGGTTTCTCAGGGTCAGAAACCGCCAGATCGAAACCAAGCCGATCAAGGGCACAAGACCGCGCGGCGAAACACCGTTAAGCGATGCCGAACTGGCACAGGAATTAATGCTGTCACCAAAGGATCGCGCGGAAAACGTTATGATCGTTGATCTTTTGCGCAATGACCTGTCAAAGGTGAGTAATCCTCACAGCGTGAAAACACCGGTGATCTGCGCGTTGGAAAGCTATGCCAATGTGCATCATCTGGTGTCCACCGTGACAGGCGAACTGCAAGAAGACAAAACGGCTGTTGATGCATTGCGTGCATGTTTCCCCGGTGGGTCGATCACTGGTGCGCCGAAAATTCGCGCGATGGAGATTATCACCGAGCTCGAAAAAACAACGCGCGGTGCCTATTGCGGTGCCATTGGCTATATCGGATTTGATGGGGCGATGGACACAAACATCGCTATCCGAACGCTTAGCGTAAATGGCGGCAAGATGGCCTTCAATGTGGGCGGCGGTATCGTTGCGGACAGCGACCCGGCAGCGGAATACGAGGAAACGCTGGTCAAAGCCGCCAAGATGTTTGAGTTGTTCGGAATAAGTGCCGGGGATCTGCTATGATCCTGCTGATTGATAATTATGATTCGTTCGTTTTCAATCTTGCCCGCTATCTTGAGGAACTCGGACATGCGGTCAAGGTTGTGCGAAACGATGAGATCACGGTGGCAGACGTTCGCGCCCTTAATCCGTTGGCGATCGTATTTTCACCGGGCCCCTGCGGACCGGATGAGGCGGGAAACAGTTTGGAATTGATCAACGCGCTAAAAACCGAGTTTCCGATGCTTGGCGTTTGCCTTGGGCATCAGTCTATCGCCCAGGCATTCGGTGGAACGGTCAAGCGCGCGAAACGGCCGGTTCACGGGATGACATCATCAATCCGGCATAGCGGAGACGATTTGTTTGCCGGATTAAACAATCCTTTGCAAGTCACGCGATATCACTCGTTAATCGTTGATTTGCCAAATGATGGCACTTTGATCGAGACGGCGACAGGCCCCGACGGAGAAATCATGGCATTTGCCCATGTGACCTTGCCGATTTACGGTGTTCAGTTCCATCCCGAGGCCGTGCTTACGGAACAGGGCCACGCGCTGTTGGCGAATTTTCTGAAACGTGCTTCCGGGCAGGGAGCCGATAACGATTAAAAGGGACCAGGCTATGCAGGTTTGGATGAATGGCAGTTTTCGTGATCTTGATGAAGCGTCCATTCCGGTAACGGATCGTGGCTTCCTGCTGGGTGATGGTTTCTTTGAAACCATGCGTGCGCACGAAGGGAAAATTGCCTGGCTGGAAGCCCATATGGGACGGCTTGACCATCATGCCGAGCTGATTGAATTCCCGCTTGACCTGTTGCCCGAGACAGAAGAAGTCGCAGAAATCGTTGCGAAGCTGTTTGAGCAAATTCACCGCAAGGATGCAGTTGTTCGCATGACCGTCTCACGCGGCCCGGGCGAACGTGGACTGCTGCCACCGGGTTCGCCGGATCCGACCATCCTGATTACCGCCGAGCCCTTTGATCCGTTGGACCCGAATATCGGGCTGACCCTGGCGACGTCGCAGAAAGTGCGCCGAAACCCGCATTCGGTCGCGGGCAGCATCAAAAGTACCAATTATATGGACAACATCGCCGCCAAACAGGAAGTACAGAAATACGGTGCACAAGACGCGCTTATTATGTCGGCTGACGGCCATGTGGCAGAAACGACGGTTGCCAATCTGTTCGGGATCACCGGCGAAACCCTTTGGACGCCGGATGAGGATACCGGCATTCTTTGCGGGCTTGCCCGCGATTACGTTCTGCAAGTTGCCGAAGAATCCGAGATTGAGGTGAGTTTCGAGCCGAAGGCACCAGAAGAGCTCAAAGAGTTTGATGCCGTGTTTACCGCCAATGCACTGCAGGGATTGCGTGTTGTTGACCGAATTGATGGCTATGTTGTCGGTGTGCCGGCGAAAACCTTCTTTACCGATCTCGCCCTAAGGGTGGAAGCGGAACTATGCGATGGTATAGTAATTTAGGTTGAATACACTACTTTAGTGACGTATGTTCAGCTGCAATTCAAACTGGAATGCATATGAACGCGCACACCACCAAACCACCTGTCACGATCAATCGCTTTGTCGAAAGCCTGCGTAAAAACGCGGCCAAAGGCAAAGCGATTTCGTTTGGGATCCTGAATATTCCGGCCGACTTGCGTCTTGGCACCGATGATTATCAGGCCATTACCCGGGATGCTTTCCACAATCTCCCCGAGAACACCAAGGTCCATCGCCTGGAAAACGGCATGGTGGCTTTTGTGCATGCAGGATCGTGGACAAACGACGACAACACCTTTGTC